>Ga0207683_10002735_pt1 | contig 15400 bp, 21 predicted proteins | sample KBSM73metaG_FD_184333 | JGI IMG/M metagenome (GOLD analysis project Ga0207683, IMG submission 184333) | Miscanthus rhizosphere microbial communities from Kellogg Biological Station, Michigan, USA - KBS M7-3 metaG (SPAdes) (version 2) | ecosystem: Host-associated > Plants > Roots > Rhizosphere >... | reverse complement strand
GATCGATCCGGTGGCGGCAGCCTATTCCGGTTGCGTGACAAAATTTTTTCGGGGGCTGATTTGTTCGCGCCGCTGGGGCATGGGGGCAGGATGCCGCAGCCTGGAGATCCTTCCCGCGCCGAATCCTCGTCGCCGATCCATTTCGTGGAGTTCGTCGCGCTGATCGCAGCGCTGATGGCGCTGGGCGCGCTCGGCATCGACACCATGTTGCCCGCGCTGCCGGAGATCGGTCAAAACCTGAATGTCTCGGCCCACGATTTGCCGCTGGTGATCGTGATGTTCTCGGGCGGGTTCGGCGCAGCGCAGTTGGTCCACGGTCCGCTCGCCGATCGCTATGGCCGCCGGCCAGTGCTGGTCGGCTCGATGGTGCTCTACATCCTGATGAACCTGGTCTGCGCGATGGCGAAGAGCTTCGACTTGCTGCTGATTTCGCGCGTGTGCGCCGGAGTAGCGATCGCGTCGACGCGCGTGGTGACGATCGCACTGATCCGCGATTGCTATTCCGGCCGTGCGATGGCGCGGGTCAGTAGCCTGGCAGTGATGACCTTCATGATCTTCCCGATCATCGCCCCGAGCATCGGCCAGTCGATCGTGAATCTGGGAGGATCGTGGCGGCTGATCTTCAACATGATCGCGATTGCCAGCGCAGTGGTGGCGGCATGGTTCATTTTCCGCATGCCCGAGACGCTTCCGGTCGAGCGCCGCGTGCCGCTTGAGGCGAAGCTGCTTTTAGGCAATTGGAAACGCACGCTGCAGGACCGGTTGTCGGTGGGCTACGCCGCCGCTGTGATTGGGCTGCAGGGCGCGCTGTTTGGTTACATCACGTCGATCCAGCCGATCGTCGATAAGGTGTTCCACCAGGGCAATCGGCTGGGGCTGATCTTCGCCGCCTGCGCGGTGACGATGGCCTGCGGCAATCTGCTCAATTCGCGGATCGTCATGTGGCTCGGCATGCGGCGCATCTCGCACGGCGCGATGGTCGTGCTGATCGTGACGGCGTCGACCAGCCTGGTGATCAGCCATCTCGGCCTGGAGAATCTGTGGACCTTCGTCGCGCTCCAGGCGGTGACGATGGCGTGTTTCGGCCTCGCCGCGTCGAACTGCTCGGCGATGGCGATGATGAACATGGGCGAGATCGCCGGGACGGCATCGAGCCTGCAGGGCTTCGTCGTGACGACCGGCGGTGCCGCGATCGGCGGCCTGATCGGCATGGCGTTCGATGGCACCACCACGCCGCTGCACCTTGGCTTCCTGACCGCGGGAGTGGTAGCATTGGTGCTGGCGGCGATCGTCGAGCGCGGTCGCCTGTTCCGCCCCGCTTAGAATAGCGCCTGACGGAACTCGAAGCCCGCGCCGCCGTTCGCTTCCTAAGGGTCTGCACCCTAATGTCATGGAGACGGAAATGGGCGGATATCAGGTACCGGGCCAAGGGTCGGGCGACGACGGTTACGACGAGGAAGGCTATGACGAAAGCCAGCGCGCCGAAATATTGGAAGCGACGCGCGACGGGCCGACCGACGGCACGATCCTGACCGATCTCGATCCCGATCTGGGCGACGAGCCCGAGAATGACGATGTCGAGATGTCCGCCGATGATGTCGGCGAAGAGGACGAGGATGCCGACCTGTCGGACGAGGATATCGACGAGGACGAGGTCCAGGACAAGTTCGACGACGGCGATTCCGACGATGATGACGACTTGTCCGACGCCGATGACGAGGCGCTCAATTCCTGACGCCATGACGTCGGCGTTGACCGTCGGCTAACGACGGTCCTAGGTTTCCGGCCCGACCGGAAACCGAAAGGAGAACCGATGTCCAGGGATCCGCGCGTCGACCTTATATCGCGAGCAAGAACGACTTCGCGAAACCGATCCTCACCCATTTGCGTGACCTCATTCATGGCCATGCGCCGGTGGTCGAGGAAACGATCAAATGGAGCATGCCGTTCTTCACCTATAAGGGCGAGTTGCTCGCCAATATGGCGGCGTTCAAGCAACATGCCGCGTTCGGTTTCTGGGATCGGCTGGGCCTGGCCACCGGCAAGGAAGGCGATGCGATGGGGCAATATGGCCGCCTGACCGACGTCGCGACGCTGCCGCCCGACACGTTATTGCTCGACCGACTCGATCAGGCGCTGGCCAAGATCGACGCCGGCGAGAAGCCCAAGCGGCCTGCCCGCGGCAGCAAACCCGAAGCCGAGGTCCCGCCCGCGCTCGCCGACGCGCTGGCGGCGGACGCGCAGGCGATGGCGACCTGGAACGCCTTTCCGCCGAGTTGCCGCCGCGAATATTGCGAATGGGTGGCCGATGCCAAGCGCGACGAAACCCGAGCCAAGCGGGTCGCGCAGACGATCGAGCAGACGCGCGCGGGCAAGAAGCTCAACTGGAAATACGAGAATTGCTGAGTGGCGAGCGGGCGGATGAGGCCGCGACGGATGCGCTTGCCTTCGTTCTGCGATATGATACGTTATCATGTATCAGAACGGGAGAACGCTCATGGCCAGCCGTACCGCCCATTCCCAACCGATCGCCGAGATGAATATCACGCCGTTGATCGACGTGTTGCTGGTACTCCTGATCATGATGATCCTCACGCTGCCGGTCGCCACGCACACAGTGGCGGTCGATTTGCCCAACGGCGCGCCACGGACAGTGCCCGACCAGAAGATGCACCGGCTCGAAATCGCGGCGTCGGGCGCGCTCAGCCTCGACGGCGCCGCCATCGCGGAGAGCGCGCTGCCCGATCAACTGGTCGCGACGATGGCGGACAAGGACGCGACGCTCACCATCCGTGCCGACGCCGCCGCGCGCTACGAGACGTTCGATCGCGTGCTGGCGACGGTGAAGCGCGCCGGCGTCACGCGGCTGGGGTTCGTCGGTAACGACCAGTTCAAAGGAGTCTTCTGACCGGGGAACGACGCGAGCATTGGAACGTTCACACCCCTTCTTACCGCATTGTCCGGGGGTTCCATCGTGCGCGCCGTCCTGCTTGTTCCGTTCCTGTGCCTTGCCGCCTGTTCGCAGCCGACCACGACCGGCAATAGCGAAGTCGATATCAACGACGCCGCCGAACGCGCGCGTGGCGACATCAACACCTATAATGCGACGGACAATATAGCGGATGTCGCGACCAACGGCGCAGTGGCGCCGGCGACCGGTGACGAACCGCCGCTGGCGCCCGCTGAACCCGGCCAGCCGGGCGGACTGCCCGACGACAAGACTCCGGTGTCCGAAGGCAAGTTCACTCCCGACAGCGCGCAGGGCGCGGCGAACGTCGTCCAGATCTATTTCGCGAGCATCGAGGGCGGCAAATATGCGGCCGCCCGCGCCTTGTGGGGCAATAATGGCGCCGACAGCAAATTGAGCCCGGCGGCGTTCGCGGCGAGCTTTGCCAAATACAAGGAATATCACGCCAATATCGGCGGCCCGGGCGAAATAGAGGGCGCGGCGGGAAGCCGCTACGTCTCGGTTCCCGTGCAGGTCTATGCTCGGCTCAAGGACGGCCGGCCCGACTATCAGACCGGCGAAATTGTCCTGCGCCGCACCGTGGTCGATGGTGCGACGGCCGAGCAGCGCAAATGGCACATCTATTCGATCGACCTGAAACCCGCGCCGGGCAAGGGTGGCGCGAAACCGGGAGCGGATGGCGGGACCGGCGCCGCCGATACGAGCGGCACGCCGCCGGTGGTCAGCGCGCGCTATCGCTGCATGGACGGGAGCAAATTCGCGGTGCGGTTCGACAATCAGCGCGACACCGCCACGATCGCGCGTAACGGCCGCACAGTGGCGACGCTCGACGGGCAGAAGCCGGCCTCGGGCATCTGGTACAGGAAGGGCCGGTACGAACTGCGCGGCAAAGGCGATGCCGCGACCTTGACGACGCCGGGCCAGCCGCCCATCGCGTGCACCGTCATTCGCTAACGAAAGAGATCGACCGGCATGTGGACGGTGGCCCTGCTTGCGCTGTCCAACTGTTTCATGACGATCGCCTGGTACTGGCATCTCAAGGGCGGCATGAGCAAGCCGCTCTGGATCGTGATCGCGATCAGTTGGGGCATCGCCTTTTTCGAATATTGCCTGGCGGTCCCCGCCAACCGCATCGGCTATGCCGCCGGCTGGACGGGCGGACAGCTCAAGGTGACGCAGGAAGCGATCGCGCTCGCGGCGTTCGGCGTGTTCATGGTGACCGTGCTGGGCGAGCCGCTCGGCTGGCGGCATTTGGGGGCGTTTCTCTGCCTGGTCGGCGCCGTCGCGTTTCTGTTCGCGGGGAAGTAGCTGCGGTCTCCGCACCGCCGTCATGCCGGACTCGTTCCGGCATCCAAGGTGCAACAACGGCTGGATTCCGGCGTGGAGGGTTGGACCCCGGAACAAGTCCGGGGTGACGATCGCCCTAATTCCCCATCGCGTTGGCGAGCACCGCCAGGTCGCCATTGTCGACCGCGGCGCCGGTCGCGTCGGTGTCGGCGGCGGTCGCGTTGTTAGTCACCGGGTCGGGCGTGTTGGCACTCGCCACGTCGTACGCCGTCCAGATGATCCCGGCCGCCCAGAACAAGGCCGCCCATCGGCTGCGGAAGATTTTGGACGAGACCATCACTGGACGCTAGCCGAGCGCGGTTAACGCGCGCTCCGCAAAGCCGGTTAACGGCGGGATTGCCCGATTGCTCGCACGGTCATAGCATCGCGCGACTTCAACCAAGGGAGAGGCGCGATGACCAGGACGATGTCGGCACTGGTGCTGATGATGGCGGCGAGCGTGCTGACCGCGGCGGCGGCGACGCGGCGCGACGACGCCGATCAGTTGATCGCGGCGCGGCAAGCGGGCTTCAAGCTGCAAGGCGCGGCCTTTGGCGGGATGAAAGGCGTGATCGATGCCAAGGGCGACGTAAAGACCCAGGCCTTCGCCGCCGGTGCGATCGCCGCCTGGGCGCGCGCGGTCCCTGGCCTGTTCCCCGCGGGCAGCGACGGCGGCACGACCAAGGCGCTGCCGACCGTATGGAGCGACCGCGCCGGGTTCGAGAAGGCGGCGGCGACATTGGCGACCGAGGCGGCCGAGCTCGCCAATATCGCCAAGGCGGGCGATCAGGCGGGCTTCGCGGCGCAATGGGGTGTGGTGCGCAACGCCTGCTCGGCTTGCCACGACAAGTATCGCGTGGCCGACAAGCCGAAGGGATAGCGGGGGCGATCGGTGTTAGGCCGTGGGCTCAGGAAAAGCGGCCGGTCCGGACGCGACCCAATAGCGGACGTAGCGGCGCGCCGATCTGTCACGTCGACCCGAGTCTGCGCTTTAGCTGTCCTGTTGGTCGTTGGTTGCTCGGCAGGAACACGCTTTGATCAGAAGGCGTGGAGGAATGCCGATCTGACTGGTCGCGCTCGTGCAGACATGCTGGCCGACTTCATAGGTCGCTACCGATTGACCGGCATGACGCGTCAACAGGTTACGGCGCTGCTTGGCGCACCAACAACAACGGATAAGTGGCGCGGTGCCGACATGATCTATGTCCTCGGCAATGACGGCTCCATGTTTCCGATCGACAACGAGTGGTTGCTAATCAGCTTGGACCGAAAAGATCGCGTGGCCTCTTTCAGGCGAACAACTGACTAAGGCCAGCGGCGACGTCCCACCTACCGACGGATGTAGGGAATGTTATTTGCCAGGGCCTCAGCGTCCCAGCGCAATAACGAACCGCCGCCAGCATCGAATGAAGACGTAGGCCATCAATGCCCACATTAGGAGCCAAGCCGCAATCGAGGCAGCAAACCAAACCGGATCGGTTGCGGCCGTCACGTAAATCCTATTGTATTCGGCCGGAAATATGGTTCGCCCTGTCAAAGCGGCGGCGACGATGAAGCGTGAAGGGATCAGGAGGAAAACGAAAAATAAGAGCGTCCGTAGTGCTTCGACAACGGGCGATCGAATGGGCTTGGAGGTGCCGGATGGCGTAAATTTCACCATCGTTTGACTATCACGGCGAACAGCCGCTTTCCACTCGTTCCCCGGACGTCGCCGTTCACGAGCCGCCGCCCTAGTTCGGCATCACCTTGCCGCTGATCTCGCCATCCGGGAATTTGTCGGTGTGGATGTTGATGACGATCTTGCCGGCGTTCATCGCGTCGACGAATTCGTCGAACGTATCCTGATCGTTGAGCAGCTTCGCGCCCTCGGCATAGGAATAGTTGCGCATCGACACGTGGAAGCCGTTCTTGGTCGCGCGGTAATTGGCGCCATAGGGCACCGGCAGCACTGCTTCGACATCGTCGGCGGTACGATATTGGTGGAAATGAACCGGGCCGATCGGCTTGGCGACCAGGGCGTCGTTGAGCTGGTCGAGCGTGATGCCCTGGACGTCGAGCTCGACCGAGACGCGCTTCGACTTGGTGTCGACCTTGATCGTCACGCGGCCATGCGCGGGCGATCCGGTGGTCGTCGGGATCGCGGTGCCGTCCAGCGTCGCGCGGAAGCTCTCGGTCTTGGCCGCGGCGGGGGTGGCGATCGCGATGGCGGTGACGGCGGTCAGGACAATCAGGGGAGTGAAGCGCATCGAATCCTCAATTGGCGGGCGAGCACGGGGTACGCGCTCGCGGCTGGTTAGCCGGGGCAAGCTTGCCCCAGGATGAAGCGGGGATCAGGGGGCGCCGGTGACGCGCGCCACGGCCAGCGTGCCGGCATATTGCTGGAACATGGTTTTCCTCCCCCCTGCGGCCGTGGCGCAGCGATAGCTGCGCGACGGGGCAGGCGATAGGACGTATTCGACCATCGATACGCTCTGGCTACCCCTTCGCGCGCCCCGCCCCGGGCACGATGGTGCATGGCCAGTTTACCAATAAACGTCCGAAATGGTTCGATAAGTTCGGCCCGCGCGGTTGTGTGCGGCGGGCGAAAGTGCGACCATCGCGGCACAACCAAAATCGAGTCGCTGCACCTCCGGTAAGCCCGGATCAACTCATGTCGCAAGACGGGAGAGGAAAGATGGTGGACGACAAGAAGAGCGCTGCGCTGATATCGGCGCGCGAATTGCCCAAACTGGTCAATGCGGCGATCAAGGCGGCGGGACATCAGGACGCGGTATCACCGGCATTGGTCGTCAAATGGGATCTGATCGGCCGTCAGATCCGCGAAATGGCCGCGGCCGAGAAATTCGCCCACGACGTCAGCAGCCACCTCGGCGTCGCCGGACATGCGGTCACGCCGGCGGTGCTGCAGATCGATAAAAGGATCATCGCCGGCTTCTTCGAGCGCGTGGCGGTCCCGCAGATCCGGGAATTGGGCTGAGGGGCGAACGGCGAGGAGTGCGTGGCATGAGCGACGCCGATCCGCCGCTGTCGTGCCCCAGCGCGCAGCCCGACATGGTCGATGCTCGTGTATTCGGAGTCGTCACCGGCCCCGCCGACGATCCCCGCGTCGCGTATCTGAAGGCGAACGCGGTGGTCGGCGACGAGGCGCTGGCGACCCTGGGCGAGGTCGATCCCACGCGCATCTTCCGCTTCGCCGCGCGGTGCGAAACCAGCCGGTGCGCGCAATTCGATGGCCAGCATTGCGCGCTGGCCAAGCGCATCGTCGAGCGGCTGGCGCCGGTGGTCGACACGCTGCCGTCCTGCCAGATCCGCCCGACTTGCCGCTGGTTTCACGAGATCGGGGAGGCCGCGTGCCGGCGCTGTCCGCAAGTCGTGACATTGGTCCCGCCCGAACAGAACGGCCTGCGCCGGGCGGCGGCGGTGCCGGAGGAGGTCGCGGCGAGGTAGTCGAGCAGGTCGATCGGCGAATTCCCTCTCCCGCATGCGGGAGAGGGAGGGAGGCGCGCAGCGCCGGAAGGGTGAGGGCAGGGGAGGTCACTGCCCTCACCTCCAACGATGTCCCAGGATAGCGGCGCGGCAAAGCCGCGCCGTCGGACCTCGCTGGCGCGAGGCCGGCCGCGCTGACCGCTGGTACCGGAAATAGCGAGGCTATTTCCGGGCGCTCAGCGATTATCCAACTGGCTCCTTACCGCCGCCAGCCCCAGCCGGCTGATCCGGTATGGCTGCCCGCTGTGGCTGAAGATCAGCCCGCGCCGCTTGAGCTTGCGGAATATCGGCAGCGAGCCATCCGCCAGCACATGGCCTTCGCGGGTAAAGCAGATCGCCTCGATGATCCGCCCGGTGGAGTCGCGGCGGTGATGGATCGCGCCGCCCTGCGCGAGCGCGTGCAGCACGCGCTGTTCGTACTTCGAAATGTTCACGTGGATTGTGCCCGTCAGTCGAGAAAACGACCGCGCCGCCCGACCGGGACATCCCGGCGGGTCGAGCGCATGACGACGGCGCCTCCGGCAAAACCGGGGCCGTCAGGTCAGCGGGCGACAATTTCCTTCATACTTCCCTCAGGGGTGGTGAACGCTGCCGATGTGCCGTTGAGCGGCGGGTTCGTCAAGTTTTGGGGTTGGGAGCAGCCCCGGGCGCGGGCGCCGCATCGACCGCGCGGTGCGAATAGCTGAGCACGCGCGACAGCCGCCAGCCGCTCGGCGTCAGCTGCCACAGCTGGACGAAATGCGCGCGGCCGACCAGCTTCTCGGGCCCGTCGCCCTTGCGCTCATAGAACACATGGTCGCCTTCCTCGATCGCGCCGAAGCCGGGCACCGGCTCGACGTTGAGCGAGCTCGCCACCAGTTCGCGGCGATGTCGCCATGCATCGGGCGCCTTGGCGGCGGTGCAGGTCTTGGCATAGCCCGCGACGAAGCTCTTGCTGTCGCGCGCCACCACGCCTTCGCGGTCATGGTACATCTCGAAATCGGGAGTCAGCATCGTGTCGAGCTTGGCGGGCTCGCATTCCTCGAAGAAGGTCTTGAACAACGCGGCGTCGGCGGTCGCGACCGCGGTGCGCAGCTCGCCACCGGTCGGGATCGTCACGGCGGGGGCGGGGGCGGCTTGCAAGGCGAGCGCGAGGAGCAGCGGCATCGGGACACCCTTTGTGTATTGTTTATATAATACACCTAAGGGGCGAAGGCGCGGGCGTCAAGCGAAGCCGCCGCCAACCTCGCGCGGGTCGCAGCGGATCAGCCGGCTGGTCGCGACCGCCGCCTGGCGATGGACGACCGCGAGGCGATAAGCGGGGTCGGTCACCATCTCGAGAAAGGCATGCGCGTCAGGGTAGAGCGCGACGAACGCGGTATCCCACGCCTCGTCCGCCGGCCCGGTCAGCACGAGTTGCGGCGCGCCCGACCAGATCACGCTGCCGCCGACGCGGCGGAAGATCGGTCCGCTTTCCTCGCCATAGCGGGCATAGGCCTCGGCGCCGGTCAGCCCGAGCGCGGCGCAGTCATGACTGTCAGGATAAGCGGCGCGCTCGCGATAGCGGACCAGGTTGAGCATCGCGATCGGCGCGTCGCGCGGGAGCGCCTTGAAGGCGTCGAACTGCTCGCGGGTGGGATCGATATGGGCTTCGGTCATGGCGCGCCTTTCGAACTTTGCGAACTCGTGCCGTGGGTATATTTCTTACCGGTGGCCAACGAAAAGTCCTTGTTCGATATCTGCGATCCTGCCGCAGAGGTGGCGGCGGACGAGCGTGCCGAACGCGATGTCTTAGCGGGCCGACTGGTCAGCCACTCCGCTGTCAAACGATGGATCGATTCCTGGAGTTCAGCCAAACGACGGTCGCGTCCCCGCGTTGGGGAGTGAAACTAAGTTTGGCGCGTTTGTCGGTTTCGCGCCGTAATTCTATAGAAAAAATCACAGGTAGTTCTGTTTTCCTCTCAGAATATCTATGTAAGATCGACCAGAATTCCTGTTTTCCCAGGTAGCTTTTAAATGTTCAGTTAGATGTTCAACGTCCTTAATGACCGTTGATGGCCATATGTTCGCGTCGTATTCTAGAACGCGTAACAAATTATCTACGTCAAAAATCCGGCCAGTGTCATCCGATTTGATAATCGCGACCGGCTTATTTTCTGCCATTCTCAGCCCAAGTTCAAATAGGACATTTGGATTATGATCTGTGAGGTCGGCTAGTACGATATCGGCCTCAGCGAGTTCGTTAATTATTGTGGAGTGAATGAGATCGCTACCAGTTCGCATCGCCGTTTCGGCAACAAAGCCCGATTCGTGTACAGCGGGCTTAATGATGCTCTCATAGACCTCGTTGAAATATCCAGACGGTCGAACGCCATCTCTCTCAGCAAGAGGCATAATTACGAAACACTTGAGAGCGTCCCCGTTTTTTGGCGAACTTCGGATTATCGGAAGGCTGTGATCGATTCGCCCGCGAGAATCCGGAGCACTCGCGGTCCATTGCTGGCCGATCTTGGTATAATTACAGTTCTTCTGAAAAACGTCGACAAATTCCTCTTGTAACTCGAGAGGGATGGAGAATTTGTCTAAAAGAGTATTGGATAAATACTGTTTTTCGGGAAGTTCGTTGCCGCCATAGTGTTCTAGAACGCGCGCAAAGCTATCGATAGAGAGAAATGCACTCCTCCTCGCGGCTAGCTCTCGTTCCGGGCTGTCAGCATATACAATTTCTCTACCAAGTGGCGTGATTGAGATGTTTTTTGAAGCTCTAGATCCTTCAATGATTCCGTATTGTACGCCGGACGCCGTATAGAGATCGAGATTACTGGACTTGGAACTGAGGCCAAGCGCTTTTGCTACTTCGGTGGGCGGCCAAGGATTACCGCCGTTTTTCTCTTTTATGATTTCTGCGACGCGCACGCAGGTCTCAAGCGGCGCTTTGGGGTAGCTGCGCTTGGGCACTACTTTCCGTGCCTTTTTTTCTTTGGAACCGGGCGGAGGCTTCACGTCAGAATCATTCATAAATCACTCCGCCGCAATCCCCGCCTTATCGAACATATCCCCTTCGCCGCTCCCGGCGTCCTCGTTTGCCGCCGGCCCGGCCTTCGCCTTCTGCCGCTTGTCGAAGCTGTCCCACACATCGTTCCACTGACCACGCGTCGCCGCCTTCGAGTACTCGGTCGCGCGGGTTTCGAAGAAGTTGGCGTGCTCGACGCCGTTGAGCATCGGGGTCAGCCAGGGCAGGGGATGCTCGTCGATCATGTAGATCGGCTTCATGCCGAGCTGGCCCAGGCGCCAGTCGGCGATGTAGCGAATGTACTTCTTGATCTCCTTGGGAGACATGCCGTTGACCGGGCCCTGCTCGAACGCCAGGTCGATGAAGGCGTCCTCCAGTCGGATCGTCGTCTGGCACACATCGCCGATATCGTCGCGGACCGCCTTGGTCAGACAGTCGCGTTCCTGCACGAAAGCGTGGAACAGGCGGATGATGCCTTCGCAATGCAGGCTCTCGTCGCGGACCGACCAGGACACGATCTGGCCCATGCCCTTCATCTTGTTGAAGCGCGGGAAGTTCATCAGCATCGCGAAGCTGGCGAACAGCTGCACGCCCTCGGTAAAGCCGCCGAACATCGCCAGCGTGCGCGCGATATCCTCGTCATTGTCGACGCCGAACTGCTGCAGATAGTCGTGCTTGTCCTTCATCTCGGCATATTCGAGGAACATGCCGTACTCGCTCTCGGGCATGCCGATCGTGTCGAGCAGATGGCTGTACGCCGCGATGTGGACCGTCTCCATGTTGCTGAACGCGGTCAGCATCATCTTGACCTCGGTCGGCTTGAACACGCGGCCATATTTCTCGTGATAGCAATCCTGCACCTCGACGTCCGCCTGGGTGAAGAAGCGGAAGATCTGGGTCAGCAGGTTGCGCTCATGGTCCGACAGCTTCTGCGCCCAGTCGCGGCAATCCTCGCCCAGCGGCACCTCTTCGGGCAGCCAGTGGAGCTGCTGCTGGCGCTTCCAATATTCATACGCCCAGGGATATTCGAAGGGCTTGTAGGTCTTGCGAGCACTGAGAAGGGACATGGACGAACTCCGGACTAGAATGTGATGGGAATGATGTTGCCGACCGGGACGATCCCGAACGACAAAAGAGCGACGACGAGCCACATACCAGGCGTGGCCATGAACAGAACGCGCGCAAAGCGGGGCGCGGCTTCAGGGTTGGTGCCGTTTGTCCCGGGCGCGGCACCGACGAGGCTATCGGCCCGGTTGGCCATGCGCAGGAAATAATAGGCGATCATCAGGTCGGTGACGCAGACCAAGGAGATGATGCCGAGAAGGAGGGCTCCGCTCATGCGCCCGCTCCCCAGCTTGCCATCGCGCTGGCGAAGACGGTCAGGATCGCGGCCAGCGCGAGCAGCATCGTCGCGCCGATACGCTGGGCATAGACCGCGCCTTCGCTCGTCGCGCGGCGCGTGAGGACGACGATGCCGCCCGCGCCCGCGACGCCGGCGACCGCATACATGACCAGGGGCGCGCGGTTCATGCGACCAACTCCGGGCTCGCGCGTTCTGCTGCCGAAACCATCACAGGAGAATGACCGTGACTGACCTCAGCCAGATCAAGGAACATATGGAAGTCATCGGCGCCGACGGCGTCCATGTCGGCACCGTCGACCATGTCGAGGGCGACCGCATCAAGCTGACCAAGAAGGATTCGGGCGCGGACGTCGAGGAAGGGCAGGGCAGCCATGCCGGGCACCATCACTACATCTCGCAGGGCCTGATCGCCGGCATCGAGGGCGACAAGGTGCGGCTGAGCGCGAATGCCGACGTCGCGGTGACGTTCGAGGAGGAAGAGCAGGCTTGAGTCTATAACTCCCTCTCCCGTCGGGAGAGGGAGGGAGGCGCGAAGCGCCGGAAGGGTGAGGGCAGGACGGTTCACGCCGCGCTGCCCTCGTTCCTGTTATCCAGCGTTGCGGCCACGGCGGCCACCACGCCATCGATATTCTCCATCACATCCCCATTCGAAAAGCGCAGGACATGGAAGCCTTCGCTTTCGATCACTCTTGTCCGCGACGCATCATATTCTGCGCTATCGGCGTGCGTGTCGCCATCGACTTCGATCACCAGTGATTCCGAGAAACACATGATGTCCGCAAAAAACGGACCGACCGGCGTCTGGTGCCGCCACTTCCGCTCCGGGAGCGCTTCACGCAGCGCGCGCAACAACCGACGCTCGGGCGAGGCCGCGTCGCGACGTAGCTGTCGCGCGCGGGGAACGGTTCCGATCGGTTTGTTCGCGTAAAGGCGCACTGCCCTCACCCTTCCGGCGCTTCGCGCCTCCCTCCCTCTCCCACAGGGAGAGGGAATTTGCCTACCTCACTGGCACGCCAGGCATTCATCATAGTCCGTCGTTTCGCCCAGTTCGAACTTGGGCGCCTCGATCGTGTTGTCGGCTTCCACGCCCCCCGCGAAGCCGGCGCGCTGCACCGATTTGGAGCGGAGATAGTAAAGCGACTTCACGCCCAGTTCCCAGGCGCGGAAGTGGAGCATCAGCAGGTCCCACTTCTCGACATCGGCCGGGATGAACAGATTGAGGCTGGTCGACTGGTCGATATAGGGCGTGCGGTCGGCCTGGAGCTCGATCAGCCAGCGCTGGTCGATCTCGAAGCTGGTCTTGTAACAGTCCTTCTCTTCCTGGGTCAGGAAGTCGAGATGCTGGACCGAGCCGCCGCGTTCGAGGATCGAGTTCCACACAGCGTCGCTGTTCTTCGACTTCTCGATGAAGATCTTCTCGAGATACGGATTCTTGACCGAGAACGACCCCGACAGCGTCTTGTGGGTGTAGATATTGGCCGGGATCGGCTCGATGCAGGCGCTGGTGCCGCCGCAGATGATCGAGATCGACGCGGTCGGCGCGATCGCCATCTTGCAGCTGAACCGCTCCATCACGCCCATATCGGCGGCGTCGGGGCAGGGGCCGCGCTCGACCGCCAGCGCCATCGACGCGGCGTCGACCTGGGCGCGGATCTGCTTGAACATCTTCATGTTCCACGACTTTGCCATCGCGCCTTCGAACGGCAGGCCGCGCGCCTGGAGGAACGAGTGGAAGCCCATCACGCCCAGGCCGACCGACCGCTCGCGCATCGCCGAATAAGCGGCGCGCTCCATGCCCGGCTCGGCGCGGTCGATATAATCCTGCAGCACATTGTCGAGGAACCGCATGATGTCCTCGATGAACCGCTCTTCCTTGTGCCACTGATCCCAGGTCTCGAGGTTGAGCGAGCTGAGGCAGCACACAGCGGTGCGATCGTTGCCCAGGTGATCCTTGCCGGTCGGCAAGGTGATTTCCGAGCACAGGTTCGAGGTCGAGACCTTGAGCCCGAGATCGCGATGATGCTTGGGCATCGACGAGTTCACGTGATCGGCGAAGATGATGTACGGCTCGCCGGTCGCCAGACGGGTCTCGACCAGCTTCTGGAACAGCGCGCGCGCATCGACCTTGCCGCGCTCGCTACCGTCCTTGGGCGATTTGAGCGACCATTCGGCGCCGTCGCGCACCGCTTCCATGAAAGCGTCGGGGATCAGCACGCCATGGTGCAGGTTGAGCGCCTTGCGGTTGAAGTCGCCCGACGGTTTGCGGATTTCGAGGAACTCCTCGATCTCCGGGTGCGAGATGTCGAGATAGCAGGCGGCCGAGCCGCGGCGCAGCGAGCCCTGGCTGATCGCGAGCGTCAGGCTGTCCATCACGCGGACGAACGGAATGATCCCGCTGGTCTTGCCGTTCAGGCCGACCGGCTCGCCGATGCCGCGGACATTGCCCCAATAAGTGCCGATACCGCCGCCACGCGAGGCGAGCCAGACATTCTCGTTCCAGGTGTCGACGATGCCGTTCAGGCTGTCGGGCACCGAATTGAGGAAGCACGAGATCGGCAGACCCCGGCCGGTGCCGCCGTTCGACAACACGGGCGTCGCCGGCATGAACCACAAACGCGAGATATAGTCGTAGAGGCGCTGCGCGTGCGCGCCGTCATCGGCATAAGCCGAGGCGACGCGGACGAACAGATCCTGATACGATTCGCCCGGCAGCAGATAGCGGTCGTTGAGCGTGTCCTTGCCGAAATCGGTCAGCAAGGCATCGCGCGAATGATCGACCTCGACTGGGTACGGCTTCGCGATCGACTTCGAATCGCGCTTCTTCGCCTTGGGCGCCGCATTTGCCTGCGCCGTTGCTGCCTCGATCGCGTCGGTCGCCATATTCTCGCCCGTTCCTTCGGTGTCTCTGAAATCCATCTCTCGCCCCTGCTTTCCGCTCGCACAAATCGACTCGGGGGAACGAACCCCCACCTTATCATTCCGGCGCCGACAGGTGAGAACAAAAATAGTCCACAGCCTGTTCAAAAAGCACGAGCAGGCCCTTGCCGCGATATAGGATCGCAACAGGAATTCCACCAGTGCTTGGGTCGCCCCCGAACCGAACTACAACAGATTGTGCCCATCCGGGTTCGGACGCAATACCGTAAATGACGATTTAATGACTCCGTTCGTCGCTATTTTGACTCGACTCACGGAAGGTCCGATCCGGTCCATTCGCCGCGACGCGCGGGTTTCCGCGGGCTTCCGCGAAGGCAAGGGAACGAAC
>Ga0207683_10002734_pt1 | contig 15405 bp, 11 predicted proteins | sample KBSM73metaG_FD_184333 | JGI IMG/M metagenome (GOLD analysis project Ga0207683, IMG submission 184333) | Miscanthus rhizosphere microbial communities from Kellogg Biological Station, Michigan, USA - KBS M7-3 metaG (SPAdes) (version 2) | ecosystem: Host-associated > Plants > Roots > Rhizosphere >... | reverse complement strand
GCCGAAGGTGACGACCTTCGTGACCTTGCCCTCGACCTCGTCGCCCTCGTGGTAGGTCTCGAGCACCTGCTGCCACGGGTCGCTCTGGGTCTGCTTGAGGCCGAGCGAGATCCGCTGTCGCTCGCGGTCGATGTCGAGCACCTTCACCTTCACGTCCTGGCCGATCTCGAGCACCTCGGATGGATGGTTGACGTGCGACCACGAGAGCTCGGAGATGTGGATCAGGCCGTCCATGCCGTCGAGGTCGACGAAGGCGCCGAAGTCGACGATGTTCGAGATCTGGCCGTCGACGACGTCGCCCGGGTTGAGCCGGTCGAGGATCGCCTGCCGCATCTCCTTGCGCTCGTCCTCGAGGACGGCGCGGCGCGAAAGCACGACGTTGTTGCGCGAGCGGTTCAGCTCGATCACCTTCGCGCGGAGCTCCTGCCCGAGGAACTCGTCCAGGTCCTGCACGCGCCGGATGTCCACGAGCGACGCCGGCAGGAAGCCGCGCACTCCGAGGTCGAGGATCAGGCCGCCCTTGACGACCTCGATCACCTTGCCGGTGACCGGGTCTTCGGACTCGGCGGCCCGCTCGATCGCCTTCCAGGCCATCTCGAAGCGGGCGCGCTTCTTGGAGAGGATGAGCCGGCCTTCGGCGTCCTCCTTCGTCAAGACGAGCGCGTCGATCTCGTCGCCGACGCTGACCTCGTCCGCCGGGTTGACCGAGCGCCGGATCGAGAGCTCGGCGACCGGGATCACGCCTTCGGACTTGTAGCCGATGTCGACCAGCACCTCGTCCTTGTCGACGCGGACCACGGTGCCGTGGACGACCTCGCCCTCGTTGATCGTCGGGAAGGTCGCCTCGTAGTTCGGAACGCGCTCGCCGTCCTCCGTCGTCGTCCAGACGGAGGCGTCGTCGAGCTGCGTGTCCTCTCGGTTCACGGTCTCACTCGCCATCACGAAGTCGCTCAGTATAGCCGTGGGGCCGCGAATTCCCGGGCCGGCGCCAGACTGGAGCATCGCCGCCTTCCAGCGTCCCCCGTAGGGGTGATGTGGAGGCCGTTCCAGCGGACGATTCTGTGCATTTGAGCGGTTCGGCTGCGGCATGAGCAACGACGACACACATTCCGGCGCGAGCAGCGCCTCGAGCACCGGCGTCGCCGCGCGCGACGTCGTCTCCTCGCTGCGCTCGCTGCTCGGGATCACGAAGGCGGTCCGAACGGGCGCCGACGTCGGTTCCGTGCTCGACGGGATCGCGCGTGTGATCGCCGAGACGCTCGGCTTCGACACGGTCGTCCTCAACGTCTACCGACCGGAGTGGGACGACTTCCACGTCGCCACCGTCCACGGCAGCGCCGCCGTGCGCGAGGCACTGCTCGGCTCCGTCTACGACTGGAGCAGCTGGACGCCGCTGCTCGACTCCAGGTTCTCGCGCGCGGGTGCGTACTTCATCCCGAACGACGGCTTCGACTGGTCGCAGGACACCGGCGACCGGTTCGTCCCGGCCGATGCGCCGTCCGTCGACGGCCCGGACGCGTGGCACCCGAACGACGAGCTGTTCGTGCCGCTCGAGGACTCGGACGGGCGGATCGTCGGGATCATGTCCTTCGGCGACCCCGTCGACGGCAAGCGGCCGAACGACGAGCAGCTCGAGATCGCGTGCGCGCTCGCCTCGCACGCCGCGCTCGCGCTCGAGGCGGCCCAGGAGAACACGGAGGCGAGGCGCCACCAGGCCGGCCTCGAGCAGCTGCTGCGCGTTTCCTCGCAGCTGCCGCAGACGATCTCCACCGAGGCGATGCTGACGTCCGTCTGCGAGGGCGTCTCCGACGCGCTCGGCTTCGAGAAGGTCCTGATCCAGCTGGTCGACGACGAGGACCAGCTGCGCCCCGTCGCGGCCGCCGGCTGCACGGCCGACGAGGTCGCTTCGAGCGCCGCCCTCGAGCTCGAGCCGATCTCGCGCCTGTTCCTGTCCGAGTTCGACGTCGCCGGCTGCTACCTCGTCCCTCACGAGGAAGCCGTCGCGCGGGTCGGCATCGCCCAGCTCGTCTACGAGTCGTCGAAGAACGGCCGCGGCCCGCACGCCTGGAACCACCACTGGCTGGTGGTGCCGCTCTACGACGCCGACGGCTCGATCCGCGGCGTCCTCTGGGCGGACGAGCCGCGCTCGCGCCGTGTGCCCAGCGAGGCGTCGCTGCAGGCGCTCCGCATCTTCGCGAATCACGCGATGGAGGCCCTGGCCGTGGCGACGCAGCTCGAGGAGACGCGCTTCCTCGCCGACCACGATCCTCTGACGCGGCTCCCCAACCGGCGCGCGCTGCTCGAGGAGCTCGCCGAGGCGACGGGCGAGCAGCGCCTGACGCCGCTCGCGCTCGTGTTCCTCGACGTGGACAACTTCAAGGAGATCAACGACCGCCAGGGCCACCTCACCGGCGACCGGGTGCTGGCCCGGTTCGCCTCGCTGCTGGCCGAGCTCGTCCGCAGCGGCGACCGGGCGTTCCGCGTCGGCGGCGACGAGTTCGCGCTGCTGCTGCACGGCGCCGGCGAGCAGGAGGCCCGCGAGGTCGTAGGGCGAATCGTGAACGCCGTGGAGGCGAACATCGACCCGCTCGTCCGCACGCTCACGGCCAGCTTCGGCATCGCGCCGCGCCGGGGGCGCGAGCATCCGCAGGAGCTCTTGCGCGTCGCCGACGAGGCGATGTACGCGGCCAAGCGCTCCGGCACGAGGATCGAGGTGGCGGCGTGAGCGTCGATCCCGGCGCTGTCGCCAAGCGCGTGACCGCCCTCGCTGCAGGCGTCGAGCCGCTCTCACGTCTGGTCGTGCTCTCGCGCGCGATCGCGTCCGAGCACGTCTCGCAGCGCATGCTGCGGGTCGCGAGCCGCGAGCTGACGAGGCTCCTCGACGCCGAGGCCTGCCTCGTCTCGCAGCTCGAGGACGGGCTCCTGCGCGAGGTCGCCGACTATGCGCAGGCCGACGGGCAGGTCGCGCGGGGCCTCAGCTACTACCTCGCCGACTACCCGACGACCGCGTCCGTACTCGAGTCGCGGGTGCCGTGCTCGATCTCAGCCGACGACCCGGGCGCCGACGCGGCCGAGCTGTTCGTGCTCCGCGAGATGGAGATGCAGTCGGTCCTGCTCGTCCCGATCGTCGCGGACGGGCGGGTCTGGGGGCTCGTCGAGGTCTACGATTCGCGCCCGCGCGCCTTTCCTTCCGGGGAGCGACACCTGGCCGAGCTCGCCGCGGCGCAGATCGGCGGCCTGCTCGCAGCCTTCGAGCACGAGGAGCGCGCGCAGCGCATCTACCGCGAAACGCTCGCCTCGCTCTCGAACGCGCTCGAGGCCAAGGACGCCGTCACGAGCCAGCACACCGAAGAGGTCGTGCGGCTCGCCGTCGCCGTCGCCGCGGAGCTCGAGCTCGACCTCGACAACGTCCGGAACGTGGAGCTCGGGGCCGTCCTGCACGACATCGGCAAGGTGCGCGTGCCCGAGGCGATCCTGAACAAGCCCGGTCCGCTGAACGACGAGGAATGGGCCGTGATGCGGACGCACCCAGAGGTCGGACAGCGGATCCTCGAGCCGATCCAGTCGCTCCAGGCGATCCTGCCGATCGTCCGCCACCACCACGAGCGCTGGGACGGCGGCGGCTACCCCGACCGGCTCTCCGGCCGGGCGATCCCGCTCGGCGCCCGCGTCGTTGCGGTCTGCGACGCCTACCGGGCGATGACCGAGGACCGGCCGTACCGCGCCGCGCTCGACGAGGCCGAGGCGCGCCGCGAGCTCGAGGCCTGCGCCGGCGCGCAGTTCGACCCGGACTGCGTCGCCGCACTGCTGCGCGCCCTCGACCGCCGCGGCGGCACCGCCGAGATCGTGGCGCTGCGCCCGCCGACGGCGGACTAGCTCTTAGCGTCGTTCCAGTCGTCGCCGGCGGCGACGTCGACCTCGAGCGGCGGGTCGAGCGGGTACGCGCCGACCATCTCCCGGCGCACGAGCTCCTTCACCGCGCTCACCTCGGCCTCGGGCGCCTCGAGCAGCAGCTCGTCGTGCACCTGCAGGACGAGGCGCGACGCGCGGCCTTCCTCCCGCAGCCGGTTGTGGATGGCGACCATCGCCTTCTTGATCACGTCCGCGGCGGTCCCCTGCATGACCGAGTTGACCGCGAGCCGCTCGCCGAGCGAGCGCGTCTGGCGGTTCGAGGCGCGGATCTCGGGCACGGGCCGGCGCCGGCCGAGCAGCGTCGTCACGTAGCCGTCGCGCGCCGCCTGCTCGATCGTCCGCTGGATGAAGTCCTGCACGTGCGGGAAGCGCGCCAGGTACGCATCGATGTACGCCTGCGCGTCCTCGCGCGGGATCTCGAGATTCTCGGAGAGGCCGAACGACGAGATGCCGTAGATGATCCCGAAGTTGACCATCTTGGCCACGTTGCGCTCGTCCTTGGTCAGCGTCGCTCGCTCCTTGCCGAGCACCTCGGCGGCCGTGGCGGCATGGATGTCCTCGCCGGCCTCGAACGCCTCGCGCAGCTTCGGCTCGCCGGAGACGTGCGCCAGGATCCGCAGCTCGACCTGCGAGTAGTCGGCCGAGATCAGCTTGTGCCCGGCCTCGGCGACGAACGCCGAACGGATCTCGCGGCCGAGCTCGGTGCGGATCGGGATCGCCTGCAGGTTCGGGCTCGTCGTCGAGAGCCGTCCGGTCGCGGCGACGGTCTGGTTGAAGGTCGTGTGCAGCCGGCCGTCGTCGCCGATCAGCGTCGGCAGCGGCCCGAGGTAGGTGTTGAGCAGCTTCGAGTACTCGCGCCACTCCTCGATCACGCCCACGATCTCGTGCTCGCCGCGGATCGAGCGCAGCACGCGCGTATCGGTCGAGTAGCCCGTCTTGCCCTTGCGGCCGGGCGTCAGCTTCAGATCTTCAAAGAGGACGCGCGCGACCTGCTGCGTCGAGCCGAGCATGAACTCCTCGCCCGCCAGCTCGTACGCCTTCGCCTCGAGCTCCTCGACGCGGTCGGCCAAGCGAGCGGTGATCTCGCCCATGCGATAGGTGTCGACCTTGACGCCCGCCGACTCCATCGCCGCCAGCACCTCGGTCAGCGGCAGCTCGATGTCTCGGTAGAGCGGCTCCTCCCCGCGCTCGCGGACCCGCTCGAGCAGGGGGTCCCGCAGGCGCAGCGTCGCCGCCGCGTGCCGGACGAGTGCTGCGGTCTCCTCCTCCGTCTCGGGGTCCGGCACGAGCTCGACCCCGTACTCGGCGGCCAGGTCGTCGAGCGAGTACTCGGCCCGGCCGGGCTCGATCAGGTACGCGAGGATCATCGTGTCGTCGCCGGCGTCCACGCGCAGCGACTTTGCGTCGTGCGCGATCAGGTCGCCTTCGAGCCGCTCCGGCCGAGGCGCGACGACGACCTCGTCCCCGCGCGCGACCGCGACACGCTCACCGTCGGAGGCGACGCCGACGCCGTCCAGCGCAGGTAGCTCGCCCTCGCGCCAGGGAACCTCGACGCCGGTCGGCGTCACCTGCACGGCGGGCAGCGCCTCGTCGAGCTCGTCGACCCGGTTGAGCAGGTTGCGGAACTCGAAGCGCCGGAACATCTCCTTCAGCTGCGAGCGGTCCGGCGGCGAGCGCACCACCTCGGTCGGGTCGAAGTCCAGCTCGAGGTCGCGCCGCATCGTCGCGAGCTCCTTGGCCGCGGCCGCCTGATCGGCATGCTCCTTGATCGAGCGCGAGCGCGCCGGGCTGAGCTCCTCGACGTGCTCGAGCACCTCCTCGAGCGAGCCGTACTGCGCGATCAGCTGGCCGGCCGTCTTGTCGCCGATGCCGGGGACGCCGGGGATGTTGTCGGAGCTGTCGCCCTTCAGCCCGATGAAGTCGGGCACCTGGTCCGGCTTGATCCCGAGCCGCAGCTCGACCCGCTCCGGCGTGTAGACGTGGACGTCTGAGACGCCGCGCGGCGTCATCATCAATGCGACGTTCTCGCTGACGAGCTGGAAGGCGTCGCGGTCGGTCGAGACGACGGTCGTCTTGACGCCGGCCTCGTCGGCGCGGTGCGCGAGCGTGGCGATCACGTCGTCGGCCTCCCAGCCCTCGAACTCGAGGTTGCGGTAGCCGAACGCCTCGACGATCGGCCGGAAGTACGGGAACTGCTCGCGGAGCAGGTCGGGCATCGGCTTGCGGTCGATCTTGTAGGTCTCGAGCTGCTCGGCCCGGTGCACCGGACGGGTGTCCCAGGCGACCGCGACCCCCTTCGGCCGGTAGTCGGCGAGCAGCTTGAAGAGCATGTTCGCGAAGCCGAGGAGGGCGTTTGTGGAGAAGCCCTCGCTGGTCGCGAGCTCCTCGGGGAGCGCGTAGAAGGCCCGATACGCCAGGTTGTTCCCGTCGACGAGGAAGAGCTCGGAGTCGCGGGCGGGGCCGTCGTCGAGCTGGAGCTCCTCGCCAGTCAGCGTCTTCGGCGACATCTTTGCGAGTCTACGTCGCATGCCCGCGCTCGAAGTCGTCCCCTTCTCCGACGAGCACCTCGACGACGCCGCCGCGCTGCTCGCGGCCCGCCATGCCCGCCATCGGGCGCTCGAGCCGCTGCTCGATCCGCGCTTCGACGACCCTGCGGAGACGCGCCCGCCGCTCGAGCATCTCTGGCACGACGACGGCATGAGCGGCTCCGCGGCCTTTCGAAAGGGCCGTCTGGCCGGCTACCTGATCGGCTGCCCTCAGGCTCCGGAGATCTGGGGCCCAAACGTCTGGGTCGAGCTCCCGGGACACGCAGTCGAGGACGCCGAGGATGCCCGCGACCTCTACGCCTACGCCGCCGAGCGTTGGGTCGAGGAGGGCAACCTGCGCCACTACGCCCTCCTGCCGCCGGAGCCGGCGCTCGTCGACGCCTGGTTCCGCCTCGGCTTCGGCCAGCAGCAGGCGCACGGCTATCAGGAGATCCCGCGGGACGTGGAGGTGCGCCTGCCCGACGGCTGCGAGATCCGCGAGCCGGAGGAGTCGATGATCGACGAGCTGATCGAGCTCGACCTCGCGCTGCCGCGGCACCAGGCTGCGGCGCCGGTCTTCTCGCCCCGCCCTCTGCCGACCGAGGAGGAGGCCCGGCACGAGTGGCACGAGACGCTCGCGAACGACGAGGAGGAGATCCTGCTCGGCTTCCATGACGGGCGGCCCGTCGCCTGCTGGTCGTACGTCCCCGTCGAGCGGTCGCGGCACTTCCACAACCTCGGGCGCCCGGCCGCTCCGACGTGCTACCTCGGCTTCGCCGTGACGCTGCCCGAGAGCCGCGGGACCGGCCTCGGCGTCGCGCTGACCGACGCGGGATTCGCCTGGGCCGTACGCGAAGGCTACGAGGCGATGGTCACCGACTGGCGCGTGACGAACCTCCTTGCCTCGCGATTCTGGCCGCGGCGCGGTTTCCGCGCCTCCGTTCTCCGGTTGCACCGGTCGATCCCGTAGTGCAACGAATCCCAATGCTGTTCGGCACGCGCCTGACGGTCGTCGACGCGCCCGACGACGCCGTCGTGCTGCGGCCGCCGGCGCCCGGCGAGGCAATGGCGGACGTGCGCGCGGCGGTCAGGGACGCGCTGCGCTTCCCACTCGCAGGCGACCCGCTCGAGGCCGTCGTCACCCGCGGCGGCCGCGCGACGCTCGTGGTCGAGCCGCCGGCGCTCCCGCTCCCGGGCGCGCTGCACGACCCGCGGCAGGAGGCGCTCGCCGCCGCCTCCGCCGAGCTCGAGCGCGCGGGCGTGCCGAGCGAGCGCCAGACGCTGCTCGTCGCCACGGGCCTGACGCGCCGGCCGCAGGCGCGGGCGCTCGAGGAGCTCGGCGTCGTCTCGCCCGGCTTCGCGCGGCGCTTCCGCGGCACGGTCGAGGTGCACGACGCCGAGTCGCCGGACCTCGTCGAGCTCGAGCCGGTCGGCCGGACGCCGCTGCGGGTCCACCGCGCGCTCGTCGACACCGACCTCGTACTCACGATCAGCGGCGCCGAGACCGTGCTCGACGGTGGACCATCGCTGCTCATCCGTGCAGGCGGCCCCGAGGCGCTCCGTGCTGCGACGGCGTACTCGCTGCTGGAGACCGGCGCGTCGCAGGGCTGGCGGCTGGCGGTCGAGCTCGAGCGGAGGCTCTCGGGCCGTGTGCCGCTCGTCGGAACGTCGCTCGTGCTCGACCAGCCGCGTCTCCATGGCGCCGCGCGCGGCTACCCGTACGAGCCGGAAGCCCTCGACCGGATCGCGCGGTCGCCGCTGCGCCGCGGGTTCGGCGCGCTGCCGGCGTTCGCGCGCAACCGCGTGATCCACTCCGTCCGGCGCGAGCTCAGCGCCACCGGCGCCTTCGCGGGCCCGCCGTCGGTCGCGCACGCCGAAGCGCTCCTTCGGGCGGTCGAGGCGCGGTCGGCCACGCTCGACGACCGGCTCGACGCGATCGTGATCGGGATCCCGCGCACGACGCCGCACTTCCCGCGCGAGCGGCCGAACCCGGTCCTCGCGACGTATCTCGGGCTCGGGCTGGCGCTGCGGCTCTGGCGCGAGGCGTTCCCCGTCGTCGAAGGCGGCACGGTGATCATGCTCCACAGCTTCCACCGGCACTTCGCGCACCCGACGCAGCAGCCGTACCGGACGCTCTTCCACGCGCTCGGCTACGGCCCCCGCGAGCCCGAGGAGCTGGTCCCTGAGGAGAAGCTAGCCGCGGCCGATCAGCGCGCGATCGCCGCCTACCGCGAGTGCCGTTCGTGCCACCCGTTGCTGCCCTTCGCCGACTGGGCCGGCTGTGCACCGGCGCTCGGGCGGCTCGGCTCGGTCGTCGTCGCCGGCTGCCGAGACGCCGTCGCGGCACGCCAGCTCGGCTTCGTCCCGACCCGCAACCTGCCGGCGGCGCTCGAGATGGCCCACGGCCGCGCCGGCGGCCATGCGCGCGTCGGCTACTTACTCTCGCCTCCGTACTTCCCGATCCGAGTCGCGCCGAGCTAGAGGATTGCCGAGAGGAACTGCTTCGTCCGCTCCTCGCGTGGGTCGTCGAAGAAGTGCTGGGGCGTCCCCTCCTCGATGATCCGCCCGTCGTCCATCATCAGCACCCGGTCGGCCGCCTCGCGCGCAAAGCCCATCTCGTGCGTGACGACGATCATCGTCGTCTTGAAGTCGAGGGCGAGGCCCTTCATCACGTCGAGCACCTCGCCGACGAGCTCGGGGTCGAGCGCCGAAGTCGGCTCGTCGAACAGCATCAGCTTCGGCTTCATCGCCAGCGCCCGTGCGATCGCGACGCGCTGCTGCTGTCCGCCCGAGAGCTGGGCCGGATAGCTGTCGACCTTGTCCGCGAGGCCCACCCGCGCGAGGAGCGCTCTCGCCTGCTCGCCGGCCTCGCGCTTCCGGACCTTCTTCACGTGCACCGGCGCCTCGATCACGTTCTCGAGCGCCGTCATGTGACCGAAGAGGTTGAACCGCTGAAAGACCATCCCGATCTCGGCCCGGTCGCGGCAGATGTCTGCGTCGCGCTGCTCGTAGAGCTTGTCGCCCACCTGGCGGTAGCCGACGAGCTCGCCGTCCACCCACAGCCGGCCCGCGTCGATCTTCTCGAGGTGGTTGATGCAGCGCAGGAAGGTCGACTTGCCCGAGCCTGAGGGCCCGATCATGCAGACGACCTCTCCCGGCGCGACCTCGAGCGAGACGCCCTTCAGGACGTGCAGGCGGCCGAAGCTCTTCTGGACGCGCTCCGCCTTGACCATCGGCGCGCTCATGAATACTCGTGGCGGATCCGGAGATTTCGGCGGAGCCGCTGGAGCGGCGTGTCGGGCAGCTCACGGGACGAGCCACGAGCGTAGTACCGCTCGACGTAGTACTGCCCGAACGAGAGCACGCTCGTGACGATCAGGTACCAGAGGCTCGCCACGATCAGGAGCGGGATCGTCTGGTACGTCCGCGCGTAGATGATCTCGACCGAGTAGAGCAGGTCGGTCACCGCGATCACGCTCACGAGCGAGGTCGTCTTCAGCATCGAGATCGTCTCGTTGCCGGTCGGCGGGATGATCACGCGCATCGCCTGGGGCAGGATGATCCGGCGCATGGTGAGCAACCGGGTCATCCCGAGGCTCTGCGCGGCCTCCGTCTGCCCCTCCTCGACGGAGATGAACCCCGCGCGGACGATCTCGGCCATGTATGCGCCCTCGTTCAACCCGAGGGCGAGCATTCCAGCGACGAACGGCGTGATCAGGGAGTTGGCACTGAAGTGGACGAACTGTGGGCCGAACGGGATCCCGAGCGAGAAGCTCGGGTACAGCGCGGAGATGAAGCCCCAGAACAGGATCTGCACCAGTACCGGCGTGCCCCGGAAGACCCAGATGTAGATCCAGCTGGCGCTGGAGACGAGCGGGTTCGGCGAGAGGCGCATGATCGCGAGCACGACGCCGATCGCAATCCCGATCGCCATCGAGAGCGCCGTCAGCTCCAGCGTCACGACCAGGCCGCGCAGCACCTGGTCGGAGAAGAAGTAATGCTTGACGACGCCCCACTCGAAGCGGTGGTTCGTCGCCAGCGACTTCGCCAGCGCCGCGCCGAGGATCAGGATGATCGCGGCCGCGACCCAGCGGCCCGGGTGGCGGACCGGGATGGCCTTGATCTCGTCGGCCGGGACCGGCTCGGCAGTGTCGCTGGTCACCATCGAGCCACTATGACCGACGGTGGCTAGCTAATCGCGCCGTTGATCTTCGGGTTCGTAATGGCGCCCTGCTCGATGTTCCACTTCGTCAGGATCGCCTTGTACTTGCCGTCCTTCATCAGCACCTTCAGAGCGGCGAGGACCGGCTTGTCGAGGCCGCTGCCCTTCGTGATCGCGATCCCATACGGCGCCGTGTTGTACGGCGTGCCCGTCAGCTTGAACTGGCCGTTCGACTGCTTGACGATGTAGGCGGCGACCGGCGAGTCGGCCATGCCGACCTGGGCCCTGCCGCTCGAGATCGCCAGGTTGGCGGCGTTCTGGTCGGGGTACACCGAGACCGTGACCTTGGACTTGCCGGCCTTCGTGCACTTCGCGCTCTGCGCGGTCGCGTCCGTCGCCTGGGTGGTCCCGCGCTCGACCCCGACCGTGTGCCCGCACAGGTCCGCAAGGCTGTTGATCGTCGGGCCGCCCTGGGCCTTCACGTAGAACGAGGTGCCGGCCGAGAAGTAGGTCACGAAGTCGACCACCTTCTGGCGCGCCTTCGTGTCGGTGAACGACGACATGCCGAGGTCGTACTTGCCGGAGGCGAGCCCCGGGATGATCGAGTCGAAGGTGGCGTTGACGACCTTGACCTTCGTCCCCATCACGGCAGAAAGCGCCTGGGCGAGGTCGGGGTCCATCCCCACGACCGTGTGGCCGTTCGAGGCGATGAACTCGTTGGGCGCGTAGGTTGCGTCGGCCGCGACGACGATCGTCTTCGACTTGAACTTGCTCGGGACCTGGGCGGCGACGGTCGAGTCCACGCCCGGCGAGGACGAGGACGACGCGGTCGTCGTGGAGGACGAGGTGGTGGTCGAGCTCGAGCTCTTCTTGCTGCTGCCGCACCCCGCCACCAGCCCTGCGACGAGCAGGATCGGGACGATCGTCCGCACGAGATTCGTCGGTGGAAGCATGGGGTTCCTTCCCTTCGCTGGTGGCCGGAGCGCCTGCGAGTTCCGACGAGTTGCCCCGAGAGTCTAGGTGCGGGGCGTCACTCTTCGCCGAGGTAGGCCTTGCGGACCTGCTCGTTCTCGCGCAGGTTCTTGGCGTCGTCGGCGAGCGCGACGCGTCCCGTCTCGAGCACGTAGCCGCGGTCGGCGGCATCGAGCGCCATCAGCGCGTTCTGCTCGACGAGCAGGATCGTCGTGCCCTGCTTGTTGATCTCGTCGATGATCTCGAAGATCTTCTCGACGAAGATCGGGGCGAGGCCCATGGACGGCTCGTCCAGCATCAGCAGCTGCGGCCGGGCCATGAGCGCCCTACCGATCGCGCACATCTGCTGCTCGCCGCCGGACATCGTCCCTGCCTTCTGGTTCTTCCGCTCGGCGAGCCGCGGGAAGAGGCCGTAGACGCGGTCGAGATCCTCCCGGATCTCGCGCCGATCGTTGCGCTGGAACGCCCCCATCTCGAGGTTCTCGATCACCGACATGTGCGGAAAGAGCCGGCGTCCTTCAGGGGATTGGGAGATGCCCATGCCGACGATGTCGTGAGGCGGCCGGCGGGTGATGTCCTTGCCGCGGAACTCGATCGTGCCCTCGCGGGGCTGGTTGAGGCCGTTGATCGAGCGCAGGGTCGTCGACTTGCCGGCGCCGTTCGCGCCGATCAGCGTCACGACCTCGCCGTCGCGGACCTCGAGCGTGATCCCCTTCAGCGCCTCGATCGTGCCGTAGAAGGTGTGGATGCCGTCGACGCGGAGGACGACCTCGCCGTTGCGGCTGCGGCCGTTCGTCTTGTCCGGCGCCTGTTCCTGCTCGGCCGGCTTCGTCGGCTGCTCGCTCACTGCGTCGCCGCCTTTCCGAGGTAGGCCTCGATCACCCGCTCGTCCTTCTGGATCTCCTGCGGCGCGCCTTCCGCGATCTTCTCGCCGTAGTCGAGCACCGTCACGCGGTCGGAGATGCTCATCACGACCTTCATGTCGTGCTCGATCAGGAGGATCGCGATGGGCCGTTCCTCGCGCAGCTTCGAGACGAAGTTCATGAAGGTCGAGGTCTCGTTCGGGTTCATCCCGGCGGTCGGCTCGTCGAGCAGGAGCAGCTTCGGCTCGGTCGCGAGCGCCCGCGCGACCTCGAGGCGGCGCTGGTCGCCGTAGGAAAGCGACTCCGCCAGCTCGTCGTCGACGTTGCGCAGTCCGGAGAAGCTCAGCAGCTCGCGGGCGCGCTCCTCGGCCTGGCGCTCCTCTCGCCGCACACGCGGCAGGCCGAGCACGGAGCCGATGATTCCGCCCTTCAGCCTCGAGTGCATCCCGACGAGGACGTTCTCGAGCGCCGTCATCTGCGGAAAGAGGCGGATGTTCTGGAACGTGCGGCCGACGCCGAGCTTCGTGATCGCGTGCGGCGGCTTGTCGGTCACGTCGACGCCGTCGAACGTGATCTCGCCGTCGGTCACCTTGTAGAGCCCGGTCAGCGTGTTGAAGAACGTCGTCTTGCCGGCACCGTTCGGCCCGATCAGGCTGACGATCGAGCGGTTCGGGATCGTGAAGGTCAAGTCGTTGACGGCGACGAGGCCGCCGAACTCCTTCCGCACGTCCGCGGCCACGAGCAGGTCACCGTCGCTGGATGCCTGGCGCTCGCTCATCCTCGAGGCACCGCCCCCGGCGAGCCGCGCTCGCCGGCGCCCGGCTCGTCTGCTCCGCGCATCTCGTAGAGCGGCTCGTCGAGGGCGCCGCGCGTGCCTTCCTCGATCTCGCGCTTGCGTCTCGCCTCCGGGATCAGGCCCTGCGGCCTGAACATCATCATCAGCACGATGATCACGCCGTAGATCCCGAACTGGTACTTGGCGACCTCGATCTGGTGGGAGGACGGGAAGATGTTGTCGTTCAGCCAGGTGCCGATGTTCGCCAGGCCTTCGACGTTCAGCCACGACAGGATCGCGCCCGCGATGACGACGCCCCAGATCGAGCCCATCCCGCCGAGGATGACCATGCAGAGCAGGAAGACCGAGATGTTGAAGCTGAACTGACTCGGGAACGCGCCCGAGTTGAAGCTCGCGAGGTAGGCGCCGGCGGCGCCGCCGAAGAACGCGCCGATCGCGTAGGCCCAGGTCTTCGTCCGCATTAGCGGGATGCCCATCGCGCCGGCCGCGGTCTCGTCTTCGCGAATCGCGATCCACGCGCGGCCGAGGCGCGAGTCGCGGAGCTGGATGCAGATCACGATCGTGATCAGCAGCAGCGCGATCGCGGTCCAGTAGAAGAGCCGGTCGGCGGAGAACGACTGCGAGTACGCCAGCGGCAGACCGAGCTTCGTGCCCACGTGCCCAAAGCCGGGCGAGTCGATCGGGCTGATCCCGAAGGTGCCGTGCGTGAGGTCGAAGCCGTGCAGGCTGTCGGCATTGCGCACGAACTGCGGGATGATCTCGCCGAAGCCGAGGGTCACGATCGCGAGGTAGTCCCCGCGCAGGCGCAACGTCGGTAGGCCGATCAGGATTCCGCCGGCGGCCGTCACCATGGCCGCGATGATCAGCACGAGCCAGAGGGAGATGTGGATCCCGTTCGCGGTGTGCGCCACGCCGACCGAGCCGAAGTGGAAGCGCACCTGCTGGAACTGCCCCGACGCCAACCAGCCTGCGGTGTAGGCGCCGATCGCGTAGAAGGCGACGTAGCCGAGGTCGAGCAGGCCGCAGTAGCCGACGACGACGTTCAGGCCGACGGCCATCATCGTGAAGACGATGATCGTCACCGCCGAGCGGACGGACGGGAACGAGTAGATCAGCGGCACGTTCCCGGTCGGCAGGCTCGAGAGGTAGTACGGGTAGAGGACCGCGACGATCAGGACGAGGATCGCGGGGCCGAAGCGCCGGACCGGGCCGGGCAGCCGGTTCCACCAGGCGCGCACGTGGTGCATGCCGGACCTCTCCGCGGCCTGCTTCTTGTAGGAGCGCACCGCGCTCCGCGCCTGGTCTCTGCGCCTCGGCACTACCCGCCCTCCGGGGTACGCTCGCCGAGCAGGCCCTCGGGCCGGAAGACCAGGATCGCGATCAGGATCGCGAACACGATCGAGCGCGTCCAGTCGCTCCCCGGAGCCCAGATGAACGGCCCCTCGTTGAAGGCCTGGATCATCCCGATGATGATCGCGCCGAGGACGGCGCCGGTCAGGTTGCCGATCCCGCCGAGCACGGCCGCCGTGAACGCGATCAGGCCGAGCTCGAAGCCGGTGTCGTAGCGGATGTTGAACTCGACGAGGAAGAGCACGGCGCCGACGCCTGCCAGCGCGCCGGCGAGCGCGAACGTGAACGTGATCGTGCGGTTCACGTTGATGCCCATCATCGCCGAGGCCTCAGGATCCTGGGCGGTCGCGCGCATCGCCTTGCCGTGGCGGGTGCTCTTCACCAGCCAGCTCAGCAGGACGAGGACCGGCGCCGTCACGAGTACGACGAAGAGCGCGTCCCAGCCGTACTGGACGCCGCCGATGCCCAGCACGTCGTGGTTCGAGATCAGCGGGGGCACGCTGCGGAAGTTCACCCCGAACACCGCCAGCGAGATGTTCTGGATGATGAACGACATGCCCACTGCGGTGATCAGCACCGCCAGCCGCGGCGCGCTCCGTAACCGCCGGTAGGCGAGGAACTCGATCGACGAGTTCACGATCGCGCCGAAGGCCATGCAGATCAGGAAGGTCGCGCCGAGGCCGAGGACGATCGTCGTCGCCGGGTCGCCGGAGTTGAGGTTGAAGTGACTGACGATCAGGGTGCTCGCGAACAGACCCGTGAGCGCGAAGACGTCGCCGTGGGCGAAGTTGATCAGCTGCAGGATCCCGTAGACGAGCGTGTACC
>Ga0207683_10002733_pt1 | contig 15408 bp, 14 predicted proteins | sample KBSM73metaG_FD_184333 | JGI IMG/M metagenome (GOLD analysis project Ga0207683, IMG submission 184333) | Miscanthus rhizosphere microbial communities from Kellogg Biological Station, Michigan, USA - KBS M7-3 metaG (SPAdes) (version 2) | ecosystem: Host-associated > Plants > Roots > Rhizosphere >... | reverse complement strand
GCCGGGCGAGCACGGGAGCCCTCGCGCGGGCGGCACGACCTCGCCGTCGACCTCGACGCGCGTCACCTTTTCGGCGTCGACGTGGCTCAGCCGGAAGCGCCGCCGCAGCCGCGTCTCCAGCCAGGCGGCCAGGAGCAGCGCGTCGGCACGCGGCCCGACGACACCGACTCTCTTCGCGCGCCTGATCGCGGGCCACCGGTCCGCCAGCGACGCTCGCCACGGCAACATCCGGGCCCACGCCAGATCCGACACGGCGACCCGGTCGAAGCAGTCGGCCAGCTTCGCGAGCCCGCTGGGCAGCCGGTCCCATTCGCGGGAGTCGACGATCAGCCGGTCGGCGACGCCGGTCAGCTGCTCGAACGGCCTGCGGCCGAAAGGCGGGCGACCGCGCCAGCGGAGGAAGACCGGCAGGTCGGGGAGCTGCAGAGGGACGACGACGCTCGCGGGCGCCTCGGCCGCGGTTCCGCGCAGCCGGATCCGGACGATCTCGGCGCAGACGCCGGCCGACCCGCCGGAGAACCGCTCGAGCACGAGCGACGCGTCGAAGCCGTCGACGTCCGAGTCGGGCTCCGGATGGAGGAGCAGCGTCCGCGAGGGCACGCGGTCGCCGAGGGCGCGCATGACGCGCTCCGCCGCGCTCGACCACTCGGCGGGGATCCAGGCCATGTGGGTCGCGACGCTGGTCCGCTGCGACTGCTGCTCGTGGTCGCGCTCCCGGTCGAGCCACGCCTCGACCTCGGCGACCGAGGTGTTCCTCAGCGTCGTCGCCATTCCCGGCCGTCCCGGCGCATGAGCTCGTCGGCCGCCTTCGGCCCCCATGTCCCCGCGTCGTAGTTGGGGAACGACGTCCGGTCGCGCTTCCAGGTGGCGACGATCGAGTCGACCAGCGCCCACTGCGCGTCGACCTCGTCCGCCCGCGTGAACAGCGTGGCGTCGCCGAGGAGGCAGTCGAGGATCAGCCGCTCGTACGCCTCCGGCAGCTCGGTGCGGAAGGCGCCGCCGTACAGGAAGTCCATGTGCACGGTGCGCAGGGTCATCCCCTGGCCCGGCACCTTCGCGCCGATCGCCAGCGAGACGCCCTCGTCCGGCTGGATGTGGACGAGCAGCACGTTCGGGCTGACCCCCTCCGACGCAGCCTTGGCGAAGGGCGGGTGCGGCGCGCGCTTGAACTCGATCGCGATCGTCGTCTCTCGCTTCGCCAGCCGCTTCCCGACCCGCACGTAGAACGGCGTGCCCGCCCAGCGCCAGTTGTCGACGTACAGCTTTGCCGCGGCGAATGTGTCGGTGGCCGACCGCGGGGAGACCCCGGGCTCCTCGCGATAGCCGGAGACCTTCTTGCCCTCGACATAGCCGGGCCCGTACTGCCCGCGCACGACCCGCTTCGGGCCCGGCGGCCTGATCGCCCGCAGCACCTTGACCTTCTCGTTCCGCACCGACTCGGAGGTGAAGTCGATCGGCGGCTCCATGGCGGTGAGCGCGACCAGCTGGAGCAGGTGGTTCTGGAACACGTCACGGATCGCGCCGGCCGACTCGTAGAACGACGCGCGGCCCTCGATCCCGATCGACTCGGCGACGGTGATCTCCACGTGGTCGACGAACTGGCGGTTCCAGATCGGCTCGAAGATCCCGTTCGCGAAGCGAAGCGCGAGCATGTTCTGCACCGTCTCCTTGCCCAGGTAGTGGTCGATGCGAAAGATCTCGCTCTCGTCGAAGTAGCGGTGAAGCTCGTCGTTGAGCCGGCGCGCGCTCGCCCGGTCGGTGCCGAAGGGCTTCTCGACGATCAGGCGCGTCCAGCCCTGCCGGTCGCCGCGCCGGCTGCCGATCTCCTCGACGAGGGTCGCGATCGCGCCGGGCGGGACCGCGAGGTAGAAGACGCGGTTGCCTTGGGTGCCGAGCTCCTCGTCGAGCCTCGCGAGGAGGGCGACCAGCGCATCCTCGCCCTGGTCGGCTGCGAAGTCGGTCGAGACGTAGTGCATCCCCCCGGCGAGCCGCTTCCAGACCTTCTCGTCGATCGGGTCCCGGCCGAAGTCGCGCACGGCGTCCTTCATCCGCGCCCGGAAGTCGGCGTCGGTCTCCTCCGAGCGGGAGACGCCGACGATCGCGAGCTCGTCGGGCACGAGGTTGCGGACGGCCAGCGAGTAGATCGCGGGAAAGAGCTTCCGCCGGGTCAGGTCGCCAGAAGCGCCGAAGATGACGATCGCGCACGGGTCTGGCGTGCGCGGGAGGTTGAGGCCCTCCGCGAGCGGGTTCTTCACTTCGCGGCGTCGTCCGCGGCCTTGACCGCGTGGCCGCCGAACTGCTGGCGCAGGGCGGCGTTCACCTTCGCCGCGAACGACTCGTCCTGGCGGGAGGCGAAGCGTGCGAACAGCGCCAGCGTGATCGCCGGCGCCGGGACGCTCTCGTCGATCGCGTTGAACACCGTCCAGCGGCCTTCGCCCGAGTCGTCGACGTAGCCGCGGATCTTCTCCAGGCCCGGATCCTCCTGGAGCGCGAGCACGAGCAGGTCGAGCAGCCAGCTCCGGACGACCGAGCCGTGCTGCCAGAGCGCGGCCACGCGGTCGAGGTCGATCGGGAACTCCGAGGCCTTCATGATCTCGAAGCCCTCGGCAAGCGACTGCATCATCCCGTACTCGATCCCGTTGTGGACCATCTTCACGAAATGGCCGGAGCCGGACGGCCCGACGTAGGCGTAGCCGCCCTCCTCGGTCAGGTCCTTCAGGAACGGCTCCACCTGGGCGAACGCGTCGGCGTCGCCGCCGACCATCACGCAGTAGCCCTCCTTCAGCCCCCAGATCCCGCCTGAGACCCCGGCATCGAGAAAGAAGACGTCCTTCTTCGCCGCCTCGGCCGCGCGGCGCTGCGAGTCGCGGAAGTTCGAGTTGCCGCCGTCGACGATGATGTCGCCGTCCTCGAGCAGGCCGAGCAAGGTCTGGAAGGCCAGCTCGGTGGGGTCGCCGGCCGGGATCATCAGCCACAGGACGCGCGGCTGCGGCAGCTTCGTGGCCAGCTCGACCAGAGAGTCGGCCGTCCGCTCCGGGTTCGTCCGCGCGTAGGTCTCCACCGTGTGCCCGTGCTCGCGCAGGCGCTCGACCATGTTCGCGCCCATCCGGCCGAGGCCGACCATTCCGAGGTTCATAGCTGAATGTCCTCCATTCGAATCCGCGCGACCGGACGGCCGCGCTCCTTCAACGCCGCGTAGTCTCCCTCAGCCTGCGCGTTGATGAGGCGCGCGAACCCGAACTTCTGCCCCGGGATCGGCAGCTCGGGGCCGGTGTCGTCGACGATCTGGAGGAAGCAGCCGATCGGAGCCCCGCCCTTGTGCAGCTGCCCGGTCGAGTGCAGATACCGCGGCCCGAGGCCGAAGGTGACGACGCAGTCCGTCTGCGCCCTGATCCCCTCGACGAACGGCCGGAGCCGCTCCTCTTCCGCGGGGTCGACGAACGACTGGATCGCGACGTAGTCGCCGGGTTCGGTCTGCTCGAGCAGCCCCTCCACCGTCCCTTCTGGACCGGGGACAGTCCCCCGGCCCTGGCCGGAAAGGATCTGACTGGTCCGGTCCTTCGCCTCCTGCACGTTCGGCTGGTCGAACGGGTCGATCTCGAGGATCGCGCCCGCGACCGCGGTCGCAAACTCCCAGCGGAAGAACTCCGAGCCGAGGTCGTACGGCTCGTCCAGCTCGACCTCGCGCGCCTGGCGGTCGGGGCCTTCGGGCGACTCGTCGGGAGCGGGCACGAGTCCGCGCCCCTCTTTTCCTGTCGATTCCGCCAGTAGTTGCTCGACCCACAGACCGAATCCATGAGGATTCGGTCTGATCACGACCTTGTCGCGGCCCTCCTGCCAGGCAGCGCCGAGCGCGAGCCCGAGCGCGAGGCCCGGGTTACCCTCCGCCACGCGGCAGGCCTCCAGCGTCTCTTCGGCCTGGTCGAGCAGCCGGCTCACGTCGATGCCCATCAGAGCGGCCGGGACGAGCCCGAACGGCGACAGCGCCGAGTAGCGACCGCCGATCGTCGGCTCACCCGCGACGACGCGCAGTCCCCGCGCCTGGCCAAGCTGCTCGAGCGGAGAGCCGGGATCGGTGATCACGACCGCCCGCCTGGCGCCGCGCTCCCAGAAGAAGTCGAACTGGCTCCGGGTCTCGAGCGTCCCGCCCGACTTCGACGAGACGACGAAGAACGTGCGGTCGAGGTCGAGCGAGTCGGCGAGCCGCCGGATCGCCTTCGGGTGCGTCGTGTCGAGGACGTGGAAGCGGTCGCGCTCGAACGCGCGGCGCAGCACCTCGGGCGCGAGGCTCGACCCGCCCATCCCGAGCAGGACGACGTCGTCGACGTCCGTGGCGGTTTCGGCCACCTCCCCCAGCTCGTCGAGCCGCTGGCGCATACGCAACGGCTCGTCGAGCCAGCCGAGCCATTGCGCCTCGTCCGTGCCGGTCCAGACGGTCGGATCGCGCTCCCAGATCCGCTCGACCAGGTCGCCGGGCTCGATCACGCCGCCGCCTTCGCCCCTTGTAACACTGTGTTACTAGCTCCCGACGCCCTGCCGCCGAGCGGCGCAGCGGGCTTGTAACACCGTGTTACTTGCACTGAGCGCCCTGCGGACACGTCTCTTGGAGACGTGTCCGTCAAGCGTTGACCAGCTCGCCGCGCTTCGAGCGGATGCCGTCGAGTAGCTCGGCGAACGAGTCCGAGAACTTCTGCACGCCCTCCTCCTCGAGCACCCTCGTGACGTCGTCCACGTCCACTCCGACCTCGGCCAGCTGGTCGAAGAGCCGCTTCGCCTCTTCCAGCCCTTGCTCGAGCGTGACCTCGACCTCGCCGTGGCCCTGGAATGCCTCGATCGTCTCCTCCGGCATCGTGTTCACGGTGTCCGGGCCGATCAGATCCTCGACGTAGAGGACGTCGCGGTAGGCGGGGTTCTTCGTCGACGTCGACGCCCAGAGGCACCACTGCTTCGAGGCGCCCTTCGCCTCGAGCGCGTCCCAGCGCTCGCCGGCGAAGACCTCCTTCCAGTTCTGGTACGCGAGCTTCGCGTTCGCGACCGCCAGCCTCCCCTTCAGCTCGTCGTGGCCACCGATCGCGTCCAGGCGCTTGTCGGCCTCGGTGTCGACGCGGGAGACGAAGAAGCTCGCCACCGACGCGACCGGGGCAGGGTCGCCGCCGTCCTCGACCAGCCGCTCGATGCCGCGGATGTACGCCTCCATCACCTCTCGGTGGCGCTCCAGCGAGAAGATCAGCGTGATGTTGATCGACTTGCCGGCGGCGATCATCTCCTCGATCGCCGGCAGGCCTTCCTTCGTCGCCGGGATCTTCACGTACAGGTTCGGCTTGTCGATCAACCCGTGGAAGCGGCGGGCCTCGGCGATCGTCCCCTCGGTGTCGGCGGCGAGCGTCGGGTCGACCTCCATCGAGACGTACCCGCGGAGGCCCCTGCCCTCGTCCCAGACCTTCCGCATCAGGTCGCACGCCTCGCCGATGTCACGGCCGGCCAGCGCCACGAAGATCTCCTTCGGGTCCTCCTCGTGCTCGAGCAGGTCGCGCATCTGGTCGTCGTACGCGTTGCCCTGCGAGATCGCCTTCTGGAAGATCGTCGGGTTGGAGGTCACCCCTGTGACGGCGTCCTCGTCCATCATCTGCGCGAGCCGGCCGGAGTGCAGGAGGTCGCGGGACAGGTAGTCGCTCCAGATGCTCTGGCCGAGCGCCGAGAGCTGATTGAGTCTCGAATCAGGCATAGGTCTTCCTTTCCAGGTCTTCGATCTTCCGGAGTCGCTCCACGTAACGCTCGCCGCCGCCGAAGGTGGCACCGAGAAAGATGCGGACGAGGTCGGCGGCGAGCTCTGCGCCGACGACCTCCGAGCCCAGGCAGAGCACGTTCATGTCGTCGTGCTCGACGCCCTGGTGCGCGGAGTACGGGTCGTGGCAGACCGCAGCCCGGATGCCGTCGAGCTTGCTGGCGGCGACCGACGCGCCGACACCCGAGCCGCAGACGAGCACGCCGCGCTCGGCCTCGCCCGCGCGGATCGCCTCGCCCAGCTCGCGCGCCTTGTCGGGATAGTCGATGCGGACGCTCGCATCGTCGGTCCCCAGGTCGACCGCTTCGTGCCCGAGAGCGGTCAGCTCGTCGAGCACCCGCTCGCGGAGCTTGACGCCGCGGTGGTCGAATGCGACCCCGACCTTCATATGGGAGTTACGTTACCCGCATGGACGACGTTCAGCTCTGGCGCGAGCTCGGACAGCAGTTCCGGGTGGACTCGGTTCGGTGCGCAGCGGCGGCGAAGTCGGGCCACCCGACCTCGGGGATGTCCGCGGCCGACCTGATGTCCGTGCTGATGGCGAAGTACCTGCGCTACGACTTCGACGCTCCCGACACCCCCACGAACGACCGCCTGATCTTCTCGAAGGGGCACGCGTCGACCCTCCTCTACGCGATGTTCCGCGCAGCCGGCGCAATCTCCGACGAGGAGATGCTCACCTACCGGCAGTTCGGGTCGATGCTGGAGGGCCACCCGACGCCGCTGATCCCGTGGGTCGACGTCGCCACCGGCTCGCTCGGCCAGGGCCTGCCGATCGGGGTGGGGATGGCGATCGCCGGCAAGTACCTCGACCGCCTGCCCTACCGGGTCTGGGTGCTCTGCGGGGACAGCGAGACCGCCGAGGGCTCGATCTGGGAGGCGTTCGAGCACGCGTGGCACTACGAGCTCGACAACCTGACCGCGATCTTCGACGTCAACCGGCTCGGCCAGCGCGGCCCGACGATGGACGAGTGGCAGCTCGACCACTACCGCGCACGGGCGGAGGCGTTCGGCTGGCATGCGATCGAGGTCGACGGCCACGACGTCGAGGCGATCGACGCGGCCTACGCCGAAGCCGCCGCGACCACGGGCCGGCCGACGGTCGTGATCGCGCGGACGATCAAGGGCAAGGGCGTGAAGGCGGTCGAGAACAAGGAAGGCTGGCACGGCAAGCCGCTCGACGACCCCGACGCTGCGATCGAGGAGCTCGGCGGGCTGCGGAACATCACGATCTCGGTCGCGAAGCCGCCCCCGGGCGAGCCGCACCGGTTCGAGACCGGCGCGTTGGAGCTGCCCCGGTACGAGCTGGGCTCCGAGGTGGCGACGAGGAAGGCTTACGGCGAGGCGCTGGCCGCGGTCGGATCGGCGAACGGCAAGGTGGTCGCGGTCGACGGCGAGGTCTCGAACTCGACCTTCGCCGACATCTTCAAGGAGGCGCATCCGGACCGGTTCTTCGAGATGTACATCGCCGAGCAGCAGCTGGTCGCCGCGGCGGTCGGCCTGCAGGCGCGTGGCTACCGCGTGTTCGCCTCGTCGTTCGCCGCGTTCCACTCGCGGGCGTACGACTTCATCCGGATGGCGGCGATCTCGCGCGCGACGTTCTCTCTCTCGGGGTCGCATGCGGGGATCTCGATCGGCGAGGACGGCCCCTCGCAGATGGCGCTCGAGGACATCGCGGCGATCCGGGCCGTGCACGGCTCGACCGTGCTCCATCCCTGCGACGGCAACCAGACGGCGAAGCTGGTCGCGGCGATGGCGGAGCTGGACGGGATCTCCTACATCCGCACACTCCGCCCGAACACGCCCGTCGTCTACGGACCGGACGAGGAGTTCCCGATCGGAGGTAGCCGCGTCCTGCGTGAGGGCGACGACGTGACCCTCGTCGGGTGCGGGATCACGGTGCACGAGGCGCTCGAGGCGGCGGAGGCGCTCGCCGCCGACGGGGTATCGGCGCGGGTGATCGACTGCTACTCGCTGAAACCGATCGACGGCGGCACACTCGCGGCGGCCGCCGAGGAGACAGAGCTGATCGTCACGGTCGAGGATCACTGGCCCGAGGGCGGTCTGGGCGAGACCGTGCTCTCGGCGCTGGCCGAGCGCGGAGTGACTGCGCGGGTGACGCGGCTGGCGGTCACGGACATGCCGCGCTCCGGCAAGGCGGACGAGCTGCTCGCCGCGTACGGGATCGACGCGGTCGCGATCGCCAACGCAGCGCGTTCGCTCGTACGAGACTAGGTATCTAGCCTTAGCGACGGCATGGCCGTCGTGATCGGAACCAATCTGCGCAAGGAGCTCGCCGGCGGGCTGCTGTTCGACGGCGTCTCGTTCAAGGTCGAGCGGCGCGAGCGGCTCGCGCTCTCCGGGCCGAACGGCGCCGGCAAGACGACGCTGCTCCGGATGCTGGCCGGCGAGACGGGGATCGACAGCGGTCAGCTCGTCCTCGACAAGGGCACGCGGGTGGCGCTGCACGATCAAAGACCTCCGCTCGACCTCGGGCTGTCGTTGCGTGAGTACGCGCTGTCCGGCGCACGCGACCTCGTTGCGCTCGAGGAGGAGCTGCGCAGGCTGGAGGCAGCGATGGCAGGGGGCGAGCACGGCCCCGAGACACTGGCGCGCTACGCGGAGGCGCAGGCGCGGCTCGAGCATGCCGGCGGCTACGCATGGCGCGAGAACTCGCTCTCGACGTTGCGCGGCCTGGGATTCGCCGACGACGAGCTCGATCGGTCGCTCGACACGTTTTCCGGCGGCGAGCTGACGCGGGCGTCGCTGGCCCGGTCCCTGGCGGGCGATCCGGATCTGTTGCTTCTGGACGAGCCCACGAACCACCTGGACGTCGAGCGGCTCGAGTGGCTGGAGAGGATGCTCGTGGGCATGGACGCGGCCGTCGTGCTGGTCGCGCACGACCGCTGGTTCCTGGAAGCGGTCGCGACGGCTGTCCTCGAGCTGGAGGCGGGGCGGTCGACCTACTTCCCGGGCGAGTGGCACGTCTGGAGGCGCGAGAAGGCGGCACGTCTGCTCGATGCGTCGAAGTCGATCGAGCGCTACAACGCCGACATCGCCCGGCTCCAGCGGTTCGTCGACCGGTTCCGGTACAAGAAGTCGAAGGCCAAGCAGGCGCAGGCCAAGCTGACGCACATCGGGCGGCTGAAGTCCGAGAAGGCGGTGGCCTCCGACCAGGTCGCCCTGCTCACGCGCCGCTCGAGGCGGCTCGGGTTCGAGTTCCTGAGCCCGCCGCGCAGCGGACGGACGGTGGTCGAGGTCGAGCGCCTGTCGCTCTCGGCCGGAGACAAGCAGCTGCTGGCCGACGCGTCGTTCGCGGTCGAGCGCGGCGAGCACGTCGCGCTGGTCGGGCCGAACGGCTCGGGGAAGACGACCTTGCTGGAGACGCTCCTCGGGCGGCATTCGGCCGACGCGGGCGTCGCGCGGCTCGGTCACGGCGTCGTCCCTGCGTACTTCTCCCAGCACGAGGCCGAGCTGGACGAGCGCGGCTCCGTGCTCGACTGCGTCCAGTCGATGACCGGGCTGCGGCGGCCGGAGGCGCAGAACCTCCTCGGCCGCTTCCTCTTCTCCGGCTGGGAGTCGCACGAGAAGCCGGTGTCGGTGCTCTCGGGCGGCGAGCGGCGCAGGCTGGCACTCGCCGTCGTGGTCGCGTCCGGCGCGAACTTCCTCGTGCTCGACGAGCCGACGAACCATCTCGACCTGGAGAGCCGTGAGGCGCTCGAGGCGGCGCTGGAGAACTTCCCGGCGACGGTGCTGCTGGTCTCGCACGACCGTGCGCTGATCGATGCGGTCGCCGAGCGGACGCTCGCGATCGAGGGAGGGACGATCTCGAGCTACGACGGCGGGTGGGCCGACTACGTCCGGGCGAGCCCCCTGTGGACGAAGAGTTCCAATGTCGGCGCACCTCCAGTCTCAGAGACTGGGTTGGAAACGTCACGAAGAAGGCCACGGCCGGAACGGCCACAGCCGAGGCGGCGCAGCGAGCTGGAGCAGGTCGAGGCTCGGATCGCCGAGCAGGAGGAGACGGTCGCCGGCCTGGAGCGGAAGCTCGCCGACGACTGGGGCGACCTCGAGCTCCTCACCGCCCACCGCGCCGCGAGAGACGAGCTCCAGTCACTGCTCGACCGCTGGGAGACGCTGTTCGAGCAAGCGCAGGCCACGCCGTAGGGACGTCCGCGAAGGGGACTGTCCCTGAAGGAACGGTTGCGCCACCACCCGGCCGGGTCAGACCCCTGCGGGGTCAGACCCTTGTACGCTCGGGACGCATGGACGAGTCGCGCGACTTCCTGCGCTCGATCGGGCTGCCGGGCGGCGACCTCCACGAGCTCCCCGACTCGGAGAAGCGGTTCCCCGACGGGGCGCAGTACCGCGTGGAGATCCCGAGCACGGAGGGGCCGCGCTGCCTCGAGGCGGTTCTCGAGGAGTCTGAACGGCTCGACGTGACGGTGCATCGCGTCTCGCAGGGGAGCGGCGTGTTCCTCCAAACCGACGCCGAGCTGGACGAGCTGGCCGCTGCGGCGGCCGCCGCACCCGTCGAGGTCTCGCTCTTCGCTCGACCGAACGCCGCCTGGGACACGTCGGCGGCGGCGCGCGCGCCGGCAGGCGGCGTTTTCGCGCCGACCGCACGGGGCCAGGAGCAGGTCGTCGCCGCTCTCGACGACGCGCGTCGAGCCGCAGCTCACGGCTTTCGCAGCGTCCTGATCGCGGACATCGGCGTCCTCTCCGCGTTCGCGGACGCGCGACGAGTAGGCCTGCTCCCCGAGGAGATGCAGGCCAAGGTGTCGGTGATGCTGCCGGCGGCGAATCCCGCCGCCGCGCGGGTCCTGGAGCGTCTCGGCGCGAGCACGATCAACCTCCCGACCGATCTGAGCCTCGCCCAGATCGCCGCGATCCGTGCAGCGGTGGACGTCCCGCTCGACATCTACGTCGAGGCGCCCGACAACATCGGCGGCTTCGTCCGCCTGCACGAGATCCCCGAGCTGATCCGCGTCGCCGCCCCCGTCTACGTCAAGTTCGGCCTCCGCAACGCGCCCGACGTCTACCCGGCCGGCACGCACCTCGATGCCACCACCGTCGCTCTGTCGCGCGAGCGTGTCCGCCGCGCCCGGCTCGGCATGGAGCTGCTCGCCCGCTCCGGCTACGAGCCGGCCAGATCGAAGCCCGGGGCCGCGGGCCTCGCCGTCCCGGTGCCGGCATGATCGAGACGTAGCAAGGACGCGGGAAGCGCCGAGCAGCTCGACGTCGAGGACAGAAATCGAATCGGAGCTAGTCGAACGTGGCGATCAGCGCCTCCGCGACCACCTTCAGCGGACGCCCGGCCAGCTGCGAGGCCCGCCGCAGGCGCTCGAACGCCTCCTGCTCGCTCAACCCCTCCTTCGCCATCAGCAGACCCTTCGCGCGCTCGATCGACTTCCGGGCGGCGAGTGCCTCCGACAGCGACTCGGCCTCCTCGCGCAGCGCGGCGAGCTCCTCGTACCGGGCCCGCGCCGCCTTGATCGCGGGAAGCAGGTCGGCCTCGCGGAACGGCTTGACCAGGTAGCCGAACACGCCCGCCTCGACCGCACGTGAGACCAGCTCGTCCTGGCCGTAGGCGGTCAGCATCACGATCGGCATCGGCCGCTCCTCGAGAATCCGCCGCGCGGCCTCGATCCCGTCGAGGCGCGGCATCTTGACGTCGAGAATGGCGAGCTCCGGCTCCGCCGAGGTGGCCAGCTCGACCGCCTCGACCCCGTCCTTCGCCTCCGCGCAGACCTCGAACCCGGCGCTCTCGAGGAGCTCGCGCAGATCGAGGCGGATGATCGTCTCGTCCTCGGCGATCAGGATGCGCATCAGGCGAGTCTAGGCGGGGATCGTCGCTTAGAGCGACGCGAGGATCGCACGCGGCTCGGGCCAGTAGAGGAGCGACAGCGCCTCCTCGCGCGAGCACCAGCGGTATTCGTCGTGCTCGTGGTCGAGCTGCGGCTCCCAGCCGGCCGGCGCCTCGACGAGGAACGTGCCGACCAGGATCTCGGCCGTCCCCGGCGGCACGAGCGTCAGGTACCGCGGTTCCTCGTCGATCGGGTAGGCATATCGCTCGCCGATCGGAACGGGATCCGCGACCAGCCCGGTTTCCTCCTCGAGCTCGCGCCGCGCCGCCTCCGGGTAGTCCTCGCCCGGCTCCAGCGCGCCGGCGACGCCGTGCCAGTACGACCCGCCGGCCGGCGCGCGGTGCAGCACGAGGTACTCGCCGCCGCGACGGACGAAGACGAACACCTCCTCGGGCCGCCTCATGCCGGGAAGACGACCTCTGCCCGCAGACCGCCCTCGTCCGCCAGCGAGAGCGTCCCGCCGAGCTCGTCCCGGACGAGCGCCTCGACGATCGACAGGCCCGTCCCCTGCGGCGCACCGTCGATCCCGCGACCGTCGTCGGCGATTGCCAGCACGACGTCGCCGTTCCGCTGCGCGAGCTCGATTCGCACCGATGCGCCGCCGTGCTCGAGCGCGTTCTGGAAGAGCTCCGAGAAGACGAGCGCCAGCGCGGTCGCACGGCCACCGGCCAGCGGCACCGACTCGAGCGACGACGCGACCTCCTTGTCCCCGCCGAGCCCCTGCACGAGCATCGCCCGCAGCCGCTCGAGCAGCTCGCCGAGGTCGACGTTCTCGTCGCGCCGCTCTGTGAGCACCTCGTGGACGGCCGCGATCGCGAGGATCCGGTTGACCGAGTCGTCGAGCGCCCGCCGGGGGTCGACGACATCACCGCGCGCCTGGAGCCGCAGCAGCGACGCGACCGTCTGCAGGTTGTTCTTGACCCGGTGGTGGATCTCCTGGGCGAGGACGCCGCGCATCACCGCGCGGCCGTGCTCGAGCGCCACCGCAGCGTGGTGCGCGATCGACGCGAGCAGGGCGCGCTCGTCGTCGGTGAAGGGCGTGTCCCGGTCGGCGACGAGCTCGCCGATCTGGCGTCGCTTCCACCGCAGCGGCGTCCGCACCGCGTACTCGCCGGGGCGGCCCTCGGGCCAGGCGATCTTGCCGTCCTCGAGGACCAGCGCGGCGCCGGTCGCGGAGACGGCGTCCATCGTCGTCTCGACGATCGCCTCCAGCGACTCCTCCAGGTACAGCGACTCGGAGACGGCCTCCGAGATCCGGGCCAGGGCCTCGAGCTCGTCGACCCGCCGCTGCGCCTGCGCGTACAGCTTGGCGTGCTCGATCGACTGCGCCACCTGCGCGGCGATCGCGAGCAGGAGGTCGACCTCGGCGTCCGAGAACTCCCGCGGCTCGCGCGTGCGCACGTTCAGCGCGCCCTCCAGCTTCTCGCGGGCGAGGATCGGGACGGCGAGGATCGACTCGTACTCCTCCTCCGGCAGGTTGGAGAACCGCTTGAACCGCGGATCGAGATGCGCCTGCGCAGCGATCATCACCGGGCGGCGCTCCTCCGCGGCGACGCCGGTGATGCCCTCGCCGGGGCGCATCCGCGGACGGCGGGTCATCTCCTCGACCGACGTCCCGCGGGTCGCGCGCAGGACGAGCTCGCCGGAGCGCTCCTCGTACAGGTAGACGAAGCACGCATCCGTGCCGAGCGCCTCCGCGACGTTCGTCGCGACCAGCTCGAGCACCTCCTGGAGGTCGAGCGTGGAGTTGACCGCGGCGATCGTGTCCGTCAGGAGGCGCAGGTGGCGCGCGGGGACGTCCACGCAACCGATTGTAGGCCGCGCCGCCTCCTATCCTTCCCGGCCGTGTCCACCTACGAGTGGCTGCTCGTCCTCCACCTGCTGGCCGCGTTCTGCTTCGTCTCGGGCAGCGTCGCCGCCGGGGTCCTCCACTGGCTGGCGATGCGCCGCGAGCGGCCGAGCGAGATCGCGCTGCTGCTCGGGCTCGTCCGGCCGATGGTGCTCGTGATCGGACTCGGCTCGCTCGGCGCCCTCGGGTTCGGGATCTGGCTGACGCGGGACGATCCGGACGGCGTCGCACTCGGAGACGGTTGGGTGGTCGCGGCGATCGTGCTCTGGCTGGCGGCCGGCGCGCTCGCGGGGCCGGCCGGGAAGCGGCTACGGCAGGCACGAGAGCTGGCTGAACGGATGGCGGCCGACGGCGACCGGCCCAGCGAGACGCTGCACGCGGCGGTCGCCGACCGCACCGCGCTCGCGCTGAACTACGCGAGCTTCGCGCTGGTGATCGCGATCCTCGTGCTGATGGTCTTCAAGCCGGGAGCGGGCTGATGGTGGCGGCCATCCGCCCGAGCGACTGGAACTGGCTCCTGTTCGGGCACCTGCTCGCCGCGTTCGCGCTCGTCGCAGGTCTGACCGTCGTCACTCTGACGTCGCTGGCCGCTGCCCGGTCGCGCAGCGGCGCACACGGGGCCCTGCTGCAGACGATCGCCTTCCGCACGAACCTGGTCGTCGTCATACCGGCGTTCGTGGCCGTCCACGTCCTCGGCGGGATCCTGGCCGGTCGGGAGTTCCCCGGCGCAAGCGAGGAGCCGGGTTGGCTCGACACGTCGTTCGTGATCACGACCGTCGCCACGGTGGTCGCCGTCGCGCTCGCCCTGCTCCAGTACGTGCTGGTCCGCCGGGCGCCGGCCGGACGGGCCGGTGACCTGCAGGTGCGTGCCGCCGCCTGCGTGCCGCCGCTCGTGTTGGCGGCCCTGCTCGTCGTCGTCGTGCTGATGGCCGGCAAGCCGGCGTAGGACTCGTGTGGCCGTCGTCGAAGTCGGCAACGTCGAGATGCGCGTCCGCTTAACGAAATCCTTACGAATCGCGTGTCTTTCCTCTACATGCGGGGAATAGCGTTGCCAGCGATGAGCTCAGCCGCCGCCGCGATCGACCTCACTTCCACGACCGGATACCTGGTCGCGGATGCGCGGGGCCGGGTCGTCGGTCGGGTCGAGGCGCCGATGTACGGCACTTCCCCGGACGTTCCCGACGCTCTCGCCGTCCGGTCGGGCTTCCTTCGCCGCCGCCGGCTCGTGCCCGCCGATGCGATCAGCGCGATCGACGGCCGCAGCGGCGTGATCGGCCTGCGCCTCGTGCGCGAGTCGATCCAGTCTTTCGGCTAGGCCGACCAAGCGTCACGGGAGAGCGCGGTGGGGCGCGCCCTCCTCTGACTGGTCCCACACACTGAAGGTGCGCAGCGCTTTCAGGGTCCTCAACGACCACGAGCTGCGGATGAACGCAGCTCGCAGTCGGCCGTCAGTCAGCCTCGCCGCCGCAGGGTGGCGAGGCGTATCCCTCATTCTAGATCGTTTTTCATAGAGCGTGCAGGTACCGGTCCAGCTCCCACTGGGTCAGCTGGACGCGGTACTCGTCCCACTCCTTGCGCTTGATCTCGACGTAGCGGTCGAAGATGTGCGGGCCGAGCGCCGTCCGGGCGAGCTCCGACTGCGAGAGCTCGTCGATCGCCTCGCCGAGCGTCTCGGGCAGCGCGACGATGCCGCGCTCGCGCCGCTGCTCGGCGGTCAGGTGGTAGAGGTTGGTCTCCATCGGGTCGGGCAGCTCGTAGCCCTTCTCGATCCCCTCGAGCCCCGCGTGCAGGAGCGCCGCGAACGTGAGGTACGGGTTGCAGGCCGGATCGGGGCAGCGGATCTCGGCGCGCGTCGCCTGCTCCGAGCCCGGCTTGTACAGCGGGATCCGGATCAGGGCCGAGCGGTT
>Ga0207683_10002732_pt1 | contig 15410 bp, 13 predicted proteins | sample KBSM73metaG_FD_184333 | JGI IMG/M metagenome (GOLD analysis project Ga0207683, IMG submission 184333) | Miscanthus rhizosphere microbial communities from Kellogg Biological Station, Michigan, USA - KBS M7-3 metaG (SPAdes) (version 2) | ecosystem: Host-associated > Plants > Roots > Rhizosphere >... | reverse complement strand
CACGAGCACGCCCGAGAACGCGCCGATGATCCAGGCGCAGAAGCGGGTGCTCGCCAGGGGCGGCATCGACCCGGTGATGTGGCCGCGCGGCGCGGGCTCGTGGCCGGGGTACGTCTTCACGGGCGACCCGCTCCATCTCGCCGCCGGCCACTTCGGCCTCGGCCACGGGAGCGGCGCGCATGCCCCGGACGAGTACTACGTGATCGAGTCGACGAATCCGAAGGTGCAGGGCTACGACGGCGCGGTGATGTCGTTCGTCGAGTACCTGGAGGAGCTGGCCCGAACGTAGCCGACTTCGCGCCGGACATCCCTCCGCGGTGAAAACGAAGGAGCCGGGCGCGAGCCCGGCTCCGTGCGATTCTGGGTACCCGTCGTCTAGTAGCTTCGCGGCGGCATCCCGACGTGCGCCTCGTTCTCGCGGCGGCGCTTGCGGATGTGGCTCGCGATCAGGATCACGCCGAGGAGTATGAACGCGGCCGGTCCGCCCCACTCCTCCATGAACGACCAGTCGATGTCGACGTACCGGTCGATGAGCCACAGCGAGCCGAGACCGACGAGGATGACTCCCCACGTCAATCCGCCGGTTCCCGCCGCCGCCTTCAGCTGGTGCTCGCCGGCGAAACCCTGCTCCGCGAGCTGGCCGCGGTTGATCGCCTTCGCCTGGCGGACGGCGTCGATGATCGCGAAGAACCAGATGAAGGCGATCACCGGACCGAAGAACTCGCCGGCGCGTCCGTGCGAGGTGAACGCGATCGCGAGGATGAACGCGCCGCCGATCGCGAACGCGCGCTGATACAGACCCAGATAGAGGTGCCCCAGCCCGGGGAACATCGAGAGGAATCCGGCCAGGCCCGGGGACTTGCGGTCCACGATCACCGGCGCGACCACGACCGGCGGCGCCGGCGTGGCCGGAGGCGGCGGGGGGGCGGCGGTGGGTGTGGCCTGGTAGTTGTCGCTCATGGCTTTCTCCTACGTGTTTCCTTCGTCGCTTCTCAACACGGATTCCGCGGGCAAAGGTTCCGTCCCGGGCCGCCGTGCGAGGAAAAACTCGTCCTGGGAGGGGGCGGCTCCGCCCTCTTTGCCGAGCCTCGGGCGGGCCGGCGTCTTTTTCGGCTCGGGACGGAGAACGATCGCGAGCGCGTTCGAGACCGCGGCGCGGCCGTAGCCGGTCACGCGTCCTCGCACCGCCGCGACCTCCCGCATCGCGCGCTCCTGAAGAGCGCCCAGCCGGTCGCTCACCGAGCTGCGCGCGACCGTCACCGCGTCGCGGGTGCTCTCGGAGAGCCGGGCGAACCCGGCCTTTCGCGCGACCGCGGTCGGATTGAGCCCGAGGAACATCACCAGCAGCGCCGCCGCGTACGCGTAGGCGACGACGGCCTTGCCGGAGAGGAAACGCTTCCAGAGCGACGCTCGCGCGGCCGGCTTCGACGCGGCGAGGCGCGTCGCGAGCCACGGCGGCGGCGCCGGAGCCTCGAGCTCGCGCATCGACATCAGCGTGTCGGCGGCCGCCGTGCAGCCCGCACACCGCGAGAGGTGATTCCGGAGGCGCCCCTCGTCGGCCGGCGAGATCTCGCTCTCCAGGAGCGCGGCGATCAGAGGCTCCGCGCCCTCGCAGGACACGGTCGTCCTCGGGATATCGAGGAGCGAGCGCCGCAGCGCCGGGCTCCACTCGGGCCGCGCGAGACCGGCCGCGAGCGACGCGGTCTCCTCGACGTCGCGGCCGACCCGCTCGCACTCCGCGCATCCGCGGCGGTGCGCGGCGAGCTCCGCGTCGGTCGCGCCGGCGGCGAAGAGGCGCTCCAGCTCGCGGCAGCTCATACGATCGCCGCCGCGGCCATGACGATCGACGCCATGGCGCCCGGCGCGCCCTTCCGCTCGTGGCGCTCGCGGATCTTTCGCGCAACCTCCGCGCGGGCGCGGAAGAGGCGCGACTTCACGGTGCCGTCCGGTAGCTCGAGCGCCGTGCCGATCTCCTCGTACGCGAGGCCGTTCAGGTCGCGAAGGATCAGGATCTCCGCGAGATCCTCCGGGATCTCCGCGAGCGCGGCGAACAGCATCTGCGTGCGTTCCTTGCGGAGCGCCGCGGTCGCCGGGTCGTCGTCGGATTTCAGGAGCGCGGTCACCGCCTCGTCGGAGACGAAGCGGAACGACTTCTCGCGCTTGCGCCGCCGGTAGCGGTCGATGCAGAGGTTGCGCGAGACGGACAGCACCCAGGCGACGAGCGGGAAGCCGCCGTCGTAGCGGTCGAGGTTCTCGAAGAGCTTCAGGAAGATCTCCTGGGACAGCTCCTCGGCGTCCTCCCGCTTCAAGGTGAAGTGGTACGCGATCGCGTACACCCTCGGTCCGAACCGGTCCACCAGGTCCCTCCAGGCGTCGTCATCGCCCTTGCGGCAGCGTTCGACCAATGCTTTCTCGTCGCTGGTGCTCACGCCTGCCTCACTGGGACAAGACGCAGGGGGGAGGGATTTGTTCGGTCCACGGGAAGGTGCCCGCCGTAATCCGTCGCGAGGTCGGATCCGTATCTAACTATATGATCTGGCACTACTTGTTGCTGGCCGCCTGCTGCGGGCGCCCGGGGGACAGGATCGGCTGGCGGGCCTTCTCCGGGAAGAACGCGTATCCGAGCAGCTTGTAGCAGAGCTTGGCGACGAGGAAATCCGGGGCGCGGTTCCCGGCCAGGGGAGAGTGCTCGACCACGTCCGCCCCGACGATCCGGCGCTCCGAGGCGACCCGCCGGAGGATGGCGAGGGCCTGCTCGTACGTGCCTCCTCCCGGCTCGGGGGTGCCGGTGCCCGGCACCAGGGACCCGTCGAAGAAGTCGACGTCGAAGGTCACGTAGACCTCGCCCGTCAGCCGCGAAAGCGCGCGATCGATCCATGCGGGCGAGGAATGCATCTCCCGGTTGGAGATGATCAGCGTGCCGCTCTCCCTGACGTAGTCGACTTCGTCCTTCGAGATCGAGCGGATGCCCACGTGGACGGAGGGGATGCCCAGCTCGACGAAGCGCCTGGCGGCGCACGCGTGCGAGTTCTTCTGCCCTTCGTACTCGTCTCTCAAATCGCCGTGCGCGTCGAAGTGGAGCACGGACATCTTCCCGTAGAGCGCGCGGTGGGCCCGAATCGGGGCCGGAGCGATCGAGTGCTCCCCGCCGAGCGTCAAGACGAACTTCTTCTGCGCCAGGAGCTCCGAGACGACCTTCTCGAGGCCCTCGACGCACGCGGTGGGCTCCATGTCGTCGGGCAGCCACTGCGGAAGGGTGTGGACTCCGATCCGGTAGACCTCTTCGTCCAGCTCGTCGTCGTAGAGCTCGACGTAGTGCGACGCCTCGAGGATCGCGGTCGGTCCGTTGCGCGTGCCGGTTCCGTAGGAGACGGTCCCCTCGTAAGGGCACGGCAGGATGACGGCGCGGCTCTTCTCGAAGGTGTTCTCGTCGGGGGGAACGCCGAGGAAGTTCGAGTGCAGGAACATGGCGGGGATGATAGGACAGGTCGCAGGTCGTCGTCGGCGAATAGCTGCGATCGATCACCGACGACCTATCCCCTCGGCCTCCCCCGACCTCCGCGGCGCCGCCGGCGCGGCGGCGGCTTCGGCACGGGCGGGATCTCTCCCGTCTCGCGCGCCTTCTCGATCCTCGCGTGCATGGCGCGCCACTCGCGGGCGAGCTCCTGGCCGCGGCCCGTGGCCATCGCGGTCAGCTCGAAGAGGTCGAGCGCGGTCGGGAACGCTTCCCGGAACGCGATGCGGCGCGTCGCCAGCTTCCCGTCCGGCCGGTGGGACAGGCGGCCCACCATCGACAGCGCCTGCTTGATGCGGTCCGTGACGGCGCGGGGGAGGGACATCCGGAACCCGAGAGGCGACACGACGTCCTCGATGACCGTCGCCAGGCGGTTCGGGTCCGGGTCGCCGTCGGGCGCAATCTCGTGGACCTGGGCGCGCACGATCGGGACGAAGAGCAGCGCGAACAGCACGGCGTCGCCGAACGCGCGCCCGCGCCGGCGCTCCGCATCGAGGACCTCGAGCAGTGCCCAGAAGAGGTGCCCCGTTCCCCCGCTGTGGTCCGGGTCCGGCAGCCGCAGGACGGCGGCCAGCTCCGGCAGGAGCGCGTCGAGCAGGCCGACCTCGCGCATCAGGAGCAGCGTCGGTAGAGCGTGGCCGCCGCGCAGCGCCTGGGCGAGCTCCTCGGTGACGCGCGGCGGCGCCGACTTCACGATCTCCATCCGGTGCCGGAGGATCGCCTCGTAGGCGTCGGGCGTGATCGCGAAGCCGAGCCGGCTCGCGAACTCGACCGCGCGCATCATCCGCACCGGGTCTTCCTGGAAGCGCACGTCGGGATCGCCGATCGTGCGGATGAGCCCCATCTCCAGGTCGTCGAGCCCGCCGACCCAGTCGATGACCGAGTAGTCGGAGATGTCGTAGAAGAGCCCGTTGATCGTGAAGTCGCGGCGCAGGGCGTCCTCGCGGGGCGTGCCGAAGGTGTTGTCGGAGATCTGGAGCAGCTCCGCGGCCCCCGCCTCCGCGGCCGGATCGGGGCGCCGCCGGAACGTCGCCACCTCGATCACCTTGCCGTCCGCGAAGAGGATGTGCGCCAGCCGGAAGCGGCGGCCGATCAGCCGGCAGTTCCGGAAGAGCTTCCGCAGCGCCTGCGGATGCGCGTCCGTGCCGATGTCGAAGTCCTTCGGGACGCGCGAGAGGAGCAGGTCGCGGACGCTGCCGCCGACGAGGTACGCCTTGTATCCCGAGGTGCGAAGCCGATAGAGCACCTTGAGCGCATCCGGGTCGATCTGCGACCGCGAGATGGGATGCTCGGAGCGCGGCCGGATGCGGGGAGAGAAAGATTCGGCGGGGCTCGAATCGGTTTCGCCCGGGGGCCGGGCGGGGATGCGGGTTTCGCTAATGGAGTCTCGCCTCTTTTCTCTTTTCTCGAGTCCCGATTCTAGCTTAAGCCATTGACAGAAAACATCTTTTGACTTTTTGGCGCTCTCACGAAAGAATACGCCGTCTTTTCATAGGGTCGGCAAGGAGGTCGCGAACATGAGATATCGCATCGCTGCCGCGGTCTGTCTGGCGGGCGCGCTGGTCATGACGCTTTCCTGCGGCTCGAAGGGGTCTGGTAAGGAAATCGTCGTCGGCGAGTACGGCTCCCTGACGGGCGGCATCGCGACCTTCGGCATCTCGACGAAAAACGGGTCCGAGATGGCGTTCGACGAGGTCAACAAGAAGGGCGGAGTCCTCGGCAAACAGATCAAGCTCCTCGTCGAGGACGACCAGTCGAAGCCCGAGGAGGCCTCGACCGTCGTCACGAAGCTGATCAACCAGAACGGCGTCGTCTCGATGCTCGGCCACGTCGCCTCCTCGCACTCCCTCGCGGCCGCGCCGATCTGCCAGTCCGCGCACATTCCGATGATCTCCCCATCCTCGACCAATCCCCGCGTCACCCAGGTCGGCGACTACATCTTCCGGGTCTGCTTCACGGACGTCTTCACGGGCGCCGTCGTGGCGAAGTTCGCGTCGGAGACGCTCCAGGCCAAGAAGGTCGCGATCCTCGTCGACGTGCGGAGCGACTACTCGGTCGGCCTCCAGACGTTCTTCGGCCAGGCCTACAAGCGGCTGGGCGGGACGATCGTGGCGGAGCAGTCCTACAGCCAGGGCGACTCGGACTTCCGCGCCCAGCTGACCGCGATCAAGGCCGCGAGTCCCGACGCGATCTACGTGCCCGGGTACTACACCGAGGTCGGCACCATCGTCCACCAGGCGCGCGAGCTGGGCATCACCGTTCCGTTCCTCGGCAGCGACGGCTGGGACTCTCCGAAGCTCTGGGAGATCGGCGGCCAGGCGCTCAACGGCTGCTACTTCTCGAACCACTACTCGACGGACGACCCGAATCCGGCCGTCCAGAAGTTCGTCAACGACTACAAGGCGAAGTACGGCCAGGTGCCCGACGCTCTCGCCGCCCTCGGCTACGACGCGGCGCGCATCCTCGCGGACGCGATCGGCCGCGCGGGCTCGACGGACGGCGCGAAGATCCGGGACGCGATCGCCGCCACGAAGGACTTCCCGGGCGTGACCGGAACGATCACCATCAACGCGGAACGAAACGCCGTCAAGCCGGCCGTCATCCTGAAGGTCGAAAACGGCAAGTACCTGCTCGTGGAGACGATCAAGCCCGAGCAGGTGAAGCTGTAGGGCGGCCGGGGGGCCGCCCTCGCCGCGCGGGCCGGCGGGCGCGCTAATCCATGACGACCTTTCTCCAGCAGCTCGTCAACGGCCTCTCGCTCGGGTCGATCTACGCCCTGATCGCCCTGGGCTACACGATGGTCTACGGCGTCCTGCGCCTGATCAACTTCGCTCACGGCGACGTCTACATGGTGGGCGCGTACGTCGGCTACTACCTCTCCCGCAAGCTCCAGGGCCGTGAGCCGTCGATCATCTCGGCCGTGCTCGTCATGCTCGGCTCGATGCTCGCGTGCGCCGTCCTCGGGGCCCTCATCGAGCGGCTGGCGTACCGCCCCGTCCGGCGCGAGGCGCGCCTGACCCTGCTGATCACGGCGATCGGCGTTTCGCTCTTCATCGAGAACGTCGCACAGCTTCTCTTCGGCGCCGACCCGAAGTTCTTCCCGTCCCTCGCGCCGAGCGCCGACTTCGTGGTCGCGGGCGTCCGACTGACGAGCGAGCAGCTGACCGTGATCGCGGTCTCCGTCCTGCTGATGGTGTTGCTGCGCTTCTTCATCCTGAAGACGCGCACGGGCAAGGCGATGCGGGCCGTCTCGTTCTCGCTCGACGCGTCCAAGCTGATGGGGATCTCGACGGACAGGATCATCGCGATCACGTTCGCTCTCGGCTCCGCGCTCGCGGCGGCCGCCGGCGTCCTGATCGGCATGCAGATTCCGAAGATCGACCCCCTCATGGGGATCCTCTACGGCCTCAAGGCGTTCGTGGCCGCGGTGCTCGGCGGCATCGGCTCGGTGCCGGGCGCCGTCCTCGGCGGCCTTCTGATCGGGATCTCCGAGGTGATGGTCGTCGGCTACCTCTCCTCGACGTACCGCGACGCGATCGCGTTCGGGATTCTCATCCTCGTCCTGATTCTCCGGCCCCAGGGTCTCCTCGGCCGCGTCCAGAAGGAAAAGGTGTGAAGGGGCTGCTCCTCGGACTCGCCGTGACGGCCGCGCTCCTCGTCGCGAACGCGGCGTTCATGGGTGTGTTCGGGGCCGCCCTCGCGATGCCGCCGTACCTTCTCCAGGTCATCTGCCTCGCCGGCATCAACATCACGCTGGCCGTCAGCCTCAACCTGATCAACGGCTTCACCGGGCAGTTCTCCCTGGGCCACGCGGGCTTCATGGCCATCGGTGCCTACGCGTCCGCGTTCTTCACGGTCACGTTCGGCGACCGCATCCGCGCCGTGCTGGCGATGCTGCCGCCGTTTGCCCAGGACGGCGCCGTCCTCCTGATCGCGCTGACGATCGGTGCGGTCCTGGCGGCGATCGCCGGCTTCTTGGTCGGCGTTCCGTCGCTGCGCCTGCGGGGCGACTACCTCGCGATCGTGACGCTCGGATTCGGAGAGATCATCCGCGTCCTGATCCTGAACATCGACGCCGTCGGCGGAGCCCGGGGGTACTCGGGCATCCCGAAGATCGCGAACTTCTTCTGGATCTACCTCTTCGCCGGGTTGACCATCCTCGTCGTGCACCGAATCGTCCACTCGTCGTTCGGCCGGACGCTCGTGGCGATCCGGGAGGACGAGATCGCGGCGGAAGCGATGGGCGTCCACACGACGCGGGCGAAGGTGATCTCCTTCATCGTGTCCTCGGCGATGGCGGGCGTCGCGGGTGGCCTCTTCGGCCACTACCTCATGTACATCCACACCAACTCGTTCACCTTCCTCCGGTCCTTCGAGATCATCATCATGATCGTGATCGGAGGCCTGGGGTCGATCAGCGGCTCGATTCTCGGCGCGGTTCTCTTCATCACGCTCACGGAGGGGCTGCGACAGTTCGCCCAGTACCGGATGGTCCTCTTCTCTCTCCTCCTGATCCTGCTCATGATCATCCGCCCGCAGGGGATCCTCGGGCACCGCGAGTTCGTGACGTTCCTGACGCGCCGCAGGCGGCAGCTCGGGACGGACCAGGGCACCGCGGCGGAGGGGGGGTAGCGTGGCCGAGGCCATGTCGTCGGGCGCCGTTCCCGCGGCGGGGGCGACGCTTCAGCTCTCGAAGGTCACGATGCGGTTTGGCGGCCTCGTCGCCGTCAACGCCCTCGACCTCCAGATCGCACCCGGCCAGCTCTACGGGTTGATCGGGCCGAACGGCGCGGGGAAAACGACCGTCTTCAACGTGATCACCGGCGTCTACACGCCGACGTCGGGCTCGATCCGATTCGAGGGCGGGGAGATCGCGGGAGAGAGGTGCGGCCGCATCACCCGGCGCGGGGTCGCGCGCACGTTCCAGAACATCCGCCTCTTCGGCAACATGACCGTGCTCGAGAACGTCAAGGTCGCCTTCGACTGCCGCCAGGCCACGACGCTGACGACGGCCGTCCTGCGGACGGCCTCGCACCGCGCCGAGGAGGCGCGCGTCGACGCCGAGAGCCGCGAGCTGCTGCGCATCTTCAAGCTCGACCACGCGGCGGGGGAGAGGGCGCGGAATCTGCCGTACGGAAGCCAGCGCCGGCTCGAGATCGCCCGCGCGATGGCGACCTCGCCGCGCCTGCTCCTGCTCGACGAGCCGGCGGCCGGGATGAATCCGCACGAGTCCAACGAGCTCATGGACCTGATCCGCTGGATCCGCGACCGCTTCGGCATGGCGGTGCTGCTCGTCGAGCACAACATGAAGGTCGTCATGGGCATCTGCGAGACCGTGCACGTCCTCGACTACGGCTCGACTATCGCGATCGGGCGGCCCGCCGACGTCCAGCGCGACCCGCGGGTCATCGAGGCGTACCTGGGGGGAGCCTGACGGTGGCCGCGGCGGCCGCGGCTTCGTCCTCCGCGATCCTGGAGGTCGCCGACCTGTCGGTGACCTACGGCGCGATCCAGGCCCTGAACGGCGTCGGGCTGCGGCTCGCCGAGGGCGAGATCGTGACGCTGATCGGCGCGAACGGCGCGGGCAAGACCACGACGCTGCGCGCCATCATGGGGCTCGTCCGCTCCTCCGGCTCGATCTCCTACCGGGGCGAGTCGATCCGCACGCGCGCGACCCACCGGCTCGTGCGCGACGGCCTCGTCCTCGTCCCGGAGGGCCGGATCGTGTTCGCGAACCTCTCGGTCCAGGAGAATCTCGAGATGGGCGCGTACTCGAGGCGCGACCGGGGAGTCGCCCGAGACTTCGAGCGCGTCTTCACCCTGTTCCCGCGGCTCGCCGAACGGCGGAAACAGACGGCCGGCACGCTCTCCGGCGGCGAGCAGCAGATGCTCGCCATCGGGCGCGCGCTGATGTCGCAGCCGCGCGTCCTTCTCCTCGACGAGCCGTCGCTCGGCCTCGCGCCGATCGTCGTGCATGCGATTTTCGAGGCGATCGAGGAGATTCACCGCTCGGGCGTTCCCGTGCTGCTCGTCGAGCAGAACGCCAACGCGGCTCTGCGGCACTCGAGCCGCGCCTACGTCCTCGAGACGGGCCGGGTCGCGCTCGAAGGCTCGTCGGCGGACGTCGCCGCGAACCCGAAGGTCAAAGAGGCGTACCTCGGCGAATAGCCGCGCCGCTGATCTGCGGATGCCGGGGTCGGGGTCAGGTGTTCGCGTTTTCGGAGCGACGACGCAAGCGCGACAGGGCCGTTCTGGAAACGAGCTCCGAAAACCGAAGACCTGACCCCATCGAAGGCGCAGGCCCGACTTGCGGAGTGTTCCTTTCCGTAAGCAACCTAGTCGCCGCGGGACTTGCGGGCCGGTCCTCTTCCTCTGATGACTTCGGTGCGCTCTTTCGTACTCGCCAGGACTTCCGGGATCTCAGCCTCGCGCGTGCTCGATTGCGCGCGGTATCGCGGGATCCAGCCCCGGAAACTTCGCGAGCCACTCCCGGCGCTCCTGCCGGAGCTTCTCGACGAGCGACGAGTACTCCTCGGGCGAATAGTGCCGCCGCGGGTCGTACTTCGCGAGATCCACGCCCGGCACCTCGCGGGCGATCTCGTAGCCCCAGTCCGGGTCCTTCTCCCAGCGAATGCCCTCCTTGGCGATCTGCTTCATGATCTCCGTCGAGATCTTGATGGTGATCTTCTCGCCGGCGTTGCCGGCCTTCGCCCCGATGGAGCCCGTGTTCAGGATGTACGCCTGCATGTCGGGATTCGCGCGGAGGATCTCCAGGAGCCGGTTGCCCTCCTGCGCCTCGGGTCCGACGATGAACGGGTTCGTGCCGACCTCGCGCTTCGCCTGCCCGGCCTTGGTCGGATCGCCGGCGGAGGTCTCGATGGACTCGCCGAGCATGAAGTACGCGGCCGCCTGCTCGGACGTGAGTCGCGCGACGGTCGGAACGACGTCGTTGCGGCGGGTGATGAAGACGATCTTGTTGGCCTTGTCGAGGTCGATGCCGTCGCCGGTGCCGCGGATGAAGCGGCGGAGAACGACGCCTCGCCCGTTGGACGTGAGCGACGTGTCCAGGAAGTCGACCTTGCCCTTCTCCCCGACCTTGATGTTCTCGTACGCGGCGGTCGGATGCGTCGCCGCGCCCCACAGCACGGTCTGCGACGGCTCGAGCCCCTCGGTCTTGATGTAGAAGCCGTCCTCCGTTCCGTACACGCGGCCTTCGCGCGTCATCAGGACGACGTCGTCCTGCTTGATGATCGCCTGCTCGGGCTCCTTCAAACCGTGGTCGTGGAGCGTGAGCGTCGTCTTGCCGGTGCCCGACAGACCGAAGAGGAGGAAGCCCACGTCGCGAAGATCGCCGTCCGGTCCGGTGACGCGGAGGATCTTCGAGCCGGCGTGCAGGCCGAGCCCGCCGCGCCGTTTGATCCAGTACATCGCCTGCCGGAGCATCGACTTCTTCGCCTCGCCGGGATAGTCGGTGCCGAGGATGTACGTGTATCCCTGGTTGACGTCGAGGAAGATCAGCGTCTCCTTCCAGTCGGGCACGTAGACGGAGATGAAGTCCGGCTCCTTCTGCGAGCTCGACGGAAAAAGCATGTTGTGCCACATGTAGGCAATCCGGGCGTACTCGCGCGGCACGAGCAGGCGGCAGTGGATCGGCACGTCGGGACTGATGCCCATGCGCCGGTCGACCTGGATCAGGTCCATGTTCGCGAGCGCGTCCTGCACCTGGCGGATCTGCTCCATGGCCTTCGCGGAGTCGATCGACTGCTGCATGACGCCGACCTCGACGCCGTCGGCGACGACGTAGGTCTTCTTCGCCGACCGGTTCTTGATCCGCGTCGCGTAGACGGGAGAGCCGTACTCGGTGGTCGTCTCCCCGGATTTCGCGAGCGCGCGCAGCTCGTCGCCGGAGAGGTCCTTGGCGATCGAACGGGCTCGAATCGTTCTGGGATGCAGAGTTTCGACTGTGCTCATGTCAACAAGTCCTTCTCAGACAGAAGTTACGGACGTTGTCGTGGGAAGCAGTATTTATACCAGAAATCGGCTGACCGTCAGTCGGCGAGCCTTGCGCCGAGCACTAAGCGATAACGAGTCAAGGAGTTGTGGAGCGTTCCCGCTGCCCGCGGCGGACGGCCTGCCGCCGACTGACTGCTCGCCTACAGCCCGATCTCGCCCGCGATCGGCTTCAAGGCCTCGATCAGGAAGCTCACGTGCTCCTCGAGGGGAACGCCGAGCGCCTCGGCGCCGCCGTAGACGTACGAGCGGTCGACGGATCGCGCGAACGCCTTGTCCTTGAGCCGCTTCAGCACGGAGGAGGCGGGGAGGTCGGCGAGCTGCTTGGACGGGCGGACCTTCACGCACGCGCCGATGAAGCCGACGAGCTCGTCGCAGGCGTAGATGGCCTTCTTGAGGGGCGTGTCGCGCGGGATCTTCATGTAGTCGGCGTGCGACAGGATCGCCTCGACCATCTCGTCGGCATAGCCGCGCTCCCGGAGGATGCGGCCGCCGACGTGCAGATGTGTGTCCTCGGTCGGGTTCTGCTCGTAGTCGAAGTCGTGCAGCATGCCGACGATGCCCCAGCGCTCGATCTCGGCGGGGTCGGTCACGCCCGCCCGCCGCGCGCAGGCGCGCATCGCCTCCTCGACGGCGCGGCCATGCTTGCGCAGCGCGTCGGACTGGGTGAACTCGAAAAGGAGCGCCCGCGCCTCGTCGCGAGTCGGCCAGCGTCCGCTCGGCGTCGTCACGTGGCGGATTCTATCCGGGGCGACGCTGCTCAGTCCGCGTAGAGCAGCACGATGTCGCTGCGCGGCTCCTCGAGCCCGATCACGATCGAGGAACCCTCCGCGGACCACGTGGCGCCCAGGATCCCGGTGCCCTGGGGAAGCTTCACGAGGCTGCGATACGGATCGGGAGCGGTTGGATCCATGGCGTAGAGCTCCTGCGCGAGCGACGTCCAGCGGGCCGCCGCGAGCAGCCGGCGCCCGTCGGGCGACCACGTGAGCAATCCGTTCGACATCGCGGGGCCGGGCGGGAGCTCTTCGAACCGGGGCTTCCCGTCGGGGTCGACGAAGGCGATCCGGTTGCGACGCGGCTTCGGCTCCGCGGTGGCGGGCTCCTGGACCAGGTAGGCGATCAGCGGCTGCCGCGGGTTCCAGGCGGGCGCGCGGGCGCCGGTCGGCGTCGGCAGCGGCGTGACCCGCGAGTCGGCGACGGAGAGCCGGTAGAGACCCTGATTCTCGCCTCTGGGCGCGCAGTACAGGATCTCCCTGCCGTCGGGAGACCACGACAGCAGGTCCACGACCTCCGCGGCGTGGAGCTCGCGGGGAGTTCCGCCCTCGGTCGAGACGAGCCAGATCGCCCGTTTCCCGGAGCGATCGGACACGAACGCGATCTGGCGGCCGTCGGGCGAAAACGCCGGGGTCTCGTCGAGCGCGTTTCCGGTCGTCAGCGGCCGGGCGCCCGTTCCATCCGCCGCTCCGATCCAGAGGTTGCGGTTCCCGGAGCGCGCCGAGGTCCAGACGAGCCGGTCGCCGGCGGGCGAGAGGGCCGGCTCGATGTCGGCGAGGCCCGCGTCCGAGAGTCGACTCGGCGGCGCGGCGCCGTCGAGCTTGTAACTGTAGAGAGCGCGGCGCGAATCCAGAAGCGTGGCGGCCACCAGGCGGGCGTCGGCCGATACGCGTGGCTCGACGTATTCGCCGGCGCCGATGGTGAGCCGGTGCGCCCGCACCTGCCCGGAGCCGGGACGCCACCACAGTCCGATCTCGGCCGAGTCCGCATTGGCCGCGTACACGAGTCCGTTTCCGTCGGGCATGGGCGCCGGAAAGGTCGCGAGGCGGGACGTGGCGACGACCCGTTCGGGGGCGCCTCCGGCCGCGGCGACGCGCCAGATCTCGGTGGGTTGCCCGAGAAAGGTCGAGATCGCGTAGTGGAAGTAGACGAAGCGTCCGTCGGCGGACCACGCCGGCTCGTGGGCGTGGTTGGACGTTCGGTAGATCTCCTTCTCGTTGCCGCCGTCGGCGTTGCAGACGACGAGGGCGTCCCCGCCTCCTCCACCGGGCCGAACGAAGACGATGCGCCTCCCGTCCGGCGAGAACCGGGCGCCGAGGCCGCGCTCGAAGACCTTGCGCGGGATGCCGCCGAGAGGCGCCGCCACGAAGTACGTCGTGTATTCGGTGACGGCTCCGCCTCCGGGGGAGGCGCCGAACGAAATCTGCGTTCCGTCCGGCGAGATGTCCAGCCCCCCGATGTCCGTACGAGCCCCGACCGTCAGGCCGGTCTTTTCGGTCAGGTTGGCGGCTTCGCCTCCCGCCAGGAACTGGACCCAGACGTCGGTCGGGCCGCGCGCGTCGGAGAGGTAGGCGATCCACTTTCCGTCCGGCGAGATCGCCGGAGCGAAGGAGCGCGCCGGTCCGTGCGTCAGCCGGACGACGCGGCCGAACGACGGAGCCTGCTTGCTCCGCAAGAGGGGCCGCAGGAGCCAGCCGGCGGCGAACGCGGCGAGAACGAGCCCGGCGATCCAGGGGAGTCCGGGCGCGCGCCGCGCCGGAGGCGCTGCCGGCAGGACTCCCGAAGCGGGGCCGCCGGGCGCGGTTTCCCGCAGTGCGTAAGCGAGGTCGCGCGCCGACTGGAATCGCTCATCGGGGTTCTTCTCGAGGCAGCGCGCGACGAGGCGGTCGAGCGAGGCCGAGACGCCGGGGGCGCTCCGGGACACCTCGGGCGGGTGGTCGCGCAGAATCGCGGCGAGGGACTCTGGAGTGGTGGCCCCCGTGAAGGCGCGCTTGCCGGCGAGCATCTCGTAGAGCACCGCGCCCAGCGCGAAGATGTCGCTGCGCGAGTCGGCGGGTCGCCCGCGGATCTGCTCCGGGGAGATGTAGCCGGCGGTCCCCATGACCACGCCCGGCTCGGTGGGGGCGGGGGTCGTGGGGGCGGAGGTGGCCCCGTTCGGGTCGGCGGGCGATTCGACGCGGGCGAGCCCGAAATCCAGGATCTTCACGCGCCCGTCCGAGGTCAGGAAGACGTTCTCGGGCTTGAGGTCGCGGTGCACGATGCCGGCGGCGTGCGCGGCGGACAGCCCCTCGGCGATCGACGTCCCGATTTCCACCGCCTTCCGGTCGGACAGCCGCTCGTGCGCGAGCCTCTCGCGCAGGGTCTCTCCCCTCAACAGCTCGGTGACCGCGTAGGCGGTTCCGTCCGCCTGCCCGAAGTCGAACAGCGAAAGAATGTTCGGGTGCGAGAGCGCCGCGACCGCTCTCGCCTCGCGCTCGAAGCGTGCGAGCGCCTCCGGGGAGTCGGCGAAACGCTCGGGCAGCACCTTGACGGCCACCTCGCGGCCGAGGCGGGTGTCCCGCGCGCGGTAGACCTCGCCCATTCCGCCGGCGCCCAGCGGATCCAGGATCGCGTAGGGACCGAGACGGGTGTCCGGAGACAGGCTCATGGGACTGCCCGAATTCTAGCCGTCCGGGCTTGCGGCGGGCGATTTCGGCGGCATGCACACGAAAATGTGCACTTCCGGCAAATTTTAGGCGTCAAAAATCACGTTCCAGCTTGCTTTGCGCCAAAACGAACGTAAAATCGCGCATCAACGTCAGAAAAAGGGAGGCGGCATGGCGAAGGCGAAGATCCTGAAGTTCGATGCGGCGGGGCCGGGTCTTTCCAAGACGGAAATCCTCAAGGTGTGCGAGGCGGAGAACGTCCGCTTCATGCGGCTGCAGTTCACGGACATCTTCGGCGTGATCAAGAACGTCGAGCTGCCGAGCTCGCAGTTCGGCAAGGCGCTCGACGGCGAGATCCAGTTCGACGGTTCGTCCATCGAGGGCTTCACGCGCATCGAAGAGTCCGACATGAACCTCGTGCCGGACCTCAACTCCTTCGCCATCTATCCGTGGGCGCACCGCAACGG
>Ga0207683_10002729_pt1 | contig 15423 bp, 14 predicted proteins | sample KBSM73metaG_FD_184333 | JGI IMG/M metagenome (GOLD analysis project Ga0207683, IMG submission 184333) | Miscanthus rhizosphere microbial communities from Kellogg Biological Station, Michigan, USA - KBS M7-3 metaG (SPAdes) (version 2) | ecosystem: Host-associated > Plants > Roots > Rhizosphere >... | reverse complement strand
CCGTGTGGTACCACGACGGAATCATCTGCACGGGCGAGACATACAAGACCATCGTGAAGATGACCTTCTTCAAGGGGGCGGCGCTCGATGACCCTTCGGGGCTCTTCAACTCCAGCCTCGAGGGCAACACGAGGCGCGCCATCGACTTCCAAGAAGGCGAGAAGATCGACGAGAAGGCGCTGAAGGCTCTCATACGCGCGGCCGTGTCCCTGAACGAGTCCAAAGCTCGGACTAGTCCAAACTGAGCCGCACCCACCCCATCCTGCGGTCGTGCGCCTTCGGCCGGTGATCCCTGCCCATGGGACGCAGAATGCCCGCCAATGGCGGGCATTCTGTGATGGGTAGCATCGAACCCGTGCGTATCTGCAGCACGTGTGGCCACGAAAACCGCGACGGCGCGAAGTTCTGCGAGGAGTGCGCCGGATCGCTCGGCTCGGTCGCGCCACCCGAGACGCGCAGGACCGTCACGGCTCTCTTCTGCGATCTGGTCGGATCGACCAGTCTCGGAGAGCGCCACGACCCGGAGCTGCTCCGCCCGATCCTGGAGCGCTACTTCGCCGAGATGCGCTCAGCCGCCGAGCGCCACGGCGGCCGGGTGCAGAAATTCATCGGAGACGCCGTTGTGGCGATGTTCGGCGTGCCGCGTGCCCACGAGGACGATGGACTGCGAGCAGTGCGAGCCGCGATCGAGATGCACGAGCGGCTGACAACGCTGAACGAAGGCGTGCCGATCCGTCTCGCCGCCCGAATCGGCATCACGACCGGCGAAGTCGTGCTCTCGGGCGAGGACGCGCCCGTGGTCGGCGACGCCATGAACACCGCCTCGCGCCTGCAATCGGCCGCCGAGCCCGGTGGCGTGCTGATCGGGGAGCCGACCTGGCGGCTCGTGCGCAGTGCGGTGGTGGCGGAGGCGATCGAGCCACTGGACGCCAAGGGCAAGGCCGCTCCCCTGCGTGCCTGGCGCGTTATCGCGATCGCTCCCGTGGCACCCCGGAATGCGACCCCGTTCGTCGGGCGCGAGCGCGCGCTGCGGCAACTCGAGGAGGCGCTGGAGGACGCGATCGATGCCAGAGCGAGTGTGCTCGTCACGATTCTGGCTCCACCCGGAGTGGGAAAGTCGCGGCTCGCCGCGGCGTTTGCGGTCGAAGCTGCGAAACGGGCGACGGTACTCGTGGGGCAGACTCCCTCCTACGGCGAGGGAGTGACGTTCGCGCCGCTTGTCGAACTCCTCGCTCAGGCAGCCGGAACACCATCCGGGGACGCCGCGGCAGTTGCGAGCGCGCTGCGTGAGCGAATGGTCTCGCAGCCGGACGGGCCGTCCGTCGGTGACCGCCTCGCGCAGTTCCTCGGAGTCGGTGCCGCGGTCGGGGCCGACACCGCGTGGGCGGTGCGCCGCCTACTCGAGGTGCTCGCCGCCGAGCGACCGCTCGTCGTGATGCTCGACGATCTGCACTCCGCGGAGCCGCCGATGCTCGACCTGGCCGACGCCGTCATCGAGCGAGTGCACGGCGCCGTTCTGTTCCTGTGCCTGGCCCGGCCCGAGCTCGTGGAGCAGCGCCCGACCTGGGCCTCCGGCAAACCGCGCGCGATCACGTCGACCCTCCCGCCCCTCGCACCGGAGCACGCCCGCACCGTCGGCGAACTGCTGCTGGGCGGGAACGCCCCTCCGTCCGTCGTCGACCGGATCTGCGAGACGGCCGAAGGCAATCCGCTCTACCTCGAGCAGCTCACGGCGATGCTTGCGGATCAAGGACTGCTCATCGACGGCCGCTGGCACGGGTCGGACGATGCCGACGTGGAAATCCCGGGCTCGTTGCAGGCGCTGCTGGCCGCCAGACTCGACCGCCTTGAACCCGGCCCGCGCGTGATCCTCGAACGAGCTTCGATCGAAGGCCGTCGCTTCCGGACGGCGGCCCTGCAGGCCCTCGCAGCCGAGCTGGCGCCCGACGAGGTCGAAGCCGCGATCTCGTCGCTCGATCGCGCAGGCCTGATACGGCCCGAAGACGAGGCGAGCGGGCGGTGGCGCTTCGCGCACGCGCTGGTCGTGGACGCCGCGTATCGAGGCCTCTCGAAGCGACGGAGGGCAGAGTTCCACGAGGAGCTCGCCGACTGGCTGGCTGTGGCGGATGCCGAGCAGCCTGACGTCGGCGAATCGGTGGCCAGACACCTCGAGCGCGCCCTCCGGCTGCACGAGGAACTCGCTGTTCGAGACGAGCATTCTGCCGCGCTCTCGTTGCGGGCAGGCGAGTTGTTCGCGTCGGCGGGGCTGCACGCGTTCGCCGCGCTCGACTTCATCACGAGTCGCGACCTCCTCGGCCGCGCCGCCGTCTTGCTGCCGGAGTCTGATCCGCGCCGCCTGGATCTGCTGCCCAATCTCGGGGTTGCACTCACGGAGACCGGCCGACCCGGAGAAACCGAGCTGCTCCTGGCCGACGCAGCCGGCCAGAGCCGTGCTGCCGGCTCGGAGCGCGACGCCCTACGGGCAACGATCCAGCTGCTGTCCAACCGGGTGTATCGCTCGCCCACCGATCGCGAGATCGACGCCGCCGTGAGCGAGGCGGAGCGCGCAGTCGACACGCTCGACGCGATGGCAGACGATGTCGGCATCGCCGAAGCCGCGATCGCGCTGGAGTACCTCGAATTCCTCCGCGGGCGAATGGCGCGCTCGCATGAGTGGGCCTTGCGGGCATTGCGCCATGGCCTCGCCGCGGGGCGCCTCCGCGAGTCCACGCAGGCTGCCGCTGACTTCGTCGGCACTGCGGCGTACGGGCCACTCGCGTTCAGCCGGTTCGCCGACACCGCCGAGAGGCGCTTGTTCTGCCTCGACGAGCCGATCTCCGGCAGCGCCGGTCACGCCCTGCTGATGATGGGGTCACTCGCCGCGGCGGACGAAGCCGGATTCCGCGAGCATGAGCAACGATGGCGCGAGGTCGTGGAGCGCAACGGGCTCGGCTGGCTCGGGGCGACCCACGCGCTCGTGATCGCCTCGGTGGAGACCTCCACGGGCAATCCCGATGCGGCCGAGCGCAGGCTGCGCGATGCGAGAGACGTCCTCGTCTCGCTGGGAGACATCTGGTGGGTGGCCACGCTCGACAGTGCCTTGTGCACGGCCGTCGCCGCACAGGACGAGCCGCAGCGTTTCCTCCGGCTCGCCGATGCGCTGGACGTCTCCCCGCCCGTCCCCGACCGGCAGATTCTCATCCAGCACGACGTCGTGCGCGCACGTGCGCTCCTGCTCCGCGGATCCGCCGCCGACGCCGAGATCGCAGCGAGGCGAGCTGTCGCGCTCGCGGAGTCGACCGACCTCGTGCCCGATCACGCGGAAGCCCTACGGATGCTCGCGGACGCTCTCGACGCGCGCGGCCTGGTGGACGAGTCTCGGACCGCACGAGGGAACGCTGCGGAACTGCTCCGCGCGAAAGACAATCTGGCCGCGATTGCCAGGCTCGCGATCTGATGCCCCCCACCCTCATGTCTAGGCTCTCGCCATGACTGCGGTACTCCTGTTCGTCGCTGCATGCGGCGCGATCGTGATCGGCGGATGGATCGTCAGCAAGGTCAAGGGCTCGCACGCCTTCTACATCGAAAGCTGGGACTTCGCCGACGGCGAGACGATTCTCTGGCGTGACGACGCCGCCGACGTCGTCATCATCCCGAAGCTGGGCCAGGCCGTGTCCATGACACCGGCCCGCCTGCATCGCTGGCCGGTCGTCGTCACCAATTCCCGCGTCATCGTCGGCAACAAGACACTGACCGGAAAGGCAATGGTCAAGTACGTGCTGTATCCCACCTTCGCGCCTGACGGTGAGAGCAAGCACCTCGACGGCGGGCTGATCTCGCGCGGATATTCGACGGTCGTGATCGAGCCCGAGATCGAGCGCCAGCATCTCGAGGACGCACGACACCCGTATCTCGCGCTCATCCCGGTAGGCAGCGAGCGGTCGTCGACGAACATCTCCCGCATCCGGATCTACACCGACCTCGGTGCGACGTTCCGGTTGACATAGCGCCGCGGCGAAGCCAGTCGGCCTCCGGCGCGTCGGGGGAGAGCCTCTCGGGCTACAGGCGTGACGTCACGCTTGCATGCGGCTCGTGGGCACGGAGGTCAGGTGGGAACCATGCCGTACGGCGGGCGGCGGGCGGCGCGCACTGCTGCGTGCGCGCCGCCACACGTGTCCGCTAGCGGAGTGACCTGAACCCCTCTCTCAGCTCCGACGCAAAGATCTCCGGCTCTTCCCAGGCGGCGAAGTGGCCGCCCTTGTCGACCTCGTTGAAGTAGATCAGGTTGGGATAGACCTTCTCGGCCCATCTGCGCGGCGCCTTGAAGAGCTCGTCGGGGAAGACGGTGAAGGCCACGGGGAGAGCGAGCTTCGGGGGCTTCTGCCCGGCCGCAATCGCGGCAACTGTGCTTCGTCCTTCCTCCCAGTAGATCCGCGCCGACGACGTCCCGGTGCCTGTGAGCCAGGTCAGCGTGATGTTGTCCAGGACCCTGTCGCGGGTGAGGCCACCCGTGGGATTCCCGTCGACGAAGGCTCCGGAGATCTTCCGGTAGCTGTCCGCGTCATGGTCGAGCATCCAGGCCGCCAGCCCGACCGGCGAATCCGCCAGGGCGAAGCCGATCGTCTGCGGATGCTCGGGCATCTCGACGATGTAGCCCCTCTTGAAGATGGCCTCGAGGCCTGCGAGTGCCGCGGGCTCCTTCCTCTCGGCATGGGCGGCGAGGACGGACACCGCAAGGCGCTTGCCGAGTCCGTGCACGGCGCCAGCGCCGAAGACGGCCGCCAGCACGTCGGTCGGGAAGGAGCTGAGGAAGTTGAGGTGAATGCCGGCCAGGCCATCCGGGGCCAGCCGCGCCATCGCATCGGTGACGGAGGCGCCCTGGTCGCCACCCTGGGCGACATACCGGGTGTAGCCGAGGCGGCTCATCAGCTCCGCCCAGGCCTTCGCGGTGCGGTTCTGATCCCAGCCGAGCTCGGTCGGTTGTCCGGAGAAGCCGAAGCCGGGCAGCGACGGCACGACCAGGTCGAATGCGTCCTCGGCGCGTCCGCCGTAGGCCGTCGGGTCCGTGAGCGGACCGACGACGCCGAGCATCTCGATCACCGAGCCGGGCCACCCGTGCGTGAGGATCAGCGGCAACGCGCTCTCGTGCGGCGACTTGACGTGGATGAAGTGGATGTCGATCCCGTCGATCTTGGTCTTGAACTGCGCCAGGGCGTTCAGTTCGGCCTCACACCTGCGCCAGTCGTACTGGGTGACCCAGTAGCGCATGAGCGCCTGCATCGTCGCCGACTGAACTCCTTGCGACTGATCGTCGACGAGCTCGTCTGGAGGCCACTGCGTCGCGTTGATGCGGCGGCGCAACTCGTCGAGCTTCTCTTCGGGAACGTCGACGTTGAATGGACGGACATCGGTGGCGCTGTGGACGGTGGTGCTCATGACGACCTCCTTCGTCGGTAGGTGGGTGCGAATACCTGCCGGGGAACTCCTTGCATGGGCATTCCTCCTGGATGGGGCGGAACGTTTGGGCGTCACCCTGGACGACCCTGATGAGCGCTGACAGAAAGGACGTTGGCGGTCCGGGCGATCCGTCGCGCCCGTGAAAGGCCCTGGGGCCTTACCGGGTCTGCATGTCAGAGACCCTGGCCTGGGTCTCCGCGCCCGGTCATGCCGTCAACTAGCGCTCCTGGGCCCCAGTGGACATCGTCGGACGACTCCTTGTACACCGGGTAGAACATGCTGAGCCCGAGAACCTTGGCGATCCCCTTTCGCGAAGGTCGGATGGGTCACCGCGCGTGGCGGCGACACTGATCGATCCAGCGGCGCTTACCGCGCGCCGGTTCGCCGGCTGATACAGACGATCTGGACGCTTGAGCGGATACGGGACTCCGCTCACGACGTCACCGCGGGGGCCCAGACGCGTGCGGGGTGTTGTGCGGGGTTTCGGCGCTCGCCTGCGCCTCTGAGCGGCTCCGTGCGCTCGACACGCCATCGGCTCACGACACAGAAAAGCCCGCCGTAGCGGGCTTTTCCTCACAGTGGGAGCGGTTGGATTCGAACCAACGTAGGCATACGCCAACGGGTTTACAGCCCGTCCCCTTTAGCCTCTCGGGCACACTCCCAACGTGTGCGGCGGCCGGGGCGGCCGCCGGCAGATCTTAGCGAAAACGACTCGCGCGGCCACCGGGGCGGCCGCGCGAGGCGTGCTGCTACGAAGACTGCGGATCAGCCCATCGTGCCGCGGAGGCTCTGTGCCTCCGGCAGCGTCTCGAGCTTCTTGAGCGTGTTGTTCTCGATCTGGCGGATGCGCTCGCGCGTGACGCCGAAGGCGCGCCCGACTTCCTCGAGCGTGCGCGGGCGGTCGCCCGTCAGGCCGTAGCGGAGCTCGATCACGCGGCGCTCGCGCTCGGGGAGCGATTCCAGGGCACGCTCGATGTCCTCGCGGCGCAGGTTGAGCGTCGCGGTGTCGAACGGGGTGGGCTCGCTGTCGTCGCGCACGAAGTCGCCGAGCTCGGACTCCTCGTCCTCGCCGATCGGCTTCTCGAGCGAGATCGGCGCCTGCGCCATGCGCAGGATCTCGCGCACCTCGTCGGCGCTCATGCCGAGCTCGCGTGCGATCTCCGAGGGGAGCGGCTCGCGGCCGAGCTTCTGTACGAGCTGCCGCTCGACGTGCACGGCCTTGTTGAGCTTCTCGACCATGTGCACCGGGATGCGGATCGTGCGCGACTTGTCGGCGATCGCGCGCGTCACGGCCTGCCGGATCCACCAGGTCGCGTAGGTGGAGAACTTGTAGCCCTTGCGGTAGTCGAATTTCTCGACCGCGCGGATGAGGCCGAGGGAGCCTTCCTGGATGAGGTCGAGGAAGGAGAGGCCACGGCCGAGGTAGCCCTTGGCGATGGAGACGACGAGGCGCAGGTTGGCCTCGATCATGGCCTGCTTCGCCCGCATGTCGCCACGCTCGATGCGCTTGGCGAGCTGCACTTCCTGCTCGGCGGTCAGCAGCGAGACGCGGCCGATTGCGCGCAGGTACAGGCGCAGGGAGTCCAGCGAGGGCTCGACGGTGAGGTCGAGCTCCGGCCCCTTCTCGGCGGCCGGCGCGTCCGGCGTCGGATCGCCGGCGCTCTCGAGCACGTCGATGCCGTGATCGAGGAGATACGAGTGCAGATCTTCGACCTGCTCCTTCGAGATCTCGACCTCTTCGAGCACGGTCGCGATCTCTTCGTACGTTAAGAAGCCCTTCTCCTGGCCTACCTCGACGAGGCGCGTCAGCTCCTCGATATCCGGCAGCGAGTACTCGACCGTCAGCATTCCCTGGCCCCCATACCGCACCTCCCGGTTCGTATGGCACCCCGCCTGCACCGCACGAAGCGACACGCCTTGCGTTCCCCCTGCAAACTCACCCGTAAGTCCGGAGGTGGCGGGCAGCATAGGTGACCGAAACGCGACCGCAAATTGCGTGAATCGGAACCTACCGAAAAGCGCTGTCAGTTCTCGACCAACAGCCGGAATACCCGCATAAGCGGGGGGTTTTCGCGCCGGGCTATAGCACTGGGAGCCTGGTCGACCAGACGCCGACCGGCGCGCCGTTGCCGTCGCCGATGCGCCGCTCGCGCCACGGGTCGAACTCCGCGCCCAGCTGGCCCGCCACCGCCTCGAGCAGGTGCAGCGCGGCCAGCTCCATGGCCTCGAACGATCCGTCCTCGACCTTCAGGGCGCCGCCGCGCCCGGTCTCCGCGCTGGCACAACAGAAGACGCCGAGTGCGCCGCGTTTGGCGACGACGTGCGGCAGGGCGTTCGCGAGCGAGTCGAACGACCCCGGCCCGGCGACCATCTCCGGAGCCTCCCTCATCGCTCGCGCGACTCCCCGCGCGGCCTCGGCGTACGGCTCGGGCATGCCGCGGCCGGCGAGGCGGAGGTAGCCGAGGGCGGCGTTGCGAAGCGGCAGCGAGTATGCGCGCATGCCACAGCGGTCGCCCGCGATCACGAGCCGGCAGTCGCAGGCCCACGCCACGGCGTCGGTGGCGTCGGCCTGCGCCGGCCCCCCGGGGTCGAGGTAGGCGGAGGGATCGCGGCCGAGCATCACTTCGCGCAGCAGCATCAGAGCATGGTTGCCGGAGCAGTTGTGCTCGAGCACCGTCGGTGTCCTGCCGGCCAGGGCGAGCGCGCGGGCGGCAGCCGCGGCCAGCGGCGGGTGCACGCCTCGCGGGCGCAGGTCGGCCACCGACAGGCCGGCGCGCGCGATCACCTCGGCCACGGTTGCGGCGTGCGCCGGCGTGCCCTCGTGCGAGCCGCACGCGACCGCAACATGGCGTGCTTCCAGGTCGTAGCGCTCGATGACCCCGTCGCGTACCGCCGGCAGCGCCTGCAATGGCTTGGCCGCGCTGCGCAGCATGCAGGGCCACTCGGGGTCACCCGCGCTGGCGAGCACCGCGCCGTCCGAATCCACGACAACGGCGTGCACGCGGTGGCGCGCCTCGACGACGCCCCCGCGCACTTCCTCGACGACGCCTGGCTCCACGGCCCACGTACGATATCGGCATGCCCGAGCTACCCGAGCTCGAGGCGCTCGTCGAAGCGCTCGATCCCCTGGTGACGCGCGCGCCGGTGCGCGATGTGCCGGTCGCGCATTTCGCCGTGGTCAAGACCGCGACCCCGCCGCTCGACTGGCTCGCCGGCCACTCGCTGACGGGCGCCGTCCGCCGCGGCAAGCACCTGCTGTTCCCGACCGACGAGGACCTCGTGCTGACGGTGCACCTGATGACCGCGGGCAAGCTGGCCTACGTCGAGCCGGGTGCCAAGCGCCCTCCGGGACCGGTACTCGTCGTGCGTTTCGCGGACGACGGCGAGCTCGTGGTCAGCGAGCGCGTCACGCGCAAGTCCGTGCGCGTCAGGCTGCTGCCGGCCGCGGAACTGGAGGAGGAGTTCACGCGCCTGGGGCCCGAGCCGCTCGAGCCGTCGTTCGACGAGGCCGCGCTCGAAGAAGCGCTCGCGCGCGGCGGGCAACTGCACACGCTGTTGCGCGACCAGCGCGCGATCCTCGGCATCGGCCGCGCCTATGCCAACGAGATCCTGCACGCGGCCCGCCTCGCCCCGTTCGCGAGCGCCGACCGACTCTCACCGGAGGAGCGCGAGCGCCTCCTGGAAGCCATCCGCACGACGCTGACCGACGGTATCGAGCGCTTTCGCCCGCGCGGGCCGCGCATGATCGCCAAGGGCAAGACGCCCGAGGTGTACGACATCCACGGGCACGCGGGCGAGGCCTGTCCGCGCTGTGGCACGACCATGCTGAACGTCGATTTCGCCGACCACCAGGTCGTCTACTGCCCGTCCTGCCAGACCGGCGGGCAGGTCTACGCCGACCGCCGGCGCTCGCGGCTGCTCAAGTAGCCGGCGGGAAATGCACGGTCAGGCGGTCGTCGCCGACCTCGACCGAGGCGCCGGCGAGCTCGAGCACCCGCTTGCCCGCATAGGCGCGCAGGTCGCGCTCGAACAGCTCCCGGTCGTTGCCCGCGAGCGGGCCGAAGCTGACGGTGTCCTTGCCGACGATGTGCCAGGCGCGCTCTGCCTCGCTCTGCGCCTCGGCGATCGGCGCGGCGAGCCACGCCAGCGAGGTCACGGCGCGGCCGGCGTCCGTCTCGACGAGGCCCGCGCTGACATCGCGCTCGAGCGGGTGGCCACTCAGCTCGGCGGCCTGCAGCGTGAGCTCGCCGAGGTCGACCGGCTCGGGACGGAGGCGCAGCGTGCCGCGCTCGGAATGCGCCACGGCGGAGAGTGCCTTGATCAGCTGCTCGAGCTCCTCTGTGGCCTCGATCACCTGCCGGAGATACATGGCGTTATCGCCAGTGACCCCGCCCATGCGCTCGATCGTGCGCGCGAATCCATACGCCGCGGCCAGCGGCGTGCGGAGGTCGTGACAGGCGTCGACGACGAGGTTCGAGAGATCGCTGGGTTCTCCGCGCACGCCGGGCCAGGGTAATGGATGCAGCAAGCGCCCGTGCACGCGTACGATCCGGAGCGTGAGCCGGCCCGCCAGCGACGACGCAGTGCTGCGGCACGACGTCCAGGCCTCTGCGCCACGTGTGCACCTCTCGCTCACGCGCGCGGGGGTGACCGGGATCCAGAGCGTCATCCGCATCGAGCACGGAGGCAAGGAGCGTCTCTACGCCGCCAAACTCGAATGCACCGTCGATCTCGATCCGGCGCACAAGGGCGTGCACATGTCGCGTTTCCCCGAGCAGATCGGCGAGTCGATCGAGCGCCTCGTGATCGGCGAGTCGCTCCACATCGAGGAGCTTGCGAGCGCAATCGCACGAGAGATCGTCGGCCGCCAGGGCGCGTTGCGCTCGCAGGTTCGCATCGAGGCGATCCAGTCGACCACGCGCACCGCCCCGCGCAGCGGTCTGCCCAGCCAGGAGATCTCGACGCTGATCGGCATCGCCACCGCGAGCGAGGCGCACACGCGCCGCGCGGTCGGCGTGCGTGTGCACGGCATCACGGCCTGCCCGTGTGCACAGGGCCTGGTGCGTGACCACGCCGACGAGCAGCTGGCCGATCTCGGCTACGGCGAGGAGGAGCGCGAGCGCATCCTCGACACCGTCCCGATCGCGACCCACAATCAGCGTGGCGAGGCGACGCTGCTCCTGGGCACGCGCGAGCACGTCCCGGCCGAGCGCCTGATCGCGATCGCGGAAGGCTCGATGTCGGCGCCCATCCTGACGCTGCTCAAGCGAGCGGATGAGCTGCACGTGGTCGAGCAGGCCCACGCCAACCCGCGCTTCGTCGAGGACGTTGTGCGCGAGATGGTGGCCGGCGTCGTGGCCGAGTTCCCCGGACTCGAGGACGACGCGTTCGTCCAGGCCCACCAGCGCAACTTCGAGACCATCCACGCCCACGACGTGATCGCCGAGCGCACGGGCCTGCTCGGCGAGCTGCGCCGCGAGCTTGCAGGCGGCGACGGCGGCGCCCACGCCTCGCTCGACGACTGGCTGCGAAGCTAGGCGGAGGAGTGGGAAACCGCGCCGGAACGTCGACAACCGGGGTCTGACCCCGCCAGGCGGGGCCTGACCCCACCTGGCGGGACCTGACCCCTGCCTGTCCAACCGCGCCTAAAACCGTCTCGGCATGCGGAAAGCGCCGACTCCGCACGATGTAGAGATGCAGGACGCGTGATCAACGCTTGAACCACTTCTGCACCCACAAACGGCTTGTTCAAGCCGATCGCCACCCTGGGGTCAGGCTCCGCCACTTGGGGTCAGACCCCGCCAGGCGGGGTCTGACCCCAGATGTACCTGGCGCGGGCTGGCAGGCTGCGCGTACGCTCGCTCGACGACTCGCTGCGGAGCTAGACGGAGCTAGTCGGCGTTGAGGCGCTCTGCGAGCGCCACGACCGAGTTGAGCACGTAGACGACCTCGGGGCCGACCAGGTGGGCGGTCGCCAGGCGGCCGCAGGCGCAGAGGTGCGAGCCGGATTCGCTGAAGGAGCAGATGCCATAGAAGCCGCCTGCGATCGATCCGCCGTTGGAGCCGAGCAGGTCGCGGAACAGCTCGCCCTGATCGTCGTCGGCGTCGAGCGGCATGATCGGCGCATACACGTCGAGCACACGCTCGCCGGCGTAATGCTGGAGGTAGACCGCGCAGCCGTCGCTCTCGATCAGCCAGCGGCCGCGGTCGAGCGTCTGGTAGACGATGCCGAGGCGACGCAGAACGCCCTCGACGTAGAGATTCGCCTGGTCGGACTCCTCGTCGCCGACCGGGCCACCCAGGTCGAGCGCCTCCGTCAGCTTGACGTTGTAGCGCCGCTCGAAGATCGCGGTCTCGACGATGCGGCGCGCGCTGTCGGGGTGACGGCGGGCCTCCTCCAGCCCGACGGCCTCCTGACGCGCGCGCGCGTCGAAGTGCAGTCGCGCCAGATGCTCGAGCAGGCTGTCCTTGGTCGGGAAGCGCTCGAGGTCGGACTCGACCGTGGCGACGATGCGCTCGAGCTCGCGGTGCGGCAGGCGGCGCATCCAGGACTGCTTGCGGCGCGCCTGCTTGAGAGCACGCCTGACATCGCTGCCTTCACCCTTGCGCCACGATCCGAGCACGTCCCCAGTTTCGCCGATCTTTCGTCTCAGGCCAAGCAGCGAATGTCACGAACCTGGTTCGGAGGTCGCGCGGCGCAGGCGCGCGCGAGGCTCCGTCCCGGCTCGGAGACGCGCGATGTTCGCTCGATGGCGGAGTGCCACGAATCCGAATGCCAGCGCAGCGAACGCGATCACGGGCCAGGGCTGGCCGAGCACGATCGCCGAGATCAGGAAGACGGCACCCGAGGCGAGCGACGCCACCGAGGCGTAACGCAATGTGAAAAATGTGATCGCCCAGGCGAGCGCCGCCAGGCCGACGCCCGCGGGGAAGAGGGCGACGGCGGCACCGGCGCCGGTGGCCACGCCCTTGCCGCCGCCGAAGCCGAGCAGGACCGGGTAGCCGTGGCCGAGCATCGCCGCGATGCCTGCGATCGAACCGGTCAGCGGGCCCGACCAGTGCAGCGCGGCAGCCACGGGCAGCGCCCCCTTGGCCGCGTCGAGGAGGAGGGTCGCGACGCCGAAGCGCCAGCCGAAGTTGCGCCAGACGTTGGTGGCGCCCGTGTTCTTCGAGCCGAGCGTGCGGATGTCCGCCCCTCGGAAGATGCGCACGAGCCAGTAGCCGAACGGGAGCGAGCCCGCGAGGTACGCCGCAACCACCAGGACGACTTCGGTCACGGCTGTGCCTCTCGCGCGAAGAAGTGGAAGCGGGCCTTCCAGAAGTAATCGGCGAACGACCACACGGTGAGGACGAGCGCGACGGCAACGACGATGTCGGTCCAGCCGGCGTCGCTCGGCGCGAGTAGGAGGCAGACGACCATCACGTTCTGCGAGAACGCCTTGAGCTTGCCGAGCTGCGAGGCGCCGATCACGCGGGAGTCGCCCATGGCCACGAGCCGCAGCCCGGTCACTGCGAACTCGCGTGCGACGATCACGAGCACGACCCACGTGCTCACGCGCTCCTGCTCGACCAGGGCGATCAGGGCCCCCATGACGAGCAGCTTGTCGGCCAGGGGATCCAGGAACACGCCGCCGACGCTCGTCCAGCCGCGCCGCCGAGCCAGGTAGCCGTCGAGCGAGTCGGTTCCCGCCGCCAGCGCATAGGCGACCGCGGCCCAGCGCTCGTGGTTGGCGAAGTCGGCCAGGATCAACCAGACGACGACCGGGACGACGAGCATCCGCGCGAGCGTGATGGCGTTTGGAGGGGTCATTCTGCGGGCGCTCGGCGCCCGATGACTCTAGTCGATCCGTAGGCAGGAGCCCGGGCCTCGGCGTCGAACGGCCGAGGCGGTGGCCGCTCCCGAGATCATGCCGCTCGACCTGGTCGCGTGGGCCCTGTTCCGTCGCGGGCGCAGCGCCGAGGAAGTCGCCGAACAGACAGGCCTCGACCTCGAGCAGGCCGTCGAGGCGATCATTCGCGGCTTCAGGCTCACCCTCGAGGACGGCTGAGCTGGTGGACATCGCGGGCACGCGCGTGCTCGTGACGGGAGGAGCCCGCCGCCTCGGCCGCGCCATCGCGCTCGGCCTCGGGGAGCGAGGCGCTCAGGTCGCGTTCACCTACCACCGCTCCGCCGACGGCGCCCGCGAGACGGCGGCCGAGCTGGCGGCGGCGGGAGCGGGCGGTCACGCCACCCACGCCGACCTGGCCGACGGGCTCGCGGCCCGGCGCGCAGTCGAGCAGGCCACGAGCGCGCTCGGCGGCCTCGACGTGCTGGTGCATGCCGCCTCGGGCGGCTTCGCTCCCTGCGACCCGATGGACGTCGAGCCCGCCCTCTTCGCCGATGCGCTCGGGGCGACGCTCACCGGCGGGTTCTTCTGCGCGCAGGCGGCCCGCACGGCGATGGCGGGAGAGGGCGTGATCGTCAACATCACCGATGTCGCCGCGCTGGAAGCCTGGCCGCTGTTCGCTCCACACGCCGCGGCCAAGGCCGCCCTTGCGCAGCTGACACGCTCGCTCGCGCGCGCCTTCGCGCCCGGCGTGCGCGTGTGCGCGGTCGCACCCGGGCCCGTGCTGCTCCCTGATGACAGCGACGAGGAGACGCAGGCGCGACACGCCGCGCGCACGACGCTCGGCAGGCTCGGCTCGCCGGCGGACGTCGTCGAGGCCGTCGCGTACCTGATCGAGGCCGACTACGTGACCGGCGAGCAACTCGTGGTCGACGGCGGCCACTCTCTCTGACGTCCAGCTCGAGCGCTCCAAGCCCCCAATCCGGCGGAGTGACGAGGACGTAGGACGTGCATGTCCGCGTCCGCCCGCGGCCGCCCCCTTGCCGTTACCGATCAAAGTCGGCAAAGTGCGGCCATCATGGTCATGACGACCACGACCGCCGAACGGCTGCTCGCGCGCGTGGCGGGCGGTGACCGCATGGCGTTTTCCGAGCTGTACGACCGCTACGCGAGTGCGGTGTACGGCGCATGCCTGCGCGTCCTGCGCGAGCCGCAGGCAGCCGAGGACGCCGCCCAGGAGGCCTTCGCGGCCATCTGGCGGCACGCCGGCGCGTTCGATGCGGCGCGCGGAGCGGCGGGCGCGTGGATCGGTCGCGTGGCCCGCAATGCGGCCCTCGATGCGAACCGAAGACGCGCGCTGCGCGTAACAGCACCAGAGGTTGATCCGGTGGACGAGGGCTCGACGCCGGAGGAACTTGCAGTGGCGGCAGACGAAGCGTTCAGGCTACGGCTGGCGCTGGAGACTCTGCCTGAGCGAGAACGGATCGTACTGGCCCTTGCCTACAGCGATGGGTTCACACAGAGTGAGATTGCAGAGCACTTGGGATTGCCACTTGGCACGGTCAAGACACGGACGCGGAGCGGACTCGCCCGCCTCGCCGACCACCTGGAGCGGGCGCAATGAGCGAGCAGCTCGAACCCGAACTCGAACGCGTAGCGCAGATGCTGGCAGCAGCCGGCCCGCTGCCCGACGCTCCGGCGACGTTGCGAGAGCGCACGCTTGCGATCCCCGACGGCGAAGCGGCGCCCGCGCAGGAGGCTGAGGCGGTCGTCCCGATCGCCCGCCGATCGTGGCGCAGGCCTCGACCGCTTGCGCTCGCGGGCATCGCGGCGGCCGTGGTGGCGATCGCCATCGTCCCGACGGTCGCCGTCATGCGCGACGACGGTGGCGGCAACAGCGTGCACCGCGTCGATCTCGCCCCGCGTCCGTTCGCCCCGAAGGGCGGCGGAGCCGCGAACGTCGTCCGTCACGGCGACGGCACCTCGGAGATCAAGCTCACGGTCTGGAAGATGCCGAGCGCGGGCCACGGTCGCACGTACGAGGCGTGGCTCGGGCGCAAGGGCGACCGCTGGCCGCTGGGGACGTTCCGCACGGACCCGAACGGCAAGGCGACCATCACCTTCCGCGTTTCGCGCAAGG
>Ga0207683_10002727_pt1 | contig 15425 bp, 13 predicted proteins | sample KBSM73metaG_FD_184333 | JGI IMG/M metagenome (GOLD analysis project Ga0207683, IMG submission 184333) | Miscanthus rhizosphere microbial communities from Kellogg Biological Station, Michigan, USA - KBS M7-3 metaG (SPAdes) (version 2) | ecosystem: Host-associated > Plants > Roots > Rhizosphere >... | reverse complement strand
CTCTCCCGCTTCCCTTCTCCCCTCTCCTCCCCGTTGTCCCGGCCATGGCGTCGTTCCCGGTCGGCCGGCCGCAGGTCCGCCCGGGGCCCTGCGGGTCGGGGGTGCCGGCGCGCCGGCGCAATATAGAATCCCGCCTCCATGCGCTTTTTCCTCGACAGCGCCAGCTCCGAGGAGGCCCGCCGCATCAAGGATCTGGGCCTTCTGGACGGCATCTGGACCTCGCCCGCGCTCGCCCGCGAGGCGGGGATCGACTACCGCAAGGCGATCCGCGAGCTGTCCGGGATCACCGACGGTCCGGTGCTCGCGGAGCTCGAGGCCGAAGACACGAAGGGCATGTACAAGGAGAGCCGCGAGCTCGCCAAGCTCGGGAAGGACGTCGTCATCCGGCTGCCGCTGCGGCCGGAGGGCATGCGCGTGGCGCGCCTGCTCGCCCAGGACCAGGTCGCGGTCTGCGCGTCGGACTGCTTCTCGGCGGCGCAGGCGCTCATCGCCGCCAAGGCCAACGTCAGCTACGTCGCCCCGGCGGTGGGCGCGCTCGACGACACCGGCACGATCGGCATGGACCTCGTCGAGCAGATGATTCGCGTGTACGACAACTACGGCTTTCAGACGCAGATCGTGGTCGCGGACGCGCGAAATCCGATCCACGTGCTCGACGCGTCGCTAATGGGCGCGGACGTGGCGGCGCTGCCCGGATTCGTCATCGAGCAGCTCTTCCGCCACCCCCTCGCGGAGGACCTGCGCGCGGAGAAGCCTTCGTGAAGGTTTCTGCCGATCGGATCCTCTACCTCGCGCGCGTCGTGCTGAAGAGCCTGAAGGAAAACCGCAACCTCGAGCAGAAAGCCGACGACGAGACCGTGCGCCGCGCCGTCGTGCGTGAGCTGACCGACAGCTTCGGCGAGCTCGAAGCGATCGAGGAGAAGGTCCGCGACGCGCTCGCCAAGCGACGGAACCTGAGCGAGAAGGACCGGGAGTACCAGTACGGGCGCGCGCTCGAAGAAGAGCTGCGGAAGCACGGAGCTTAGACCTCTAGCGGTCCGCTGCGCGGACCGTGGAAATGAGAGGGGAAGTCGCGTCAGCTCCCTCTCCCAATAAGTCACACTGAATCAGTATTTACAGGGAGGGAGCCCCTTGTAATACAATTGGGCTGCGCATGAGCCAATTGGATCCCACCCATTTCGAGCTGGATCGCGGAGCGACGTCTCCCCTGTCGGACCAGCTCTCCGACGAGCTGCAGCGGCGGATCGAAGGCGGTCTCCTGCCCCGCGACAGCCGGCTTCCCACGACCCGGGAGCTCGCCGCATCTCTCGGCATCAATCGCGGCACCGTCCAGGCGGCTTACCGGCGGCTGCGCGAGAAGGGGCTCGTCGAGGGACGCGTCGGGAGTGGAACCGTCGTCCGCGGGGCCGGTGCGCCGCCTCCGCCTCCGTTCCGCCTCGGAGAGCAGCTCTCGCAGCGCGCGGCGACATTGCCGGACGAGCCGCGACCGGTCGTGGCCTCGCCTCTCGTCGCCGACTTCTCGCGGCTGACCCCCGACGAGCGGTTCTTCCCCTTCGAGGATTTCACGCGGACGCTCTCCGAGACGTGGAGCCAGCGCCGCGACCTCTGGCAGTACGCGCCGCCGCTCGGGCTCGAGGAGCTTCGCGACGAGATCGCGCGTCGGCTGGGCGAGCACGGCATCGTGCGCGCCAGCGACGAGATCCTGGTCACGAGCGGAGCGCAGCAGGGCCTCGACCTTCTCTTCCGCACGTTCACCGATCCCGCCGATCTCGTCGCGATGGAGTCCCCGACGTACTCCGGCGCGCTCGCGCTCGCGCGCCTGTCCGAGGCGGCGATCCTCCCGCTCGAGATGGACGAGAACGGGCCGGACCCGCGGCCGCTGCGCGGACGGCGCACCAAGCTCGTGTACGTGATGCCGGAGCGCCAGAACCCGACCGGCGTCACGATGGGGGAGTCGCGGCGCGTCGAGCTGCTCGAAGCCGCGCTGTCCGCGGGCGCGATCGTCGTCGAGGACGGGTATGAGGAGCCCGAGTCCGGTTTCTCGCCGCTCGCCGCGATGGAGCCCGAGCGCGCGGTGTGGCTCGGCACGCTCTCGAAGGATCTGGTCCCCGGATTCCGGATCGGCTGGATCGCCGCGGCGCGGCCCATCGTCGAGCGGCTCGCGCGCGTGAAGCAGGCCGCGGACTTTCAGACGCCGGTTCCGCTCCAGGCGGCGATCGCCGCGTTCCTGCGGGCCGGCTCGGATCGGAAGATCCGCGCGGCGCGCGCCGCCGCCGTGACGGAGAGAAGCTCCGCGATGGGTCGCGCGCTCAGGCGCACGCTGCCCACGGTCGACTGGTGGGGAGGCGAGGGCGCGAATCCGCTGTTCTGGCTCCGGCTTCCCGCCGGAGTCTCGGGGCGCCGCGTCGCGGAGGCCGCCGGGGCCCGCGGCGTCGCGGTGGCCGCCGGGCAGGACTTCGATCCCCGCGGCGAGGATCGACCCGAGGTCCGGCTGTCCGCCTCGCGTGTCGAGAGGTCGGACATCGAACCGGGTATCGAGAGGCTCGCGGAGGCCGTCGGAGAGGTCGAGATGCGTTCCAACGCGGCGCTGTCGGCGCCGGTGGTGTGACTGTCGTGGAGGACAACATGGCGAATGAGAGCTTCCGTTTGAAGGTCGGACTCGCGGAGATGCTGAAGGGCGGCGTCATCATGGACGTCGTCAACGCGGAGCAGGCGAAGATCGCGGAGGCGGCCGGCGCCGCGGCGGTCATGGCGCTCGAGCGCGTGCCGGCCGACATCCGGCGCGACGGGGGAGTCGCGCGCATGTCGCCGGTCTCCAAGATCCGCGAGATCCAGGAGGCCGTGTCGATCCCGGTGATGGCCAAGTGCCGCATCGGCCACATCGCCGAGGCTCGGGTGCTCGAGGCTCTCAAGGTGGATTTCATCGACGAGTCGGAGGTGCTGACGCCGGCCGACGAGGCGAACCACGTCTACAAGCACGACTTCACGATCCCGTTCGTGTGCGGGTGCCGCAATCTCGGCGAGGCGCTTCGCCGGATCGGCGAGGGCGCGGCGATGATCCGCACGAAGGGCGAGGCCGGAACGGGTGACATCGTCCACGCGGTCAAACACCTGCGCGAGGTGCATCGCGAGATCCGGATGCTCACGCAGCTCTCGAAGGACGAGCTGATGGCGGCCGCGAAGAAGCTCCAGGCGCCGTTCGAGATCGTGGTCGAGGTCGCGGAGAAGGGGAGACTGCCCGTCCCGAACTTCGCCGCCGGCGGCATCGCGACGCCGGCCGACGCTGCCCTCTGCATGCAGCTCGGCGCCGAGGCGGTCTTCGTCGGGTCCGGGATCTTCAAGTCCGACGACCCCGAGAACCGCGCCCGCGCGATCGTCAAGGCGACGACTCACTGGAAGGATGCGCATGCGCTGCTCGAGGCGGAAGAGTCCCTGGGCTCCGGCATGAAGGGCATCGAGGCGGCGAGCCTGCCGGAAGAGGCGCAGCTGCAGACGCGGGGATGGTGAGAGGAGCCGTGAGGCGGAAGGCGTCAGGAGCCGGGCGACCGACCCGGACGCCGTAGCCCATCCGCCATGACGAATACGTCCAGCCGCCCCCGCCGGGGCGTCGCCGTCCTCGCCCTCCAGGGCGACTTCGAGGCGCACCGTCGTGCGCTCGCGGACGCCGGCGTCGAGAGCTTCGAGGCGAAGCGCCCCGCCGATCTCGCGGGCGCCGAGGGCCTCGTGATCCCCGGCGGCGAATCGACGACGCTCTGGAAGTTCTTCGAGGCCGAGCCCTGGGAGGAGGCGTTCACCGCGTTTGCCGCCTCCGGCCGGCCCGTGCTCGGGACGTGCGCCGGAGCGATCGTGCTCGCACGCGAGGTGAGCCATCCGACGCAGCGCGGCCTGGGGCTGATCGACATCGGCGTCGAACGCAACGCCTACGGCCGCCAGGCGGACTCGTTCGTCGCCGACGTGAGCGCGCCCGCGCTCGGAGAGCCGCTGCCCGCCGTCTTCATTCGCGCGCCCCGGATCCGGCGCGTCGGTCCCGGCGTGGAGATTCTCGCCACGCACGGCGGCGAGCCCGTGCTGGTCCGCCAGGGCAACGTCTCCGCGGCGACCTTTCATCCGGAGCTGACGTCCGACCGGCGGCTGCACCGCGAGATCTTCGCCGTCGCGTCGGCGCGGAGAACGGCGTGAGCCTCGTCGTCTCCGAGATTCGCGACGGCGTTGCCGTCCTCCAAATCGACCGGCCCCGCGCAAACGCGTTCAGCCCCGAGCTCGTCGCGGACATCTCCTCCGCGCTCACGGCCCATGCCGACGCTCGCGCGGTCGTGATCTCGTCGGCGCTGCCCGGGATGTTCTCCGCCGGCTGGGATCTGCCGCTCCTGGTCGACCGCGATCGAAGGGGCATGGAGGAGTTCGTCGGCGCGTACAGCGACCTCGTCCGGCAGCTCTTCGTCTTCGGTCCGCCGGTCGTGGCGGCGCTGCCCGGCCATGCGATCGCGGGAGGCCTCATCTTCGCGATGGCCGCCGACGAGCGCATCGCCGCGGAGGGCTCCGGCAAGTTCGGCCTGTCGGAGGTGATCCTCGGCGTCTCGGTGCCGCAGTGCCTGATGGAGCCCTTCCGCCACGTGGTCGGTCCGCGCGTCATGGAGCGCCTGGCCGCGACGGGCGAGAACAAGGACGTCGCCGGAGCGCTCGCGGCCGGTCTGATCGACCGCGCCGTGCCGGGCGATCAGCTTCTCGACGTCGCGGTCGAGCGGGCGCGCGTCCTCGGCGGGCTGTCCGCTCCGGCTTACGCCGCCGTCAAGCGACGCTCGCGAGCCGCGGCCGTGGCCCGGTTCGACCAGGCGCGCGACCACGACCCGTTCCTGGACTTCTGGTTCAGCGAAGAGGCGAAGGTGCGGATTCACGACATGGTGGCGAGGCTGAAGGCCAGGAGTTGAGAATCGCCCGCAGCAGTCTAGGGCCGAGAATCTCTGCGCCGTGACGACGTCTTCGAACTCTCAGATCACGACGCTCGACGCCGAGCTCCTCGAGGAGGTCCTCGCCGCGCTGGAGGTCTCTCCGGCGCCTCCCGGTCCCGGATTCCTCCAGGCCCTGTTTACGAGGTTCAACGCGCGCGTTCCTTTCGAGAACGCCACCAAGCTCGTTCGCGACGCGGAGGTCGCCGACCCGGCTCTCAAGCCGCGCCTGCCGGGCGTCTTCTGGGCGGACCACCTCGCGCTCGGCACGGGCGGCACGTGCTTCGCGCGCGTGGCCGCCTTCGAGTCGTTGCTGTCCGCACTGGGCTTCCCCTGCCGCACCGTGCTCGGCCGCGTGCGACAGGACTTCGATCACTCGGCTCTGCTCGTCGATACGCCGTCGGGAACGGTCATCGCGGACGTCGGCTTTCCCCTCTCGATCCTCCTGCCGGCGCGGGAGGGCGTCTTCGAGGCGGCGCTGCACGACCTGAGGGTGGAGGAGACCGCGCGCGGGTGGCGCATCGCGTACGACGGGGGAGTCCCCGAGGGCGCGAGGGAGCTCGAGGTGTTCGCGGCGCCGGTGTCGCGCGAGGACCTCGACGCGCGCTGGCGGGAGACGTTCCGGCCGGGGTCGACCTTCCTTTCCTCGCTGGTGATGCGCATCGACCGGCCGGAGCGCGCGCTCTCGTTTGCGAGGGGAGAGCTCAGAGTGGACGACCGCCACACTCGCCTGACGGTCCCGCTCGCGCCGCCCCGTGCCCGGGCGCTGTCCGACGCATTCGGAGTCGACGAGGAGATCCTGACGCGGGCGCTGGAGATCGCCGGCGACGCGGGCGGCGCCGCGACGGATCCGACGCTCACGGCGTACCTGGAAGTCTCCGCGGCGACCGCGGACTCCGCGTTCCAGGCGATCGCGACGCCCGGCGGCTACCGGCGCCTGCTCGAGGGCCTCGGCCGGATCGCTTCGGAGGAGGAGACTCCGGAAGGCTTCCGGCTGGCGGTCTCGGCCGGAGACGGCGGGGCCGCCGGCGGCCTCGATGAGACGGTCCGGGTCGACCGCGAGGACCGCAGCGTCGCGGTGGTGCGGGAAGGGGCGGGCGCGCGCGCCGCGTTCACCCTCCGCGCGCTGGCGCGCGGAGGACAGACCTGGCTCGTCCGCGAAGCCGCCGTCGCGTCCGCCGACGCGCTCCTGCGTAACGACTCCCTGCGCGGACGCCTTGCCGGGACCTTCGCCGCGGACCTGCTCGGGTGGGCGAGGCTGCTGTAGGCGCGGCGCTAGAACCGGAAGCTTCTCTCCGACTCGAGCAGGTGCAGCCTCGGCTCGCCGAGGGCGGCGATCTCGCGGCGAATGCGAGAGAGCGACGGCGGCTTCATGTGGTACAGGTAAACGGGCACGCGCGGCGGCGCCTTCGTGAGCTCTCCGGCGACCAGTCGGGGAGTGAGGTGGCAGGAGGCGCGCGCGACCTCCGCCTGGGTGTCCGAGAACGACACCTCGAGGAAGATCGCCTTCAGCCGCGCCGCGCGCGCGGCGTGCACCCACAGTCCCGTCGTCGGCATCGTGTCGCCCGAGAAGAGCACCGAGGCTCGTGCGTTGGCGACGAGGTATCCGTACGCCGGGACGATGTGGTCCACGGCGAAGGGTGTGAAGCGCACGGCGCCGGCGGTGAAGGGCCGGTCCGCGGGGATCGTCCGGTAGACGACCGTCGGCCGGCGGCGCGACGGCAGCCGGGAGAAGTCCGGCCACGCGGAGTCGTTGAACAGGTTCCGCCGCAGCGCCGCCAGGACGGGCGCCGGCGCCACGATCTCGAGCGGCGCGTCGCGGCCGTAGAGGTTCTCGATCAGGAACGGCAGCGAGGCGACGTGGTCGAGATGCGCGTGGGTGAGCACGACGCGCCGGATCCGGCGCTGGGCGGAGAGCGGCAACGCCTCCGTCAGCGCGCCCGCGTCCAGAGCGGTCTCGCCGTCCACCAGGAAGGTCGTCATGCGATACCCGGGCGCGGATCCTCCGAACGGCCCGAGGACCCGGATCGCGAGCGACCTGCGGGAAGACACTGCGGAGGATTTTAGGACAGTGCGGCGAAGAGGGTAAGCCGTAAGCGGCGCCGGGAAGGAGCCGCGCCGCGCCGACTCGCCCGGCGACTGCAAAAGAGAAGAGGAGGCTTCCGCCTCCCCGTGCTCATTGCCGGCGGCGTCCTGCTGAGGTCCTAGAACTCCGGACCGATGTAGAAGAACAGCTTGAACGGCGTCAGGTTCTGCTGCACGTTCCACTGCCGGGCCATGTCGAAGTGCAGCGGGAGGCCCAGGAAGTTGACCTGCATGCCGAAGCCCCAGTCCGCGAAGCCGCCCTGGACGCCGTCGCAGAGCAGGCCCGCGCCGCACAGCCTGTAGTCCTTCCAGAACTGCCACGGCTGGTTCTTCAGCGCGGCGCCGCCGACCTCGATGAACGCCTTCCCGCGAATTCCCTGGAAGCCCAGGATCGGCGTCGCGAGCAGGTCGATCAGCGGGAAACGGAACTCGAGGTTGAAGAAGCCGCCGGTGTTGCCGAACAGGCCGTAGACCGGAATCGTCCGGAGGGTGTCGATGCCGCCGAAGGACACGACGTTCGGGAGGCTGCCCGTCGAGCGGAAGGCGTAGAGGCGCATCGCGATCAAGGACCGCCGCGTGATCTTGAAGTAGTGCCGGAGGTCGAGCGCCGTGTCGAAAGACAGGGTGCTGCTGGTGTCGTCCGGAAGCTGGGTGCCGCTGACGTAGTACGCGTAGTTGATTCCCAGAGAGAGGCGGCGGCCGGAGATCGGCCCGAACTGCTCGTACTGAGTCGTGTCGCCGATGAGCTTCACGCCGACCTGCGGATATTCGTTGTTCGTCGGCAGGCCGACGATGTTGCCGCTCGCCGGCACGTAAACCGGGTACTGGTCGTACTTGCGAGAGACGAATCCGAGGCTTCCCTCGAGGCGATAGTGCCGGTTGAGCGGGTACGCCCCGAAGAAGTCGCCGCCGGTGAAGCGGAACGGATTGCGGGTTCGGACGACCTCGCCCGTGTTGTTGTTGAAGCCGAGGTAGTAGTAGCGCTGGTCGTACGCCTCGACGCCCTTCTGGAGGCGTTTCGAGATGTCGGTGTAGCCGAAGAAGAAGTCGGTGAACGAGGAGACCGACTGCAGGCGGGCGATGAAGCGCCGGTCGCCGAGGTTGTCGCCGAAGACGAGGTACGTGTTCGAGAGGAACGTCTGGTCCGACGCGACGCCGACGAGGATCTGCGCGTCCTCGAGCGCCAGCTTGTGGCTCGGCTTCTTGACGACCTTCTCCGGATCGATCGCGACCTGGATCGAGGGCTCGAACGGCGCGATCGCGGTCGGGCCGGCGGGTGACGGGGCCGGGTTCAGCTCGGCGAGCTTTCGGAACGGCTTCTTCGCATCCGTCACGTAGAGGGTGAACCCGCGCTTGTAGTACGCGGAGAAGACGAGCCGCTCCGACCCGTCCCGTCCGAAGAGGACGGCGGGGGAGAAGCAGCCGCCGACGACGTTCGTGAACAGGTTCGTCTCGCCGTTCTCGAGGTTGATCGAGTAGATGTTGTAGATGCCGCCGTCGCGGTCCGAGGTGAAGAAGAGCTTCTTCCCGTCCGGCGAGACCGCGGCGTCCTCGTCGTCCCAGTCGCCGTAGGTGATCTGCTCCCGCGACTCGGGGACGCCCGGGTGAAAACGGAAGATCTTCGCGTTCGAGCCCTGGATCGCCGAGTAGTAGATCCACTGCCCGTCCGGCGAATACGTCGGGGCGAAGTCGTACGCGTCGTCCTGGGTCAGCGGCGTGACCACGCGCTTCTCGATGTCGTAGGCGTACAGGTCGGAGCGCCCGCCCTTCATGCCCCGGAACGCGACGGTCTTGCCGTCCGGTGAGAACGTCGGGTTGAGCTCCTGGTCGATGCCCGGCATGGGCGCCATCTGCTGAATCTCCCCGTCGAGCGCGTTCAGGAGCAGGAGCTCCCGCCCTCGCTCGCGGCGGACGAAGAACGCGACCGTGTTGCCGTCGGGAGAGACCGCGAGGTCGACGCCGCCGACGGGGCCGGTCGTCAGCCACTGCGCGACGATGTACTCGTACTTGGTCTTGAACCCCTTCGTCAGGTTCTTGAAGAGCTTGCGCTCGCGGCTCGAGAAGATGACGACGTTGGCGTCGGCGCCGAGCGTCGAGATGGCGGCGCCGAGGTCGCCCGAGGGAAACGGCCTCACGGAGAGCTCCGCGGAGCCCTCCTCCGTGAGCCGGACCCGGTCGCCGAAGTCGATCGGCTCGCCCTTCTCCGTGAGGATCTTGATGTACCGCTGCCGCAGGAAGCGCCGGAAGCGGATGTCGAAGTCCTCCGCCGAGACGTTGAACGTTCGCTTCAGGACGCGGTCGATGTTCGGCCCGAGCTGGCCGCGATACTCGAAGACGAAGTCCCGGACGCCGTCGCGGCCCCACTCCGACTCCATGAAGTCGAAGACCGCGTGCCCGAACCGGTAGGCGAAGAAGCCGTAGATTTCCCGCTCCGCGATCTCGGGGACCTGGTCCGCGAGGACGGCGTCACGCAGGACCATCTTGTCCTTCGCGTCCTCGTCGCTGGCGAAGTAGGAGGCCATGCCCTCGGTGAGCCACTGCGGCGCTCCCGAGGTGTAGGCGCGGAGGAAGTTGCCGCCGAAGAGGATCTCGAACTGGAAGACGTGGGTCAGCTCGTGCGCGATCAGCTTCTGCAGGCCGGCGTCGGGGACGTCGATCGGGAGGACCATCCGGTTGCGGGTCGGCAGCGCGAACGCGCCGATGTTCTCCGGCAGGAACCCGGGCATCGTATTGGTCTGCTCGAACTCCGAGTGCGTCCCGTAATAGATGATGTTGATCGGCTTCGGGATCTGGAAGTTGAGCGCGCGTGAGATGTCGTCGTACGCGCTCTCCGCGAAGGAAGCGACCTTCTGGAGCTGCGGTTCCTCGCGGTCGTAGAAATAGATGACGAAGTGCGTCGAGCGGTACGTCTGCCAGTTGAACACGTCGTACATGACCTTGTTCTCGCCGAAGTACGTGTAGTACGGCGAGACGATCTGGGCAGACACGGGCGCGGGCACCGCGGCGACCGCGGCGAGGACGAGGGCGGCGATCAGAAGCGTTTTCTTCATGAGTAGTGGGGCGAGTTAGTTGCCGAAGATGTAGCGCTCGGCCTCGCGGTCTCGGGCGACGAACGTGTTCAGGATCTGGTTCTCGAGAGAGAAGAGATTCTCGAAAAGGCCCTGCAGCTCGTCCGCGCGCCGGCTGGAGAGCTGGCGGAAGTCCTTGAATTCATCCTGGAGCAGCTTCTCTCCGTTGCGGCCGTCGAAGACGAGGAAGACGATGTCGAACAGGAACCCGGTCTGCTCGACGTAGACCTGGCGGTAGTAGGTCCGTCCGTCGATCGGCGAGGTGTACTCCTCCGTCTTGTACCCGGAGCGATCCTCGACCTTGAACTCGAGGCTGCCCGACACGACGATCTCCGAGGTCGTCTGGGCGCCGACGGCCGTCCAGAACTCGCGATCCTTCGCGAGGTCGGTCAGGTTCTGGGTCGGGAGCTTCAAGTCCGCCGGCGTGATGACGATGTCGAACTTCGTCTTCTTCTCGAGCTGCTTCTTGAGGAACCGGTGGAACTCGCCCTGCAGGTCGACGTTCGCGAGCCGCTTGTCCTTCGCCTTCTCGGCGTCGGTGACGACGATGAACGGCGCGAGCGCGATGCGCTCGTTGCCGCGCAGGGGAAGCCGCGGCTTCAGCGGCAGGCGGAGCTTGACCTGGTCGACACCGGCGAATGCGGGCGTCGCGGCCGCGAGCAGGCTCGCGGCGAGGAGAAGGGCGACGGCGCGCCTAGGGAGCACCGGCCGCCTTTCCCGAGCTCTTCGTGTACGACGTGTAGAACTCGGCGAAGCGCGCGTAGTTGCGGCGGATGTAGTTGTTGTTCGGATCGAGCTCGAGCGCCCGCTTGTACTCGGTCAGGGCGCGCGCGAAATCGCCGTTGGCTTCCAGGGCGACGGCGAGGTTGTTGTGCGCGTGCGCATTGTCGGGAGCCTTCACGATCGCCTGTTCGTACCGGAACGCGGCTTCGCGCCAGAGTCCCTTCTTCGCGACCGCCGATCCGAACGCGAGCTGGGTCTCGGCCTTGTCGGTGTTCTTGTACGACGTGCATGCCGTCGCGACAAGAACAAAGAGGAGTACCGATGTGCGTGCTTGCCTCAACCTCAGCCGCCACCTCCCGGCGGGTGGCTATTATAGGTTTCCTGTCGAAAGGGAATCGGGGAATTGTCGTTCCCGCGGCCGGATGAAAGACGTCTTAAATCCGTGACGGTCGATTCCCTGGCGCGTCGCGCCGCGATCTCCTGGGCCCGCCGGCGCGACCTGACCCCTCAGCGGCTGTGGCCGCTGCTCCGCGAGCGCGGGGTCGAAGCGTCACGCGAGCACGGGGTCGAAGCGTCAAGCGAGTATGGGGTCGAAGCGCTGCTCGAGGCGCCCGAGGACGAGCTCGCCGAACGGCTCGGCTCGCGAGAACGCGCGCGTTCCCTGCGCCGCTCGGCCGACGACGCCGAGGCGGTGCGGTGGGCCGCGGAGGTCGAGAGACGCGGCATCCGTGTGATCACGGCGTTCGACCCCGAATATCCGGCGTTGCTCCTCGAAATCGCGGATCCGCCCTTCGTGCTCCACGCATCCGGATCGCTGGATCGGCTGCGTCTCCCGGCGGTGTCGGTCGTCGGCTCGAGGGACGCCTCGCGCTACGGCCGCGACGTCGCGCAGCGGCTCGGCCGGGAGCTCTCCGCGGCCGGGGTGGCGGTCGTGAGCGGGTTCGCGCGGGGAGTGGACGCGGCGGCCCACGAGGCCGCCCTGGAGGGTCCGGGAGGGACCGTCGCCGTCCTCGGCTGCGGCCTGGACGTGGACTACCCCCGCGAGCACCGGCGGCTGCGCGAGCGACTCGAAGCCGGGGGCGGGCTGTTCCTGTCGGAGCATCCTCCGGGCGAGGAACCGCGGCCGCAGAACTTCCCCATCCGCAATCGCGTCATCGCCGGCCTCTCCGCGGGAGTCGTCGTCGTCGAGGCGTCGCGCCGCTCCGGCTCGCTGATCACCGCGCGGCTCGCCGCCGACTTCGGCCGCGACGTGTTCGCCGTGCCCGGGTCGATCTTCTCAGAGACGTCCGCCGGCGCCCACGCGCTGCTGCGCGACGGCGCGATCCTCTGCACGGGCACCGACGACGTGCTGGCCGAGCTGTTCCCGATGATCGGCGGCGGCGCCGAAATGAAGCCCGGCGCAGTCGCGGCCGTCGACGTCGCCGCGCTGCGCGACCTCTCCGTCGACGCGGGGCAGCTTCTCGAGGCGATCACCCGCGACGAGCCGGTCTCCGCCGACGAGCTGTCGCGGGCGCTCGACCTGCCCGCCGCGTCCGTCCTCGCCGGCCTCTTCGAGCTCGAAGGCGCGGGGCTCGTGGTCGCGGTGGAGGGAGGACGGTACGGGATCCGAAGAGGGTAGGCTGGTCGGTCCGACGCCGGCCGGGATGGCGGCGAAGTCCTTGACTGCGGACTGCTTACCGCCGCCGGCTCACGGCTCGGGAATACAAAATTGTTAACGTTGGCCGACAGAGCGCGGTTTGCGCTTTCCCCATTCTTATGAGAGGGTCCACCGCCCCGCATGGCTAAGTCCATCGTCATCGTCGAGTCTCCCGCCAAGGCGAAGACGCTCGAGAAGTTCCTCGGCAAGGATTTCAAGGTCCTCGCCTCCTACGGACACGTTCGCGATCTGCCGCGCAAGGGTCTCGGCGTGGATCGCGACCACTCGTATGCGCCCACGTACGAGGTGCTGGCCGGCAAAGAAAAGACCATCAACGAGCTGAAGAAGGCCGCGAAGGCCGCCGACAACGTGTATCTCGCGGCCGACCCCGACCGGGAGGGCGAGGCCATTTCGTGGCATCTCCAGCAGACACTCCAGCCCGGCGCGGGCAAGACGAGGTTCCAGCGCGTCCGCTTCAACGAGATCACCAAGAAGGCCGTGCTCGCGGCGATGGAGCAGGCGGGAGAGATCGACGGCCGACGGGTCGACGCGCAGCAGGCACGGCGAATCATCGACCGGCTCGTCGGCTACGAGGTGTCGGACCTTCTCTGGAAGAAGGTCTGGCGGGGCCTCTCCGCCGGCCGCGTTCAGACGGTGGCGCTGCGGATCATCTGCGAGCGCGAGAACGAGATCGAGGCCTTCGTCCCGGTCGAGTACTGGTCGGTCGACGCGCGGCTGGTGCCGGCAAAGACGCCGGGTGCCGCCGTCGAGTTCACGGCGCGGCTGTCGTCGTTTGCGGGCGAGAAGCTCAAGTTCGACGGGACGGACCCGCGTCTGCCGGACGAGGCGTCGGCAAAGAGGATCGTGGACGACGTCACGAAGGCGGAGTGGACGGTTTCCTCCGTCGAGACCTCCGAACGCCGGAAGAACCCGGCCCCGCCCTTCATCACCTCGCAGCTTCAGCAGGCCGCGGCTCGCCGCGGCTTCGCCGTCCGGCGCACGATGCAGATCGCCCAGCGCCTCTACGAGGGCCGCGAGATTCCGGGGCGCGGCACCGTCGGGTTGATCACCTACATGCGCACCGACTCGACCCGCGTCTCCGCCGACGCACTGACGGCCGTCCGGGAGCACATCGCGGCGAAGTACGGACCCGAGTCGATGCCCGAGTCGCCGAGGTACTTCAAGAGCCGCCGCGACACGCAGGACGCGCACGAGGCGATCCGGCCGACCTACCTGGATCTGCCGCCGGACGAGGTCGCGAAGCACGTCGCTGGCGACGAGGCGAAGCTCTACCGCATCATCTGGGAGCGCTTCGTCGCGTCGCAGATGGCTCCCGCCGTCTACGACACGATCGCAGCCGAGATCACGGCGGGCCGTGCCGTCTACCGCGCCTCGGGCTCGACCCTGAAGTTCGCCGGCTACCTCGCGGCCTACGGCGTCTCGGCGGAGACGCCGGCCCAGGAAGCCGGCGAGGAGGACGCGGACAAGGACTCCCCGAAGCTGCCCCCGCTGACGCAGGGCGAGACGCTCAAGCTGATCGAGATCCTGCCGGACAAGAAGGCGACGCAGCCTCCTCCGCGCTTCAACGAGGGCTCGCTCGTCAAGTTTCTCGAGGAGAACGGAATCGGCCGCCCCTCGACCTACGCCGAGATCCTGCGGAAGATCGAGGAGCGCCGGTACGTCCACCGCAAGGACCGCCGGTTCATCCCGACGGCTCTCGGCCGGACCGTCATCGAGCTCCTGATTCCGTACTTCGACGACTTCTTCGAGACCGCCTACACGGCCCGGATGGAAGAGGCGCTCGACGACGTCGAGGAGGGCAAGCTCTCCTGGACGAAGGCCCTGACGGATTTCGACAAGACCTTCACCCGGGATCGCGACCGGGCGCTCGACGGAATGGTCTCGGGCAAGGCCGGCATTCCGCTCGGCGAGGCGAAAAAGCTCAAGCTCTCGGTCGTTCCGGTCATGGACGAGAAGTGCCCCAACTGCGGCAAGAAGCTGAAGCTCCGCATGGGCAAGAACGGGCTGTTCGTCGCCTGCAGCGGCTACCCGGGTTGCACCTTCACGCAGGACATCCCCGATCCCGAGGAGGACGCCGTCGACATGACGGACCTCGAGAACCGCACGTGCGACGAGTGCGGCGAGCCGATGAAGGTGAGGCAGAGCCGGACCGGTTCGACGTTCCTCGGCTGCACCGCGTTCCCGAAGTGCCGCAACGTCGTCAACATCGCGGTCGCGGGAGGCAAGGCGGAGGCGCGGCCCGACGAGCCGACCGGACAGACCTGCCCGAGCTGCGGCCACGGCCTCGTGCGGCGGCACGGCCGGTTCGGCGCGTACGTCTCGTGCTCCAACTACCCGGCGTGCAAGTACAAGCCGCCGAAGCCGATCCAGGACACGGGTGTGCGGTGTCCGAAGGACGGCGGCATCATCGCCGAGCGGCGCGGACGCTTCCGCCCGTTCTACGGTTGCGTGAACTATCCGAAGTGCGACTTCTCGCTCTCGGTGAGGCCGATCCCGGAGAAGTGCCCGCAGTGCGGAAACCCGTACCTGCTCCACCGCGAGCGCAAGTCGGGAGCGGTGTTCGCTTGCGACAAGGCCGGCTGCGGCTTCGAGAAGCCGGCCGGAGCGATCCCGCCGCTGGTCGAGATCATTCCGGAATACGTCCCCGAGGCGGCGCCGGAGCCGAAGGCGGTCGCGGCAAAGGTCAAGAAGCCGAAAGCGATCGGGGAGAAGAAGCCGCGCGCGGCCTCGAGGAAGAAGGCGGCCTCCTAGGGCGGAGATTTCGAGCCGTCATCCCGGGATCACGCCGTCACCCCGGAATCAAGCCGTCATCCCGGAATCAAGCCGTCATCCCGGGATCACGCCGTCACCCCGGAATCACGCCGTCATCCCGGAATCAAGCCGTCATCCCGAGCGCCAGCGAGGGATCCTGTCACCGGCAGGCTTGCGAGCCGTGGACCGTTCGAA
>Ga0207683_10002726_pt1 | contig 15426 bp, 18 predicted proteins | sample KBSM73metaG_FD_184333 | JGI IMG/M metagenome (GOLD analysis project Ga0207683, IMG submission 184333) | Miscanthus rhizosphere microbial communities from Kellogg Biological Station, Michigan, USA - KBS M7-3 metaG (SPAdes) (version 2) | ecosystem: Host-associated > Plants > Roots > Rhizosphere >... | reverse complement strand
GCAACACGAGGGGCATCACCACGCCCGTCGCGCGGCCCAACGGTGCGGACGGGCCTTCAAAGGGAGGTATTCGGGATGCCATCGAGCGTTCTGCCGACGAGGTCGGGTTTTGACCTCATAGGGAGCCGACATGGCCGAACCTACCGTTGCCCAGCTCGTCGCCACCACGATCCAGAACTACCACAAGCAATTCGCCGATAACGTCTCCAACTCGAACGCGGTCACGGCCCTCCTGCGCGAAGGGAACCGGGTCCGCGTGATCGAGGGCGGGCGGGCCATCGCCTGCCCGCTGACCTACGCCGAGGAAACCTTTGCGTGGTACACGGGAACAGAATTGCTCTCGCGCGCCACCAAGGAAACCATTTCCGAGGCCCATTACGATCCGGCGAACGCGGTGGCCTCGGTGACCCTCTCGGGACCCGATCTGGCAAAGAACAGGTCGCGAGAGCGGATTTTGAACCTGCTCGAAGGCAAGCTCGATAACGCCGAGAGCACCATGAAGAACAACATCACCAAAGCCGTCTACGGCGATGGTACCGTGGCCAAGAGCTTCGTGGGCCTCAAGGGCTTCGTCACGCCCGACGGCCTCGGCACCATCGGCGGCATCGACGCCGGTACATGGACCTTCTGGAAGAACCAGTTTCAGGTGGTCGCTCGCGCCACGGGGCTCCAGTATCCGGCCCTCAAGGCCGCGATGAACGCCTTGTGGATGAAACTGATCCGTGGCGCGGAGAAGCCCGACCTGATCGTGGCCGACGCCGAAATCTACGGCACCTATGAGAGCGGCTTGCAGGAGAACCAGCGATATGCCGACGCACGCCTCGGCTCGCTGGGCTTCGAGACCCTGAAGTACAAGAGCGCCCCGCTGGTGTTCGACGGCGCGGCCACCGGCATCACCGGGGCCTATTACCTCAACACCAAATATCTCAAGTTCGAGATCTACTCGGGCCGGAACTTCGAGAGCCTCGACCTTCCCGACCAGAGCCCCGACATGGACGCCGTGACCCGCCACATGGCTTTCATGGGAGCCCTGACGCTCTCCAATCGGTCGATGCAGGGCCGTCTCACGGCGTCCGGCACCTGACCGTAAACGGCAGCCGTCTGCGGGGAGCGCGGCTGCCGTTTTCCCCGCTCCCCGTGGGAGACGACATGTCCGATACCCCGACACTCGTGAGGTTCTATTCCGGCTGGGAGCGCGACGGCGCGGGCCCTGACGGCCTGCCGTTATACCGGGAGACCATTCGTGTACGAATGGACCGGCCGCCGTATCTCTCCATCGAGCGCGAAGCCGAAGAACAGGATTTCCTCGATCATGCCGGGCCCTACGAGCTGTATCAAAAGACCTGTGCAGGCCGCAAACAGATCGTGGGCTATCCTCTCGCGCTTTGGCCTGCATGCCCGCCCCACATCTTCCAGATGTGCGCCGTCCGGGACATCCACACCGTCGAGCAACTGGCGCAGACCGTCAGCAAAAAGCGACGTGCCGAAGCCGTCAAGAACATGCCGCCCGACATCGTCGAGATTGCCGACCGCGCCGTCCAGATGATGGATCTGCACGCCAAGGCGGGCCAGTACGAGGCTGTCGTCACCGACCTGACGGGCCAGCTCGAAGCCCTGAAAGAGCAGTTCAACGAGGCGCTGACCACCATCTCGGCGCAGAAGGCCCTGATTGATACCCTCCGGCTGAAGGCGGCTGCATAATGCCCAGACTGGCGACCGTTCTCGACGCCGTATCCGATGCCTCGCTTGAGATTGGCATCGTGCAGAAACCCGTGACCAACATCGTCGGCACGGCGGATCAGGATATCGCGCAGATGACGGCGCTGCTCCAGAACGTCGCCGACGAGCTGCTGATTGACCCGCCGTACCGGGACCTTCTCGGCGACGGCAACTGGCTGATCGACAGCGGCGGCACGGTCAGGAAGTCCCGTCCGACGTCCGACAACGATATCATCCTGTTCGACCCGCGCCTCGCGGTCGATGGCCTCAAGTATCGCTTCCTGAAAGCCAAGGGCCTCGAATACGGCGAGGAACAGCGCGACTTCATCGCGCGGCTCAACAAGATCGCCGGACGCAACGCGCCCGTGATCGACATGAACGAAGATCAGGGGCGCGTGCAATGAGGATGTTTCCGCACGGGCACCTCGCGCTGAAAAACCCTCGCGGCACGCCGATGCGGGCCAAAGGAAGACCTGCGGCGAAAGTCTCGCATTTCAGCGCCCCCCTGAAGGGCCTCTCCCGCTTCGCTGAACTCAACGAGGCCGACCCGCTGCTGGCGTCGATCCTGACCAACTGGGTCGTCGAGGACGACCGCATCACCGTGCGGCCCGGCTATATCCAGATCGGGGCGATAGCTGGAGACCCGCCGCCGAAGATTTCGACCATGATCCCCTACTACGGCCAGCCGAGCGAGCTTTGCGTGGCGGCGGGGACCAAGATTTACGATCTCTCCGGTGCCGAAATCGCCGGGCCCTACGGCGGCGACGACTGGGCGTGGACTTCTTTCGCCAACCTCTCCACCACCGACTACACCATCATGGTCAACGGCTTCAACGGCGTGATCTCGTGGGACGGCACCACCTTCGTCGCCGAGAGCATCACCGTCCCGGCGGGTGAGACGTGGATCAACCCGAGCAAGTTCGACAAGATCCTGTCGCACATGAACCGGCTGTGGTTCGCCGACAACGAAAACCTCGCGGTCTACTATCTGCCGATCCAGCAGAAAAGCGGCGACCTCGAACTGTTTCCCCTCAGCACCCTGTTCAAGCGCGGCGGCGTCGTTCGCGGACTATACACATGGTCGATTGACGGCGGCATCGGGCTCGACGACGCCCTCGCCATTTTCACCAGCAACGGCGAGGTCGCGATCTATTCAGGCGTCGATCCCGAAAGCGACTTCAAGCTGGTCGGCGTGTTCCGCTTCGACGCGCCGATGTCGAAGGACAGCATCATCAATTTCGGCGGTGACCTCTACGTCATGATCTCGACGGGGCTGGTGCCGATGACGACGCTGATCCGTGCTGAGACCGAACAACTCGGCAAGTCCGACCTCAACGTCATGAAGGAGTTCGAGGAAGTCTCGCGCACCCACCGCGACGACTACGGCTGGCAAACCCTGCTCAACCACCACACCAACCATGCGATCTGCAACATGCCGATTGGCGGCGGCAAGTACCAGCAGATGGTGCGGAAGATGCCGGGGCAGATCTGGACCAAATGGCACGACGTTCCGGCGCGGTGCTGGGGCTGGCTCAACAATCATACTTATTTTGGCTCCGAGGACGGCAAGATCTACCTCGGGGGCTCCGAATACCTCAACGACAACGGGGCCCCGATCTCGGCCGACGTGCGCTTCGCGTGGTCGAGCTACAAAAGCGTCACCAAGAAAAACTTCAAGATGATCCGGCTCTACAGCCTGACCGACGGGCTGCCGCGCCCGTTCATGGATCTGGAAGTGGACTACAGCAATCTGCCGCCGACCAACCAACCGGAAGTGACGCAGGGGCCCTCGGGCGGTGCCGAATGGGATCTCGCGACGTGGGACGTGGACGACTGGGCGGCGGCGTCGCAGCCGAAAATGAACTGGCAGGGCGTCACGGGCCTCGGTCGCGTCGGCGCGGCGCGTATCCGTATCAATGTCTCCGGCTGCACGTTCTCGCTCACGGGCGTCGATGTCCTCTACGAACTGGGAGGGCTGATGTGAAAGTGCATTTCGGCGACCTCCCTCCCGTCGCGCAGCAGATGCTGACGCAGCACCTTCGCGTGGATTTCTCGCAGTGCAGTTTCAAGGCCCCGCGCTGGTTCTCGGCGTGGGCCACCAACGATATCGGTGCGATCACAGGCATCTTCGCCATCGAGTTTCCGTACTGGTTCGAGGGCCGGGTGACGATCATGGTTCTTGACCCCCGCTGCATGTCGCGACGGGTATTGCGCGCCATCTTCACGGCGGCTTTCTCCCAAGCGAAGCGCCTCACTGCCGAAGTCGAGCCGGACAACTACCGGGCGCTTCGACAGGTGCAGCGGCTGGGCTTCATTTACGAAGGCTATCGTCCGCTGGGGCTCGAAGGCTCCAGAGACACCATTGTCTACGGCATGCTCCGTGAAGACTGCAAATACCTCCCCGGCTATGACGGCCCGGTACGGAGAGCGATCACGGGACAACCACCAGAACATATTTACGAAAGGGTGCATTGATGGTCAGTCAACCGAGCCCTCCCGATCCCTACGCGACCGCAGCGGCGCAGAACCAGCAGAACCAGCAGGCGAGCCAGTACAGTTCGGCTGCCAGTAACGCCAACGAAATCAATCCGTACGGCACGGTCAGCTATAACGCCATCGAACAGGTGCCGATTTACTCCAACGGCCAGATCACGGGCTATGCCCCGCGCTATCAACGCACGACCACGCTTTCGCCCGACCAGCAGAAGCTCATGGGGCTCGAAACCCAGAGCAAGTACAACATGGGCACGGTCGGCGTCGAACAGTCGGCGAAGCTGCGTGAGCATCTGAACAACAACCCCATCGACCCCAGTCAATGGGCGGCGTGGCAGGATCAGCTCAAGGGCGGCACGCTGCGCAAGGACGAGGGCCCGACGGATCGCGCCAACATCGAAAAGCAGATGATGGAGAGCTACGACCGCACGCAGAACCCGGCCAACAAGGCGGCGGAGGCCCAGCTCGCGGCACGCGGGCTCGCGCCCGGCGGCAAGGGTTACGGCAACTATCAGCGGGAGACGATGGACGCCCGTGGCGAGGCGAGCCGCAAGGCGTACCTCACATCCGGCGACGAGAGCCGCAGGGCCCAAGCCGCCTACAACGACGCCACCACCGGCCAGTACAACATGGATCAGGCGTTGGCCTCCTACTACAACAACCTCCGGGGCGCGCAGGGTCAGGAAGCCTACGGACTGCGCAACCAGCCGATCAACGAAATTACCGCGCTGATGTCGGGGTCGCAGGCGACCATTCCCCAATTCCAGCCGTTCCAAGGCTCGCCGGTCAATCCCTCGAATATCGGCCAGTACATCAGCGACAACTACAAGGCCGAGAGCGCAGCGGCAGCTCAAACCAACGCGGGCATCTTCAGCATGATCGGGGGCCTCGCGAAGATGGCCCCGATGCCTTGATAGGAGATTGTGATGGGGTCAAGCGGTGGCGGCGGCGGTAACGCCGGAATGATGGCGCTGATGAACCAAGGCAAGCCCATGCCGGGGCTTCCGATTGCCGGTTCGGGTGCGAACATTGATCCTTATGACTACGGCAAGTTTCAGAGCTTTCTGCCGGAAATCAAGGCCGAGGGTCAGAACGACATGGCGACGGGCCTCCGGCCCGACATGTTCACCTACCGGAGCCCCAGCGGAAAAGTCGATCCCGGCATGGGCGACCAGATCCAAGGGCTGCGCGACCAGCTCGCGGCACTACAGGCAACGTCGGCGCAGAACAACCAGTTCGGCGCGGCGCAACAACCAAACATGCTCGATAATCTCTGGTTCGCGAACATGGAGCCCGCGACCTCACGGGGCGGGGGAGGCTGACGAATGGCGGGGCAATACGCATTGCCTAAGCGAACACCGCTCTCGGCGGGCAGTCCCGTTGTGCTGCCAAGTGTTTTCCTCGCGCATCAACTGCTGGATACCCCGGCGGGGGAGCTGGTGGCGAAGTTCGCCCCGCAATATTCCAGCAGGATACCCCCGGAGAAAGCCAAGCAGACGTTTCGTGAAGTGATGAAAACCTCGGACTTCATAACCAAGAGCTTCATCATGTCCATCGTCGGCCAGCACCTGCCGAAGGGGGTGACGGCTAATGACATCAGCAACGCGGTCAACGAGAAACCGCCCGTTGCCCCTGCGGCTCCAGCACCAGCGGCTGCGGCTCCTGCGGCTGCACCTGCGGCTCCAGCTCCAGCGGCTGCGGCTCCGGCTGCGGCTCCAGCACCTGCTGCGGCGGCTGCGGTAGCGCCAGCAGCTCCGGCGGCTGCGGCGGTAGCACCTCCGGCGGAAGCGGCTCCTGCGGCTGGAGCCAATCTCGGCCAGAGGGCTCGGGCCTCATCCTCGACGGATACCAAAGGGGTAAGCTCGGCACTGGTGAACGCCATCAACCGCGTCGGGGCCAATTACGGGCCCTACGAGGTCAAGATCACTTCAGGGCTGCGCACCGGCAAGGGCGAGAGTTTCCACGGCAAGGGCCAAGCCCTCGACGTGGCGCTGATCGACCGGGCGACCGGCAAGAAACTTCCGAACTACCAGAACGCTCAGAGCGTCGCCGCCTACCAGCAGTTCGCCAACGCCGTGTACGCCGACGCCCAGAAGAACGACCCGGCGCTGGCCTCGCGGCTGCGCTGGGGCGGCTACTTCGGCAACGACGCGGGCACCGGCAAGCCGAAATACGGCTCGTTCGACCTCATGCACTTCGACGAGGGCGGCCACGTCGGCATGCGCGGCGGCTCGTGGAAAGAGGGCTTCTCGCCTGAAATGCAGAAATACTGGAAGATCCCGGCACAGGCTGGCGGCGCTGCGGGAGCAGCCACTGGCACGGCGGTCCCGGATGTGCAAGCAGGCGCGGGTCCTGCCGCCGTCGCCGCCGCGCAGGCCGCCGACGCGAAGGCGGCGGCAGCCGGGCCCTCCGGCAAAGACCCGAACGCGATGCGGAAGGCGTTCCTCGCCACCATCGCGACCGGCGAGGCCCCGAAGGGGGCCTATGACTACATCATCGGCGGTGGGCGGGCCAAGGACCTCTCGCAGCACCCGAACGTCACCGGGAGCGCGGGCCGGTATGGCTCGTCCACGGCGGCGGGGCAGTACCAGTTTCTGAAGTCCACATGGGATGAGCAGGCCGCCAAGTACGGCTACAAAGACTTCAAGCCCGAGACGCAGGACACGGCGGCGTGGAATTACGCCAAGGACGTTTACAAGCAGAAGTCGGGGCGCGATCTCGAAACCGATTTGGCTTCCGGCGACCCCAAGACGCTCAACAACATCAGTTCGACCCTCGGCCAGACGTGGACCAGCCTGCCCGGCGGCACCCAGCCCAACAGCAACTGGAAAGACAAGGACTTCGCCAGCGTCTACAGCGAGAACCTGAAGGGCTCCGGCACCACGACCGAATACCCCGATCCGACGCCCAACGTGGGTGCTGGCGAGAGCGCCTATCCCGCCGCGCCGTTAGATCCGACGCCCAACGTCGGCGCAGGCGCGGGCGACTACACCCCGACCACATCGCCCGGCGTCGATACCTCCACCGCCGCCGCGAAGACCGACTACGGCAAGGGTGCCGGGGATATCTTCTCGGCGATGGGCGACCTGTTCTCCAAGGGCCCGGTAGCCCAGAACGCGGCGCGGCCCTCGGGCCCCGCCAACCTTCCCGTGCCGATCCTGCCGGTGCCGCCAAACCCGATACCGACGGTGGACCCTCGTGTGGCGCAGGCCCAGCGTCAGCAACTGGCAATGGCGCTCCAGCGACTTAACAGCGGAAAGCTAGTCTGATGGCCATTTTCGCATCGACCACCACGTCGGGCTACAGCGACCCTCTCAAGGCCCAGAGCATCAAGGCGCTTGAGCAGCGGCTGAAGGACCAGCAGGCGCAGATGGCCGCGCAGCAGCCTGACGCCGCGATGATGGCGACCATTCCGGGCGGCATCGGCCACGTTCTCGGCGTCGTCGGCGACAAGATGAACCAAGCCCGTTCGGATCAGGCGCTGGTGGCGAACCGGGCCGACCTCGCCAAAGTCATGTCGGGTTATGACCGCGACAAGGGCATGACCGGGGAGCAGGCGGCGGTTCTCAGCCGCGTGGCTCCAGACGTTCTTGAAAAACTCATGGGGCATGAGCAGGAGCGTTGGAAGACCACGACCACCGAAGCAGGCGCGACCGGGCGCACCAACATTCAGGAGACAGCCGCGACTGGACGCACCCAAATACAAGAGGATGCCGCGAACGCGCGTAACGCCGCGACGGTTGGCGTCACACGGGAAGGCCAGAAACTGGACGCCGACGTGAAACGCGAAGGCTATCAGGTACAAATCGACCTCGCAGACAAGAAAAATCAGGCGCAACGCGAAGAAGCGATTGCAGATCGCGAGTTCAAGGGTGCGCAGGCCGAACTGGACCGGGCGCAGCAGACCGGCACCGAGGCGCAGAAGGCCACGGCGGCGCTGCGGCTTTCGGACGCTCAGAACAAGCTCGACATGGCCCGCGCCGCCGCCAACAAGGCCGCCGAGCTCCAGAACAGCCGGGAAGGCCGCACCGCCACAGCCTCCGAAAGTGCGCTCGAACGCGCGCATCGGGAACAGGCGCAGGCGACCGACCTCGCCTTCAAGGGCGGCGAGGGTGCCGCCGAACGGGCGTCCCGGAAGGATCTGCAAGTCGGCCAGCAGCAATTCACCGGCACCGAAAACGCGGAAGAACGGGCGCTGAAGGAGCGACTGCAAAAAGTCGCGCAGGCATTCCAAGGCGGCGAGAGCGCCGAAGAACGGGCGCTGCGAGAGAGACTGCAAGGCAAGTCGCTAGAGGCCACATCCACCGAGAAGGCTCTCGACCGGACAGCTACCTCCACCGATCAGGCGGCGCGGCTCAAATCCGACGCGGATATCGCGGCGGCAACCCGCGCGTTGACGACGACGGAAAACGCGCTGAACCGGGCACAGCAGACCGGCGAGCGGATCGCCATCGACGAGGCGACGCGGGCGCGCGACGACGCCAAGGCAAAATACGAGCTGATCCTTCAAGGCGTGCGCGACGAGGCCGCCGGGGCGCGGCAGACGCAAGCCGAGGCCGCCACCGGGGCGCGGCAGACACAGGCCGAGGCCGCTACGAAGGAGAACCAAGCCGCGCAGATCGCCTCGCATGAGAAGATCGCCGCCTCTACGGCTGCCGCCAAGGCCGCCGAACTGGCGTCCGATCCGAAGCGGCAGGGCGAGGTCGCCACGCTGGGCGAGAAATACGCCCGCCAGCATCAGGCCGTGACCAAGTTGGAAAAAGCGGTCAGCATCCTGAACAACGGCGGCATCAACACCGGGCCGTGGGCGCGGGCCGAGACGGTTGCCGCCAACCTCGCCAACGGCCGGTTCGGCACCGACAAGGACATGGCGCAGCGGACTACCGACTTCAACTCGCTGGTGAACGAAGCCACGATCCAGCAGATGTCCGAGACGCTGAAGGGCCAAACCACCAACTTCGAGATGGAGAAGTTCATTGAGGTTATGAACAACCCAAGCGCGTCGCCTGAACATCGCAAAGAGGCTATCGAACGGCTGGTGAATGCGGCGAAGGTCGGCCGCGACCTGAGCGCCAACGCCTTCACGCAAGCAGGTGGCAAGATGGACATCATCCATCAGCATCTGGGCGGCGGCAGTGGCGGCGGCGGTGGTGGCGGTGGCGGTGCTGGCGGCGTGGTAAGCGGCATCACTGAAGCCGAGGCGATGAAACTGGCACCGGGTACGCGGTTCAAACTGAAGGACGGCCGAACAGGGACAGCAGAGTAATGGCCTCGAAACTCAAATTCGATACGCCAGAGCCTAGTCGGCCCCCGGTGCCGCCCGCCGGGCCGCCGAGCCCGCCGATCAGCGGGTTGGAGCCGTTGGGTGGGAATTACAATCGCGACCCCAGCGTGCCGATCAGCGCCGACAACACCGATTACAGCAACCGGAAACTGAAGTTCGACCCACCGTCCGAGAAGGACAAGAGCCTCGCGCGCATTCGCGAAATCGCAGGCAAATTGCAGGGCGGGGAAATGCTGCCGCCGGGCCCGCTCGACACCATCACCGACGCGGCGTCTCTCAGCACGTCAAGACCTATTTCCGCTGCCATCACGGCCGGGGTCAGCGGGCTCACTAATTCGTATCCGGGCTCGTCCTATGACGAACGCTACAAGGCCCTGATCCAGTACATGAACGACCGGCAGGCGCGCGGTGACGAGGCCACCGGCCCGGTCGCGCCGCTGGTCCGGGGCGTCGCGTCGCTGCCCGCGTCGATGGCGACCGGCGGCGGCAGCGCCACGGTCAACACCATCACCAAGGGGGCCGCCGCACCCGCGCGAACCGTCGCTGGTGCCGCGACCAACCCGGTCACGGCAGGTGTACGATCCAGCATCCCCGCCAGCACCACCGAGGTTGCCGCGCGGGCCGCCGTGCCGGGGGCTATCGAAGGCGCGGCGCAGAATGCCGAAAGCCTCGAAAGCGCCGCCAAAGGCGGCGCGACGAATGCCGCGTTGAGCGGGGGATCTGCGGCGGTGCTCGACAAGGGCATGAAGACCGTCTTCCGTCCGGCCCGGCGCGCGGCCGAAGCCGAGGCCACGGCGGCGCGGGGCAGGACCCCGGAGGAAATCGCCGCCGAGGCCAAGACCCACTACAACGAACTCGACAACCAAGGCATCCGCTACGACCACAATCAGACCAACACGCTCCAGTCGGGGCTGCGTACGCTGCGGAGCAATTCGGTGTACGTCCCGCGCATGAACGCCGGACTGGATACGCTCTATGACGATCTGCTGGAGCGAGCACAGCACGGCAGCATGAGCTTCAACGATCTGGACAACGCCCGTTCGGCTATCGGAAAGCTCGCCCGAGGCTCCGACGAAAGCACCCGCGTCGCCGCGCGGTCCATCAACAATGAAATCGACCGGATGATCGGCAGTGGCCCCCCGGCCATCAACCCGAACAACATCAACGTGGACGAAGCCTACCGCAAGGCCCGAGGTCTTTCCCGGCAGAAAGCCTTGACGGAAGACGCGATGTACCACGCCGACAACGTCGAACGTAAAACGGCGATCAACAGCAGTGCCGACCCCAACAAGGCCATGAAAGCCGAGTTCGGGGCGGTGGAGAAACAATACGCTAGGCCCGGAGCCTACGACCCTCTCGCGGGGGATACCGAAGGCCGGGAAATGCTCGCGCGCATTGTTCGGGGCGGCAAGGCCCAGAACGCGATGGCGTCCACCGGCAACGCCTTGAGTGGCCGCTTCGCGCCGTGGGCGGCAGGTGCGGCCGGGATCGCCGTTCCAACTGCGCTAGGCGTGTCGAAGAATGTCGATCCGCTGCTGGCGACGTCGCTGGGGGCTGCGGCGGGCGTGAGCGCTGCTGGCGGCGTCAATCAGGTTGGCAAGGCGTTTCAACGCGGCGCGGCCAATCTCGGGGAAAAAGACGTCAACGCCTACATGCGCCACCTCTCAGGCTCGCCAGCACCCGTGCCCGGTGCCGCCATCGACCGCACCGACCTCGCCAAGATCCTGTTCGCCCAAGACCTCGAACGGATCGCGCCGCGCTACGCCTCGGGGGCTATCGGCGAGAAAACAGACGAGCAAAAGAAGAAGGAAAAGAAGAAATGAAAACCACCGCCGACGTGCCGCCCAATGTTGCGAGCGAGTACAAAAAGGCCCCGAGGTCCCACGCCATCGCCGAAGCGACCGGCGACGGCTACACCAAGACCAAACTGATGCAAAAGGCGGGCACCACGACGGGCGCGGCCAAGGGGCAATACGGCTTGCCGAAGTCGGGCAAGCGGTCGGTCGTGAGGATGTAATGAGCGCGTCCAACCCCGGCATCGGCTGGTTGGTGTTTGTGGCTATCTGCCTGCTGTTTCTCTCGTTCGCGCTGCTGTGGAGTTACATGTAATGCCTTTTAATGGCGCAGGAGTTTACCAGCGCGTCCGCAACTGGGTTGCCGACGCCACCGCTGGCATCAAGATCAGGGCCGACTACCACGACGCCGAGGACGACGGCTTCGCGGCGGGCCTCAGCAATTGCATTACGCGGGACGGCCAGAGCATCATCACCCAGAACATCCCGTTCAACTCGAAGCGGATCACGGCGCTCGCCGACCCCGTCAACGCGCAGGACGTGGCGACCAAAGCCTACGCCGACACCAAGCTGGACGCCGTCCGCGACAAGGACAAGTTAGTCCCGCCCGGCGCGATCATGGATTTCGCGACGCTCACGGCCCCCGTCGGATGGTTGGTGTGCGACGGCGCGTCGATCCTCGTCACCTCTCAGCAGGCCCTGTTCGACGCCATCGGTTACACGTGGGGCGGCTCCGGGACCAGCTTCAATCTTCCGGCGTTGCAAGACCGCTTCCGGCGCGGGAAGGGCACCATCGCCGGTGCCGTCGGCACAATACAGGCGGACCAGAACAAGACCCACACCCACGCGGTGACCGGCAGTACCGCAGGCGACAGCCCCGATCATTCTCATAACGTCGCTGGCAGCACGGTAGGTTGCGGCTCGACGCTCGACCATTTGCATAGTGGAGGTGCGACCTTCAGCACTTTTACGTCGGGCGGCTTTGTCAATGTCGGCTCAGCAAACGGCCTCACTTACGGCGGCCCCGCAGGCACGGGCGGGGCGGATCGTAACCTCGATCATACACACGCCCTCAACATCCAGTCTGGCGGGGCCAGTGCCCGGCACACCCACGCCATCAACTTCACTTCGGCAGACGGCACCAACACGGGGACCGAAGTGCGGCCGCTGTCCGCGACCGTGCTGACCTGTATCAAGACGTAAGGATGACCCCATGCACCAAGCCGTCATCTACATCGACCCGGTCGGCGCGGCCCCGATTGGCTTCGCGCAGGCGGCCGGGATGCCGGGCGATATCCGGTTCGACTTCAAGACGCAGGGCAACCTCGCCTACCCCAACGTCGTCGAGCTGCACCCGCAGCTCGTCTTGAGGCCGTTCACGCAGCCGTACATCCACGCCTACGACATCGTCATCAACGACCCGACTGGCGCTTCAGGCATCGCCGCGGTTCCGGGCCCCGTCATGAACGACAGGTTCAATGTCGAGGTCTATTCGCGGACGGCGCTTGGTAATCCGACGCGGATGCTGGCCTGCGGCCGGGTGGACATGACCGGCTGGGCCTACATGCAGTCCGGGCCGTTCGGGCCTGCGACCGTGCCGGAAGGCCCTCCGGGCCCCGCTGGTGCGACCGGCGCGCCGGGGGCTCCCGGAGACCCCGGCATGCGCGGATCGCGCTGGTACACCGGCGCAGGGGCTCCTGACGACACCATCCCGGACGAGCGGGTGATCGGCGACATGTATCTGGACGAGACCACCGCCGACGTCTGGCGCTGGGACGGCGGGGCGTGGCGCGGCTATGTGAGGAAATAACGGGCCATGTGGAACCCGGAAACCAACATCAAGGGCCCGAAAGGCGACAAGGGCGATACCGGGGACCAAGGTATCCCCGGCACGCCCGGTGCGGACGGCGCGTCGGACTGGGCGGACATCACCGGCAAGCCCTCGACCTTTCCCCCGGACCCGGAAGCGGTGGACGACCGCGTTGCGGCACTGTTGGTGGCTGGCTCAAATATCACGCTGACCTACAACGACACCGGCAACACGCTGACCATCGCCTCGACGGCCTCTGGCGGCGGCGGGTCATCGGTCTATGTCGGCCCGACGCCGCCGGTCGGGGCGGCGGCGAGTTCGCTGTGGTTCGAGAACGACACCGGCCTGCTGTACATCAACTATAACGACGGTAATTCGACGCAGTGGGTGATCGTGCCGCCGTCCGTCAGCGCGGCGAGCATCGGGGCGGTGGCGTACACGGTGCAGAGCCCGGCGGCGTCGGAGCAGACGCAGGCGCGCAAGAACATCTACGCCGCGCCGTTCGACGCGCTGGCGTATAACGGGATGCAGGTGAATGGGTCGATGGAGGTTAGTCAGGAGCTGGGTACTGGAAATGCTGCGCTTCCGGCAGCGACAATCAAATACATTGCTGATGGTTTTATCGGCGTAAATCTTGGCGCAACTCGCGTTGGTTTCGGAGCGCAGACACCGATAACCTCGCTGTCGGGATTTCCGAGTTGTATTTCGCTTATCGCCAGCACGCCCGCCGCATTGGCTGCTAATGATGCACAATACATCTACCAGTCTATCGAGGGGTATCGCTGGTCGCGACTGGGTTTTAGCCGAGCATCAGAGGCTCAACCAGTCACTATTGCTTTCTGGCTCAATGCAAACGTGGCTGGAACAATGGCGGTTTCAGTGCGTAACGCAGCTGGCAACCGCAGCTATATTGTTGATGTCCCCTATGTCGGCGGTGGCGTCTGGCAATACAAAACCGTGACGATCCCCGGATGTCCCGACGGGACGTGGAACACGGGCAACGCAGTCGGAGCTAACATCAGTTTTTGTTTTGGCGCAGGTACGTCGTATCACGGTGCGGCTAACACTTGGCTCACGACCAATTCCTTTGCAACGTCGGCAACAACGAATTTGTGGGCTGCGGCTAACGGAATTTATCTAACCGGCGTTGTCATTCTCCCCGGCATCGAAGCGCCATCCGCCGCGCGCTCGCCGCTGATCATGCGGCCGTATGATCAGGAGCTGCTGACGTGCCAGCGCTACTATGAAAAATCCTTTGTCTACGCGCAGGCAGTTGGAAACGGTCCTGGTGCGACAACCTTTCTCGATGACGCTTCGGTCACCTGCATCGTCTCGTCAAACGACGGCAACTCCAACCTGCCCTTCAAGGTTAGAAAACGCGCCCCGCCTACGTTTACGCAGTACGGCAACAACGCCGGTTACTGGGCCTACGCACCGACGCCGATGCCCGAGTGCTGGATGCCACCGGCGCCCCCATCGCCGGCCTGTACGCCTGCGGGAACGACGCCGCCTCGATGAGCGCGTCCGAGTACCCCGGCGCCGGCTGCCAGGTCGGCGGCGGCCTCACCTTCGGCTACGTCGCCGCCCGGCACGCCGCCCACCCGACCGCGGAGGCCGCCCCCACCCATGACCAGACCCACGTGGAGATCTCGTGAACCCCTATCCGCTCCTGTCCGGTGAGACGCTGGTCGTACCGATCGTGGGTGACCCCATCGCCCAGGTGAAATCACCGGACGACATCACCCGGGCGTTCGCCGCCCGGAACCGCAACGCCGTCGTCGTGCCCCTCCAGATCGCCGGCACCGACCTCGACGCGCTGATCGCCGGGCTCACCCCGTCCGGCAGCGTCGGCGGCATCATCGCCACCGTGCCGCACAAGTTCGGGCTCGCGCCGCACTGCGCGACCCTGACCGACCGGGCCAGGTTTCTCGGTTCGGTCAACGTGGCCCGGCGCAACGCCGACGGGACCTGGCACGGCGATCAGGTCGACGGCGCCGCATACGTCGCCGCCATCCGGGCGACCGGCGGGGAACCGACCGGCCGGCGGGTCCTGCAGGTCGGGGCCGGCGGCGCCGGCTCCGCGATTGCGCTGGCCCTGCTGGAGGCCGGGGCGGCCGAGCTAGCCCTGCACGACGCCGACCCAGCCCGCCGCGACGGCCTGATCGACCGTTTGCAGGCCCGGTTCCCCCACCAGGTGGTGCGCGCCGGATCCACGGATCCGGCCGGATTCGACCTCGTCGCGCACGCCACCCCGATGGGCATGCGGGCCGGTGACCCCTACCCGGTAGACGTCCAGCGGCTCAAGCCGGACACGTTCGTCGCCGACG
>Ga0207683_10002725_pt1 | contig 15428 bp, 13 predicted proteins | sample KBSM73metaG_FD_184333 | JGI IMG/M metagenome (GOLD analysis project Ga0207683, IMG submission 184333) | Miscanthus rhizosphere microbial communities from Kellogg Biological Station, Michigan, USA - KBS M7-3 metaG (SPAdes) (version 2) | ecosystem: Host-associated > Plants > Roots > Rhizosphere >... | reverse complement strand
TGCGCCGCCTTCTGATCGAAGCCGATGATCAGGTTCGAGATCTTCGACTTCTGGCCGTCGTGCTCGACCCAGTACGTGAACGTGCCTTCCTTGAGCTTGGTACCCGGCACGTCGAACGACGGCTTCGCGCTGTCGACCGTCTGCCTGCTCGGGCTGACGGTTCATGCCGGGGCGCGGATCCTCCACGACTGCCTCGGCTGGCACCTTTTCATGCACTAGCGGCTGAAGCAGGCCGCCAGCTCGACGTGGGTCGACCAGCGGAACTGGCCGACCGGTTGGACCCATTCGAGCGCATGGCCGCCGTCAGCGAGCGTCTTGGCGTCGCGGCCGAAAGTTGCAGGATTGCAGCTTACGTAAGCGATCCGGCGCACAGTTGATCCGGCAAGCGCCGCAATCTGCTCCGCGGCTCCGGCCCTCGGCGGGTCAAGAATGATTGCGTCGAAGGGCTCCAGCTCCCGGGCATCGAGCGGGCGACGGTACAGGTCGCGGTGCTCGACGTTCATGGCCGGCGCGGCGCGCTTCAAAGATGCCGCGGCATCGCGCGACGCCTCGGCGGCGTAACTCGCGCCGGTCGCCAACGCGAACGTGCCCAGCCCGGCGAACAGGTCTGCAGTCTTAGGGGCGCCCGCGATCGCTTCCTGGACGCAGGCGACCAGCTCCGCTTCGCCGTCCTCCGTCGCCTGCAGGAAGCTGCCGGCCGGAAACGCCACGCGCGAGCCTGACAGGGTGACGCTCGCCGGGTTCGGCTCGTACAAAGTGTCCGGCCCAAGGCCGCGGTCGACGCTCAGCCGCGCAAGATCGTTGTTCATCGCGAATGCTGTCAGCTGCTCGACCTCGGCAAGCCGCCCCGCCGGAACGCCCTTGATCGCCACATCCGCCCCGCCATCGATCAGCGTCATCTGAATGTCGGCGATCCGCTTCGGCATCAGCATGCCCGAAAGCAGCTCGCGCAGGGGCTGGACCAGCTCGAACAGCTCGGGCCGGAGGATATGACACTCGCGCATGTCGACGATACGGTGCGAAGCCTGCGCGTTGAATCCGACCAGGACGGCGCTCCCGACCCGCAGCGCCTTGAGCGTCGCACGGCGGCGGCTGTTGGGCGGCGAGAGATAAGGCGGCCGAATTGCTGAAGTCAGACCGTGCTGGGCCAACGCGGTCTCGACGCGCGAAGCGAGATAGCCCCGATACGCCTCGTCATCTGCATGCTGGAGCTGGCACCCTCCGCATTCAGGAAAGTGGCGGCACGGCGGCTCCTGGTGATGCGGGCCGTAAGCCAGCGCGCCATCGTCGAGCAATGCGTCGCCGGGCACACCGAAGGGCACGTGACGACCGCTCGGAGTCACGCCGTCTCCCCGCGCTGCAATGCGGACGATGGGTTCGTTCACAGGGAAGCGATAGCCGCAGGGATCGCCGCTGCGAGATCGTCCGCGATCAGCTGCTGACCTGCAATCTCGGCCGCCCGTCCGTGCAGCCAGACGCCAGCGCAAGCGGCTTCGAATGCGGGCAGGCCCCTCGCCCGCATTGCAGCAATCACGCCTGCGAGCACGTCCCCGGTACCGGCGCTGGCGAGCCAGGGATGCGCATGTGGACTGAAGCAGAGCCTGCCGTCGGGCGATGCAACCAGGGTGTCCGGTCCCTTGTAGACGACTACCGCCCCGGACCGTTTAGCTGCCTCAAGCGCGCGTCCCGTTTTTGAGCCGGGCAGTTCGCCGAACAGCTTCACAAACTCACCCTCGTGCGGCGTGATGATCGCGTCCTGCCCTTTCAGCCGCTCGGGCTCGCCGAGATGGGTAATCCCGTCCGCGTCGATCACCTTAGGCGCCTTCGACGTAAGGGCGAGCGTCAGGACCTGCGGCACGTCGCCCAGGCCGGGACCGATGAGCAGGCAACCGATCCGCTCATCGTTGACCGGTGCATGGTCGATCTGGACGATCGAGGACGGGAGCCCGTCGATTGGACGCGACGTGCTCACCCGGACATAGCCCGCGCCGGCATAGGCAGCGGCCTTCGCGGCAAGCGCGATTGCTCCCGGCATAGCTCCAGCAAGGGCATGAACCAGCCCGCGGTCGTACTTGTGACCTCCAGGATCCAGCGGCGGAAGGTTGGGCGGAGAAATCTCGTGCCAGGTTGTGTCAGCTTCGATGCCGATGTGGGCGAGCACCAGCCGCCCACACTTGTGCATGGCCGGATGAAGGAGGTGCGCAGGCTTCAGCGCCCCGAACGTGACGGTCATGGCGTAAGCCGGGATTAGGCTTAGCTCTTCACCGCTGTCGGTCTGCACCCCGCTTGGCAGGTCGCAGGCGACACTGAGTTGCGCCGGGCCACAGAGCCGTGACAGCTGCTTTGCCTTGCCCTCATCGAGGCCGCGCGTGAGGCCCGTCCCGAACAAGGCGTCGATGACCAGGGGCTCAGGCGCGGTTTCGTCGCCGAGTTGCTCGACCGGGCCTGCCCAATGCGAACGCGCCCATTTGGCGGCATCGCTTTTCGGCTCCGCCAGCGCGGCGATGCGGACTTTCACGCCTCTCTGGGCGAGATGCCGTGCGGCTACATAGCCGTCACCGCCGTTGTTGCCGGGCCCACACAGGACCAGCACGGGCATCGGCCCGGCGAAGCGGTAAGTCGCTTCCGCCAGTGCGGCCCCTGCCCGCTCCATAAGCTGCTCGACAGTGGTACCGGCGGCAATCGCAGCCTCTTCGGCTGCACGCATGGCCTCGGCAGTAAGGATCGGGCGCCCGCTCATGCGCGCGGCACTAGCGCAGGTAGGTCGCGAGATGCCACCATTCACGCGGAACATGATGCGCCGCGTTGTCGCGAGCCCCCTCACTGTCGAACAGCGCAAAGCAGGTCGCGCCAGACCCCGACATTCGGCTGAACGTCGCTCCGGGGCGCGTTGCGAGGAAAGCCAGTACTGCCTCGATCTGTGGAACGAGCGCGGTCGCCGGCGCTTCGAGGTCATTACGGCCGTCGCGCCAGTCCCCAAGCGGCCCTCTATCCACTCCATCCCAGCGCGCGAACACGTCGGCGGTCGACAGCGCCACGCGCGGGTTCACGAGAAGGACCGGCGTTCCGGACAAGTCGGCTAGGTCGGCCGGTGTGAGCTGGTCACCTGCCCCCTCGCCACGCATCGGAAGGCTGAGCAGGCATGCTGGAACGTCGCTACCAAGCTTCGGCGCCACGGCCTCCGCATGGGCCGGATCGATGCTCCAGATCGACGTCAGAAGCCTCAGCGCTGCAGCGGCGTCTGCCGAACCGCCACCTAGGCCTGCCGCGACGGGCAGCCGCTTGTCCAGAGTCAGTGCCGCACCGGCATGCACCCCGGCCGCGGCCCGCAATGCAATGGCCGCCATCGTAATGAGGTTCTGATCGCCGAGATCCCGAGCGAAATCGCCCGACGTTTCGAGTTCCAGGCGACCATCATCGACCACCTCCCCACTCAAGCGGTCCCCGTCGGTACAGAAAGCGAAGATCGTCTCGATCGCATGTCGGCCGTCAAGCAATTTACCCCGTACGTGCAGCGCGAGGTTTAGCTTCGCCGGCGCGAACTCGCTTGAGCGCGCGCTCAAGGCGCGGCGTTGGCCGGGTTGAGGCCAGCCGCCAGCTTGGCTTTGACCCGCGCCGCGATCTCGTCTTCCGCCGTTACGAGCGAGGCATTCCAGGCGAAGCGCGCTTCGTAACGTCGGCCCGAACGGTACAGCGCATCGCCAAGGTGCTCCTGGATCTCCGCCTGCGCGGGATCCTTCTCGGCGGCCCGCTGAAGCGTCGCGATCGCGTCGTCGACCTTTCCGCGCTTGAACTCGGCCCAACCCAGTGAGTCGGTGATCGAAGCTTCGTCGGGAGCGAGGTCGCTGGCCTTTCGGATCATCGCCTCCGCCGCATCCATGTCCTCGCCCCGCTCGAGCTTGGCGTAGCCGAGGAAGTTCAGGAGCAGCGGCTGGTCGGGTGATAGCGTCAGCGCCTGCTGCAACGCCGCCTTCGCTTCCGGCCAACGCCTGGCATTCTCAAGTGCGCTCGCCCGGAGCAGGAGCAGGGACCACAACTGGCTGTCGAGCTTCTGCGACTGCGCAATGGCGATTGCACGGCCATAGGCATCCGCAGCTTCATTGTGACGCTTCATCGCCTCGAGCAAGTCGCCAAAGCGGGAGAAGTCACCGAAATCGGCGTTTGAAGCACCAGCTGCCGCCGCAGCAATCCGATAGGCTTCGTCGAACCTCTTGTCGTCGCGGAGGATCCGAACTTGGACGTCGCGTACCTGCGGCATCAGCGCATCCGTTACAGGCACCGTCCTAAGCAGCGCCAGCGCCTCGTCGGTCCGGTCCTGACCGGCAAGCAGAATGGCGAGCAATGCCGTTGCGCTGCTGTTCTGCGGATTGGCGTAGCGGGCGACCTGGACCAGGCCGATCGGCGGCGACCCCGGCTGCAAACGGACAAGGTCGCTCGCAAAAGCCGTGAATATCTCGCTCAGTGCGCCGGGCAGGTTGTCGATCGCCTGGCCGCCGTTCCTGCCCGCCGCGATCCGGGCCCTGGCGGCGGATTCGCCTTCTCCCATCCCGTCGACCATCATCAGCGCTCGCTGCTGGTCTCCGGCGGCAAGGAACGCATCGGCGAAAGCAAGCCGAACTCTCGTTTCACGAACGCCTGCACGGCCTATCGCCTGACGCGCCAGAGGCTCGGCGTCGGCGGGCTGCTTCAGCTTCAACAGGATGAATGCGCGCTGCTCCGCGTCAACGGGACCGATCAGGCTGCGGCCCGGGATGTCGTTCAATGCCGACAGGGCTCCCCGGGCATCGCCTCGCTCGGCCGCAGTCCACGCATTGATCAGCGGGACGATATCCCTGAGGTCGCCGCTGCCACCGACAGGAGCAAGCCACTGCGCGGCTCGGTCCGGATGGCGCCGACGAACCTCTTCTGTCACCAGCAGCATCCTCGCATCCACCGGAAGCTTGGATGCGGGTACCGAATGCGCGAGCGACAGCGCCAGAGACATGTTGCCCGCGCCGATGGCCTCGCTCAGCGCCTTCTTGGCAATGTCCGCCTGGTCGGGCTGCGCTTCGGCAAGTCCCGCAAGCAATTGCGCGGCGCGCGCATGGTCGCCGCTCATCGCCGCCGCACGCGCCTGCACATAGGTACGCGCTGCATCCGATACGGCCAGCCGGCCGGTGGCGGGCGTCGCTGTCAACGCCACCGCAATCGCGGCTGAAGCAGCCATCAGCTTACATGTTCGGGTAATTTGGCCCTCCGCCGCCTTCTGGTGTGACCCAGTTGATATTCTGGGTCGGGTCCTTGATGTCGCACGTCTTGCAGTGAACGCAGTTCTGGGCGTTGATCTGAAGTCTCGGCTCACCGCTTTCGCTCTCGACGAACTCATAAACGCCTGCCGGGCAATAGCGCTGCTCAGGTCCCGCATAGACGGGCAGGTTGATTGCAGTCGGTATGTCCGCGTCCTTGAGCGTCAGATGAACCGGCTGGTCCTCCTCATGGTTGGTGTTCGATATGAACACCGACCCAAGCCGGTCGAAGGTCAGCACGCCGTCCGGTTTCGGATATTCGATGGGCGCCGCTGTTTCCTTGCGCTTCAGTCGCTCATTGTCCGGCTTGTGCTTCAGCGTCCAGGGAACGCCGATGCCTAGCTGGTTCAGCCAAAGGTCGAGGCCCGCATAGAGCGTCCCCAGCGTCCCGCCCCAGTGCGCGACGGCCGGCTGGGCATTACGGACCTTCTTCAGCTCCTTCGCGACCCAACTCGAGCGCAAGTTCTTCTCATACGCATCGAGCGTGTCCCCGCTGCGGTCTGCCGCAATCGCCTCGAAGGCGGCCTCGGCCGCAAGCATCGCCGACTTCATCGCCGTATGCGTGCCCTTGATCCGCGGCACGTTCACGAAGCCCGCTGAGCAACCGATCAGCGCGCCGCCCGGGAAGACCAGTTTCGGGATCGCCTGGTAACCGCCCTCGTTGATCGCCCGCGCCCCGTAGGAGACGCGCCGTCCGCCTTCGATCTCCGCCCTGATCGCCGGATGAGTCTTCCAGCGCTGCATTTCCTCGAAGGGCGACAGGTAGGGGTTCGAATAGTCGAGGGCGACGACGAACCCTAGCGCGACCTGGTTATTCTCCTGATGATAGAGGAAGCCGCCGCCCCACGCGTCGCTCAGCGGCCAACCCTGAGTGTGGATTACTCGACCGGGTTTATGCTTCTCGGCAGGAATATCCCACAATTCCTTGATTCCGATACCGAATACCTGTGGGCCGCTCTCCTCGCGAAGCTTGAATATCTCGGTCAGCCGCTTGGTCAGGTGACCGCGCGCGCCTTCCGCGAAGAAGGTGTAGTTGGAGTGAAGCTCCATCCCCGGCTGGTAATCGGGTCGATGGGAGCCATCCCGGGCAATGCCCATGTCGCCGGTCGCGACGCCCTTCACCGAGCCGTCGTCGTTGAACAGGATCTCCGCTGCCGGAAAACCGGGGAAGATCTCGACCCCGAGCTCCTCCGCCTGCCCTGCGAGCCAGCGACACAGGTTGCCTAGGCTCAAAGTGTACGTGCCCTTGTTGTTCATGAAGGGCGGCATCAGCCAGTGCGGGAAGGCGAACTTGCCGCCCTTCGACAGCACCCAATGATGGTTCTCCGTCACGGGCACCATGAGAGGCGCGCCCTTGTCCTTCCAGTCGGGGATCAGCTCGTTAAGCGCCTTGGGGTCGATGACCGCGCCCGACAGGATGTGCGCGCCGACCTCGCTGCCCTTCTCGAGGATGCAGACGCTAAGCTCACGCCCGGCTTCATTAGCCAGCTGCTTGAGACGGATCGCAGCCGACAGCCCCGCCGGCCCCGCGCCGACGATGACCACGTCATAGGCCATGGATTCGCGTTGGCTCATCCGCTCCCCTTCATCCTGTCGCACCCGAACCACATTTCGACTCAAATCCACTGCCCATTCCTTGACCACTGCGTCAATGGCAGGGAGACTTGAGCCGTGGGTGGGGAAGTAAATCAGATCGGCATTGCCGAAGCGCGCAGCGCATTGGCCTGGTGGCTGGATTCGGGCGTCGACACGCTTATCCAGGATGAGCCGCGCGACTGGCTCAAGCCGCCTGCCCCAAAGCTCCCGTCGAAGGCTGTAGAGGCGCCGCCTCCGAACATCGTCCAGCCGACCCACGAGACGCTCGCCGAGCTCAAGGACTGGCTGTCGAGCAGCATGGAACTCCCGCTCGCTTCGGCGGCCGCAAGGCGCATCTTGCCCCACGGCGCCGAAGACGCCGCAATCATGCTTTTGAGCGACGCACACACCGTCGAGGATGCCACCGCCGGCCAGCCGATCGGCGGGGAAGCGTGGGAGCTCGCCAAGCGGATGCTCGCCGCGATCAGGATCCCGGTCGATCAGGCCTACAGCGCCTCCCTCTCCTGCCAGCACGCGCCGGGCGTGAAGATGTCGCCTGCCGAGCGCGAGGCCTGTGCCGAGATCGCGCGCAAGCACATCAAGCTCGCCAAACCGAAGCGGTTGCTCCTTCTTGGTGACGGCCCCGCCCAAGCGCTGCTCGGCAAGCCGCTCCCCCAGGCGCGCGGCCACGTCCACAAGGTTGAAGGCGTGCGGACGGTGGCGACCTTCCATCCCCGCGCACTGATTAATCAACCCTCAAACAAGTCACTGGCATGGAAGGACTTGTTGCTGCTGATGGAGGACGAAGCTTGAAGTCCGGACTGCTCGCGTTTGGAGCCATGATCTGGGCCGCGCCCATTGTCGCGCAGCCTGCGCCGGACCCGCTTGCCCCGCTGCCGACGCCCGCTCCGCCGCAGGCCGGCCTCGCGAATACTCCAACCTTTCCCCCGCCGCCTGCCGCTATCCGGGGAGGGCCGGTCCAGTCGCCGGTCGTTTCGGCCATCGGGTCGATCCCCACCCAACCCCCTGCGCCTCCAGTCACCACCGCGAGCGTTGTCGTTCCCAAGGACTGGCGCGGCGTGTTCGACGCGATCGACTCCGGCAACTGGGCATCTGCCCAGGCGGGCATCGCCGTTCTCCCCCGCAGCATCCTGACGCCCGTCGCAAAGGCCGAGTTCTACACCGCCAAGGATTCGCCGGTCGTCGACCTTGGCTCGCTGCAGGCGCTGATCGCCGAGGCGCCCGAGCTTCCGGAGGCAGAGCAGCTCGCCAACATGGCGATCAGGCGAGGCGCGCTCACTCCTCCCCTGATCATCGGCGAAAAGGCGACCAGCAGCATCGGCTCCGCGCCTTACCGCTACAAGGCCAAGCCGGTTCAAGGCGAGCCCTATGCCGACGAGCTGCGCTCGCTGCTCGATCCCCTGGTGAAAGCCGACGATGCCGCAGGCGCCGAGGCTCAGCTGATTAGCTACGCGCCTTCGCTGTCGGTGGAGGCTCGCGCCGAGGCCGCAACCCGCGTTGCCTTCATCTATTACGTTCTCGGCCAGGATGCTGACGCCCGCCGCGTCGTCGACACCTGGCGCGTCGGTTCGACGGGCGAATGGGCCAGCCAGGCGGCGTGGATCTCCGGCCTCGCCTCATGGCGCCTCGCCGACTTCAACGCTGCCTCAACATCATTCCAGCAAGTCGCGCAGCTTGCCCAACAGCGCGAGCTTCGCGCCGGTGGCTATTATTGGGCGGCTCGCGCCGAGCAGGCTGCCGGACGGCCTGGCTCCGTCGAGCGGCTGCTCCGCTCCGCCGCAACGACCGACGAAGCGACCGAAAGCTTCTACGGCCTCGTCGCGCGCGAGACGCTTGGGCTTCAAACGAGGCTCACCGGCGATCCCTTCATCGGTACGGACCCGCCGATCGACCAGCTTCCGAACGTCCAGCGCGCGATTGAGCTCGCCAGGATCGGCGAGGCAGGGCTGGCTGAGGACATGCTTCGGCACCAGGCGAAGATCGGCGTTCCGTCCGAGCACCATGCACTGATCCAGCTCGCCAAGCGGCTCGACCTGCCGGCGGCCCAGCTATGGCTGGCGAACAACGGGCAATATGGCGCGAGGTCGGACGCAACCGACCGTTACCCGAACCCGACCTGGCGGCCGCTCAACGGCTGGCGCGTCGATCCTGCCCTCGCCTACGGTCACATCGTCCAGGAAAGCGCATTCCGCCGCGGCGCCGTCAGCCATGCGGGAGCGGTTGGGTTGATGCAGGTGCTTCCGGTCACCGCCCAGCTCGTCTCGCGCAACCGCGGCGTGCCCTACACCCGCGGTGCGCTCACCGACCCATCCTACAACCTGGAATATGGCCAGAGCTTCATCGAGATGATGCGGACGGACCCGGGCACCGCGGGACAGCTGCCGCGCGTGATCGCCTCGTACAACGCCGGGCCCCTGCCCGTCGGCCGATGGGCAGCGATCAATGACAAGGGCGATCCCCTGCTCTGGATCGAGAGCATCCCCTATTGGGAGACGCGCTACTACGTCCCTGCGGTGCTTCGGAACATGTGGGTCTATCAGGGCCTCAACAACGAGCAGACCACGACCCTGCGCTCGATGGCCGAGCATCGCTGGCCGACCTTCCCGACCAGCATGACGGCGATGAACCACTAGGGCAGCGGCAGCTTTCGACCCATTCCGGCTCACGGGGAGGCAGGTGCGCACGGCCGGGCTGCCCGCGTTGTGACCGAAGGCGAAACCCGCGCTTCATTGCACCGATAGGGGGACAACCCCGATTTTTGCAGGGTATCGTGGCCTATATCAACATTGCGTCGCTGCCCTGTTCCCCTGTTGTGGCAGCGATGTGGAAGCTACGGCCCGACACTTTCCCTGTCGGGCCGTTTTCATTCCACATGACAACCCGTCGACTGGCACCGTCCCAATCACCTCCGCACGTTGGCGAAGCCAAGCTTGGCAAACATCAGGCCGATTAAAGGGCTCTCGTCGGAGTGGCAGCACCGCGGATCACCGCTATCAATTGATCTCTTTGCCACACCTCCAATTCAGAGACGTCACGGCCGATCGTTCGGGCCATCTCGATGGCATCCGCGGCGTCGCGGGCGTGGACGGAGTCCTCGAAGATCCCCGGACAAATGACTTTATAAAATGGCACAGCCAGCTCCTTTCGGAGCTTTCCGATAAGGCAGTCATTTGGCTCGTTGCTAACCGGGAAACCTACTGAGGTGCCGGGTAAAAAGTAGGGTCCGTAATCCCTGATATGAGATCTGGGCCCCTCCGTGCTGTTAGGTCGCTACCGACTGGTTCGCCTTCGGCGTCGCATCGGGGGCCGGCTCTGCGCGATTTTCAAGCACGAGGATGGCAAGATCGATTTCTTCGGCCATCGTCAGCAAGGTCTGGGCCGTGTCCAAGTCGGATGCCGTGTCTGCATTGATCCGGCAGCGCGTCGAATTGTTGCGTAGATACTGAAGCAACTCGGCTTGATTCATGGGAACGCCTCCTGATCACGGTCACAGCCCCAATCAGCTGTACGGAACATGAAGGATCGTCAGACATGCGATGAGCCGGTGTAATCGAGTGATTGTAGGGCCACTGAGCCCTTCCGTTCGGACAGCTCGAACATACCGCGAAATCCGGTCAGCTCTCGGGATTGATTAGCCGGCGACTTAGCTCGACACCTCTCGACGCAGCATCTCGAGCTCGCTTCATAAGCGAGTCTCGTTTGGGTCGGCCCAAGCAGAGACCGCTAGCCCGTCTTCCTGATACGCAGTCGTATGAGCGCTGCTGCATGATCGGACGCCTCCTTCGCCCGGAGGAGTGCAAACGCCACGTCCGAAAGCTCACGCTCCTCGTGGGTATTCAGCAGCAGCTCGAGCCTTGCACCCAGCGTCTCGAATTCGCCGAGCAGGCTACGCAGGACCGCCTGATATTTGTCGTTATTTTGCTCCACGCCGAGGAGAATTACCGGGGCGGAGGCGCACCGCTTACGTGATTACGACACCACTTATTTCAAAGACGACACGTGGCTTCACTGGGCGTGGGTGAAAAGCCATTGGTCCGGCGCTACTCGCATAAAGAAAAAGCCCCCCGGGAACTGGTCCCGGGAGGCTCTCCCACGCATTCGAGTCTAGCGCTTAGCCGCGCTCGCCACGCTGTGCGGGTGGCGGAGGCGGAGGCGGCGGGGGCGGCACCGGGCAGGTTGCCGTGGCGTCGATCACGCTGCCGTCCGGGCAGGTCTGCGTCGCCGGAGCCGGAGGCGGCGGCGGCGGAGGCGGAGGCGGCGGCAGAGGGGCAGCCTCTGCGGCTCCACCGAAGTTGTACGACAGGCTCAGCAGCAGGCTGTGCGACGAGAAGTGGTCGTTGAACACGCCGTTGACGTTTGCCGACCGGGTGAACGCCACGTTCGTCGATCCGCTCGCGGCGCCGCCGGCGGCTGCCGGGACGTTCGGAACGGCGACCGTGCTGGCCGTCGTGAAGGTTGCCGCGGTCGGCACGAAGTCCAGCTTGCCGGTACGGAAGTAGCGGTACTTCAGGCCGATGTTCAGGCCGCCGCCGAGACCATAGTTGATGCCCGCGATGCCCTGGTAAGCCCAGGCGCTGTCGCTGATGCCGAACGATTTCACGCGGGCCCGGCCGATACCAGGGCCGACGTAGAAATTCACGCCGGTCGGATCACCGAAGCTGAGAAGCCCGTTGATCATGCCCGACCAAACATTGACGTCGTTTCCAAGGTTGAAGCTGTTCAGGTTCCCGTTCGGGAACACGAACGGCGTCGTCGTCGTGGCGCCGGTCGGATTGAGGAACGACGTGACGCTGGTGCCAAAAGCCGTGTCCTGGCTGAATGACTTCACGTTCGAGCGCTTCCAGCCGAGCTCGCCCTCGAGCCGGAACATCCCGAAACTGTACCCAAGGATCGCGTCGATATCCAAGCCCTGCTTGAAGCGCGCTTCCGCGCCTCCGGTCGTGGTGGCCGGGATCGTCGTAAAGGCCGTCGGCAGGGTGCCGACAACGCCGGTACCCGGAGCCGCCGCCGCAGTCCCCGCTGCGGGGGTTTGAGCAGTCTGGCTGTAGGTCGACGTAAACGTGCCGCGCATGTGCTGCGGGAACAGGATTCCGCCTTCCAGGCCGACATACGGCCCTTCGGCCAATGCCGGGGAAGCGATTGCGAGGCCCGCAGTCGCCAACAAGATTTTGCGCACCATTAGATGCTCCTTTTTGATGCGTTGAAGGAATGCGGCACCAAACCGAGCGGCGACGGGGATGGTTTCCATTACAAACAAACCCTGAGGGTTTATGCCTTCGAGGTGTTGCTGCGGCGCAACAGAAAGACTGTTAGATTGTTGATGTAAGCCATTGGACTAAAATCTAAATATGGGCCTCTTCGGCTGTTCGCGGCAAAGCTTTCTGCCGCATGAACATGTCGTCGCCGGAATGATTGCGGACGAAAATATGTTCTTGATATGTTCTTGTTGAATCCTACACTCTCGTGGTGCCAATCGAGTCGAACCACGGACGCGGAGCGACCCGCAATCCGACGCCAACCCGCTTCAACCTCAAGGAGCATGTGGCCGAGGGCGAATGGCTCGATCAGGTCGAGGCGCTCGACGGCGTTCCGCGGCGCCGCACATCGGTCACGATCGAGCGCCCCAAGTCCATCCTGACCCGCAACAACTCGCCCGACATCGGCTTTGATCGGTCGATCAACGCCTATCGTGGGTGCGAGCACGGCTGCATCTACTGCTTCGCTCGGCCGACCCACGCCTTCCACGACCTCTCACCGGGCGTCGATTTCGAATCTCGCCTGTTCGTGAAGCCCGACGCTGCCCAGCTCCTCCACGCAGCCCTATCGCGCCCCGGCTATGAGTGCCGCCCGATCGCGATGGGGACAAATACCGACCCCTATCAGCCGATCGAAGAACGCTGGCGGATCACTCGATCGGTCATCGAATTGCTCCTCGAGACCCGCCATCCTTTCACGATCACGACCAAGTCGGACCGCGTCTTGCGTGATCTGGACCTGTTGAAGCAGGCGGCCGAACTCAGGATTGCTTCGGTTGCGCTGTCGGTGACGTCGCTCGACCCGAAGATCGCACGGACCCTCGAGCCTCGCGCACCTCAGCCTAGAAAGCGCCTTGCCGCGATGAAGGCCTTGAACGAGGCCGGCATCCCCTGCTTCGTCGCCATTGCCCCGGTTGTCCCGCAGGTCACCGACCACGAGCTCGAGCATATCGTCGAAGCTGCAGTTGCCTCCGGTGCACCGGGCGGCTTTTATCTTCCGGTGCGTCTGCCGCACGAAGTGGCGCCGCTGTTCCGCGCCTGGCTCGACGAACATTACCCGGACCGCGCAGCAAAGGTGATGGCGACCATCCGGTCACTTCGGGGCGGGCGCGACAACGACCCGGACTTCTTCAGCCGGATGCGAGGGCAAGGCGCTTGGGCGGACCTGCTGCGCACACGCTTCGAGAAGGCCTGCAAGCGTTACGGACTTGCGCAGGCGAAGTTCCCGCTGCGGACCGACCTGTTTTGCCCGCCGGAGGGCAAGCAGATGCGGCTGCTTTGATCGACCAACGGCCGAATTTGATCGATGCGCGACGGTGACTTGCGTGCCTCCCCTGCTAAGGCCCCTCCCCATGAAACGAGCCCTCATTGCCGCCCTACTCATCACCGCAGCTCCGGCAGCAGCCCAGCAATCGGTCGCGAGCCTGCCGCCCCCAGTCATCGCGGACCCTCAGGTAGCCGCGCTGCGTGACGACGCGCTCGCCAACGACCATTATGCCTGGGACATCGTGGAGGGCCTGACGACCGAAGTCGGGCAAAGGCTTGCCGCGACCGATGCCGAGGCTCGCGCCCGCGACTGGGCGGTGAAGCGGCTCACGGCCATGGGCTTCGCCAATGTCCACGTTGAGCCCTTTACGATGCCGGTCTGGACCCGCGGCGCCGAGAGTGCCGAGATCGTCTCGCCCTTCCCGCAGAAACTGGCCATCGCCGCGCTCGGTTACAGTGGTTCGACGGGCCCGAACGGCATCACTGGCCAGATCGTCTATTTCCCGAGCGTCGATGCTCTAAGGGCGGCACCCGACGCGGAAGTTGGTGGCAAAATTGTCTTCATCGACCACAACATGCAACCCGCCCAGGATGGTTCCGGCTATGGCCAGTTCGGCGCACCGCGTCGGCAGGGACCGACGATTGCGTCGCTGAAGGGCGCGATCGGCATCGTCATTCGCTCGATCGGGACGGACCACCACCGCAACCCGCACACGGGCGTGCAGTATTTCACGGACGGAGCGAAGACGATCCCGGCGGGAGCGCTTACCGTACCTGACGCCGAGCAGCTGGTCCGTATCCTGAAGCGTGGGCGGCCGGTGACGATGCACCTGACTCTCGTGAGCGAGAAGCACGAGGGCGGAAAGTCGGGCAACGTCATCGCCGAAGTCCCCGGGCGCGATCCCAAGGCGCCTATCCTCCTCGTGGGCGGTCACCTCGACAGCTGGGATCTCGCCACCGGCGCGATTGACGACGCGTCGGGTATAGCGATCACGACGGCAGCGGCAAAACACATCATGGATGCCGGCCGCCCGCGGCGGACGATCCGCATCGTCTGGTTCGGCGCCGAAGAGCCAGGCGGGTTTGGCGGCAACGCCTACGCAAAGGCGCACGGCAAAGAGTCCTACGCGATCGCTGGTGAGAGCGACTTTGGCGCGGACCGCATCTGGCGCTTCAGCTCGCAGTTGTTGAAGAGCGACCCCGCAGCCTATGCACAGCTCGCGGCTTCGCTGGCACCGCTTGGGATCACGAAGAACGACAAGGGCGATGCCGACGGCACGGACGTCGACCCGACGATCCAGGCCGGTGCCCCGTGGGTTTCACTGAACCAGGACGGCACCCGCTATTTCGACTACCACCACACGCCCGATGACACGCTGGACAAGATCGACCCCGTGCAGCTTAGGCAGAATGTGGCGGCGTGGACCGCGATGCTGGCATCACTTTCGGGCGGAATCGAATCGGGAGCGAAACAGCCCAAGCGGCGTTGAGCCTCCCAAAACCAGGGAGGAATTCATGCGCATCGCTATTACCATTCCGCTGCTGCTGCTCGGTGCCTGCAACGTCACCAAGGACGGTAATGCCGTCACGGTCCAGTACGACCAGAACGCCGCCGAAAATACGGCGGCGGACATCGGCAACACGGCCCAGAACATCGCCGCCGACATCGGCAATGACGTCCAGAAGACCGGCGACAAGCTGCAGAACAAAATCGGCGACACCGATGTCAGCGTGAAGGTCAATCACGACGAGCACACGAACACGACGACCGAAAATAAGTCGAAGTAGCGGCGTCGCCTGATCCGCCGGGTCTCGCCTGCCTACGGACAGGGTTAGTCGAGAATGGTCGGGGAGACAGGATTCGAACCTGCGACCCTCTGCTCCCAAAGCAGATGCGCTACCAGACTGCGCTACTCCCCGACGATCGCTGCCCGTAGGGCGGATCACCGCGCTCGCCAATCCCCTGGATCGGCTGTTCCTAAGCGATGGTGGGCCCGGCAGGATTCGAACCTACAACCTAGCCGTT
>Ga0207683_10002723_pt1 | contig 15432 bp, 16 predicted proteins | sample KBSM73metaG_FD_184333 | JGI IMG/M metagenome (GOLD analysis project Ga0207683, IMG submission 184333) | Miscanthus rhizosphere microbial communities from Kellogg Biological Station, Michigan, USA - KBS M7-3 metaG (SPAdes) (version 2) | ecosystem: Host-associated > Plants > Roots > Rhizosphere >... | reverse complement strand
CCTCCACCCGAATGGCAATGGACTCTGATGGACTCAAATCCTCCAGATTACGGGGATGGGGGCTATGACGAGTGTCAGCTGGTTAGAGTTCCCTGTCTGATGATGGATCCACTTACCATTCGCTGCAAGGTCTTCTCCTTTGTTCTCAAACCGCATGAAGGTCACTTCGGATGGGATTTCGGACCAGCTCTCAAATACGAAGGTGGATGGCGGATCTGTTACCGGCCATTCGGAGGTGGGATCACTGAAGTCTCATACAGGTATGGCGATGCCACTGACACTTACGGACAATGGGAGTGGCGCGGCAACGACACTGGTTACCCAAACCATATTAGACAAGACCACGTTGTCTACGTGCGTTACGGAGGCGGAGCTGCCATCTGTATTGGTGGTACTCAGGGTTGCGGACCCGAACGTCATTTTCGTTTGACGTACACATTCACAGACTCGGGTAAGTACGGGTCAATCACCAAGGTTCTGAATTACCTATGAGAACCTTTCTCGCAGCACTCGTCATCGTGATCGCACTCCTGGCTGTCCTGTATATTTGGTCAGCCGGGCTTCAGTCGTAAAACTTAGTCTCTAGGTACTCCTTCTTCGTCACGGAACACAGGAGTTTTGTCAGTCGCTGGCCTAGTCCCACGTCGACTAAGGGCTACGCGTTTCACTGGACTAGAGACTAAATATTCTCCGAGAGGCCTACCCGCGGGGAGTTAAGCGGGAACACAACTCGGGGATAGGGGGAGGTTTCAAGACGGCTAGCCTCACCCGCCGGTGTCTGCGGCACTCCGTAACGACACGGAGGTGAGAAGGCTCTAATGCGAGATATCCCTTAGCTTATGCATGAGCGTGAGGGCCATTAGAGTCTTCTCCGCCGGTTGCCCAGACAGTTTATTTTTTCGAAAGGATATCTATTATGGCTGATAATGGAGATGCACCAAAAGTTGCGATATTCCTTTGTTGTGCGCAAGTGATGCCGTTCGATCGGATACACGATATGGCAGGCTTTTTGATCTGTCCTGAGCATCATGAGCGTCTGTACGGATGGCGTAGTCAAGAATTCAGACCCGGCCGACTATATTCTGGAATGACTCAGCTGGAGAGAGACCAAGCTCGAGCTGCTGAATTGTTTGGAGAGAGCAATGACGCTTGAAAAAGCTCGCACAGGACTGTTTATTCTGTTGATAAACTATCCGGATGCCATGATCGTGAAGTACGATGCGCAGATTTATGATGAACAACCTTCAGGAACGCCAGGAACACCGGGTTGGTGGTCACGTAAACCAGACGGTCCATGGGTCTGCGTCGATCTAGACAACGGGGAGAAATTCGCAATCTGGAAAGAGACAGGAAACGTATTCCGTGTCGATGAGAACGGTGCGGTTGAGGATGAACCGTTGTACGAAGCGTCGTCGATTATCTCATGGGGTCCTGATCAAGATGCCTGAGATGTATCAAGATTGTTTGGACGGACACGGATGTTCAACGCCTATTACATGTCAACTTGGACATCGATGTCAACTGACATTTGAAGTATACGGATATACACGACCTCCTCCACCGATACGAGAAGTAAGAGAAGGTGACCCACCATTAGGACGATTTAAACTAGAATCCCAAATAGAAATCCTAGACGAATGGTCGGTGGTCGACAGATGGTGGACTCTAGATCCGTTAAGGTGTGAATTCCTTCACGTAGACTGGTTAGGACGCGCCCTTACATTTTTTAGACAGGCTCCAGATAAAGTATGGAGAATATGGCAGAAGACTTAAAACCGCATCAAGAGAAAGCGCTGACGCAATTAAGCAATGGCAAGATCCTCTGGGCTGGTGTAGGCTCAGGCAAATCTCGTGTGGCAGTTGCCTACTACATGAAGAATGAGCACCCAAAAGACGTCTATGTGATCACCACGGCCAAGAAGAGGGACAAGCTCGAGTGGGACAAGGAGTTCGTCGGCTATGGGATCAGCAAGCACAGTGACGGTACTGGGCCAGGACTTCTGACTGTTGACAGCTGGAATAATATCGGTAAGTACGCGGAGGTGACTGGTGGATTCTTCATCTTTGACGAACAAAGACTGGTTGGCAGCGGTCAGTGGGTACGATCGTTCCTCAAAATTGCCCGAAACAATAGATGGATTCTACTATCTGCAACGCCGGGGGACACATGGTTGGACTATATTCCTGTTTTCGTCGCCAACGGATTCTATAAAAATCGAACTCACTTCAAGAGAGAGCACGTCGTTTACGCACCGTTTACGAAATTTCCTAAGGTCGATCGGTATCTCAACACAGGACGCCTGAACAAGCTCAGAAATCAGATATTGGTCCATATGCCGTATACGAAGCTTACAACGCGGCATACAAAGACCAAATACGTGCATCATAACGAGGATCTGATCCAGAGTGTCGTCAAGAACAGATGGCATATTTACCAAAACCGGCCCATAAAGGACGTCGCGGAGCTGATCGCACTAGTTCGCAGGATTATAAATAGCGATCCAAGCCGTGTAAGGACGATTAGAGAGCTTCTGGAGGGTCACCCTAAGATAATCCTCTTCTACAACTTTAATTATGAACTGGAGCTTCTCAGAGCGTTACACGACCAGACCACAGTAGCGGAATGGAACGGTCACAAGCACGAGGAGATACCAAAAACAGACAGTTGGGTATATTTGGTCCAATATGTGGCCGGAGCGGAGGGTTGGAACTGCATAGAGACTGATACAACGTGCTTTTACAGCCTTACATATTCGTACAAGAACTGGGAAAATGCGCACGGACGGATAGATAGACTAAATACGCCGTTTCTAGATATTTACTACTACATTCTGCGCGCAAAAACAGCCGTAGATCAGGCCGTCTGGCGGAGTCTAATGTCTAAAAAGAACTTCAACATCGCAAATTTCCCGATCGAGAACCTCAAAGTCAGAGTGTAGTTTTCGGTAGATTCTAGGAGATTTTAGTAGATTCTAAGCTGAATTCAGATATTTGCCAAGATCTCTGCCAAGATTAGCTATCGTTAAGATTTATCGCGATTACCAGGGATTTTAGGGTCAAACTGCTTGCCAAGAAAAAACGGTCAAAAAGTCTCTTAGGTTTACCTACATAATATCTATTACTCTACGCGCGACCCTAAGTATAATACATATAACATTAGATATTAGGTAGAAAACCCTAGGGGACTTTTTGGGTAAAATATCTTGGCAAGGTAAATAGACTTAAAACTCCTGGTAATCCAAGGAAAAGACCCTCGATAACTAATCTTGGCAAGAATCTTGGCAAATAACTAATATACCTCCCACAAGGCCCGGCGCATTTAGTCAAGTGGGGTTCGAAGTGCCCCCTTAGGCTACCGCCTTTTCTCAAGGTAAGTAAACTGGGGTTGTAAACTATTTATGGAGAGATAATGGAAGAACATTGGAGACCAATCGAGAACTTTCCTGGATACAGCGTTAGTAACTTGGGAGATGTCCGCGCTGACAAATCTGGGCGTATCTTAAGATTGTCTGAAAATCAATTTGGTTTGCTTCAGGTAGGACTTATGAGAGATGGGAAGCAATTTCACAGATCGGTCCCACTCTTGGTAGCTAAAGCTTTCCTTCCTGAGCTTCCTGGGCCGTTTGACACTCCTATCAATCTGGATGGTGACAGACATAACAACAACGTAGAGAACCTAGCATGGCGCCCTCGTTGGTTTGCTATCAAATACAATCGACAGTTCAGACATCCATATCCTAATTCCATCATGGCGCCTGTAGTAGACTTGAAAACGGGTGAGGTTAGCGAGAACTCATTCGAGTGCGCTAAGCGATATGGTCTACTCGAGCAGGACCTCGTTCTTTCCATCCTAAATCACACATATGTATGGCCAACTTATCAAGAATTCGCTATTGTGAGAGATTAGATATTAGTTAGTAAAAAAATCGCACTGTATAATGAAAGGAGTAGAACATCGCATTTATTTTTTGCGAAAAAACGGCTAATAATTGGAGAGGAGGATCATGGCTAGTAACATAAGTCTTCAGCCCCAAGAGCTAGATCTTACGTTATACGCTGGAGATGGTATTGAGTTCAAGTTAATTTGTACCGATACTACTGATGCTCCTATTCCTATTGCCGGTATCGTAAAATCACAAATTAGGCATGCTCGATTGGATACAACTCCTGTTATGGAACTCAGTGTAGATTTAGCAGAAGGTGCCCAAGGTAAAATTGCTCTCTCGTTAACAGGAGAACAAACGCAAGATATTGTAGAAGCAGGCAAAAAGGGGAAATTCAGTGGTGTTTGGGACGTTGAATGGACACCAACTGGAGCAGAACCACGAACCCTTTGTCAAGGTAAAGTCGAATGCACCGCTGACGTAACAAGGTAAAAAATGAGTATACTAGGCGAAATCGAAGAGATAAACGTTACTGTTGAACCGACCCCCGAGATCGTTCTTCTAAAGTCGGCACCAGACGTTATTATCGTAGGTTCGGCGAGTTTAGGTCCACAAGGACCAGTAGGACCACCAGGACAATGGACTGCGTTGACCCAGGCCGAATATGACGCTCTTAATCCGCCTGATCCAGAAATGCTTTATCTGATCATTTCTTAAGGAGGAACGATGGCTATAGGATTGGCAGCGGCGATTGCGCAGTCCATCTTGGACGCGCTTTGTCGTAATGTTGCGTGGACACAGCCACCAGCATTTTACGTCAAGTTGCATACTGGTGATCCAGGAGCGGCTGGCGCGAATAACGCTTTTGGAGACACGACTCGTAAACAGGCAACTTTCTCAGCAGCAGCGGCTGACGGTACTATTACAACTTCAGCCGATCTTAACTGGACCAGTGTCACAGCAGCTGGAACAGTTACACACGTTTCGTTCTGGTCGGCTTCTACTGCCGGAACATTCCTAGGTTCAGACGACCTAGCAGTAGCACGCACTTTGGCGATTGGTGATAACTTCACAATTCTAGCCGGTGACGTCGATTTGGCCCTGACACCTATCGCGGCGTAGTACGATGGCGACCGTCACTGAGAACTTTGTCAAGACAACAGATGATGCAGCCGCTGTCACACACACAATTACGGGTGTTACGATTGCTGCTGGAAAACTTGCGATATTGCGCTTTGGTTTTCAATCGGATTCGATTACCGTTTCGTCTGTTGTAGACAATGCTGGAAATACTTGGAGTGTTCTTCCTCCAGTTCACAGTACGACGGGTGATAATCAAAGTGCCGCAATGGCATATCTCGTTGTTCCGGCAGGTGGACTCAGTGGCGCGACAATTACGATAACTCTTTCTGCTTCAGCTACTCTTGCCTCACATTTGGCTTATTTCGATTCTGACACCGGGTGGAAGCCTCAATCTCAGGTGTTGGACAAAAGCGCAGGCGTCAATACTGGGTTGGTTACCGGATGGTCGTCGGGATCAACCGCAACAACGGTTGTAGCAGACGAGCTTTTAGTTGGAATGGCCTATTCAGGTGGAGCGATTAATGGTGGGTCGTCAACTCCTGGATCGGGTTGGACAGAGGAAAATGAGCAGAACCTAACCCACGGATTCAAGTTGGTCACCGAGTGGCAGAAGGTAACTGCCACTGGAGCTTACGCCGCTACCGGAACATGGTCAGCCGCAGAAATTGCGGCTTGCTACATTGCTACTTTTGTCACTGAAGGTCAAACTCTTCCGGCATATCCTAAAGCTGAGAATGTAGCTGAATCGGCTAACCCGACAACTGCTGCAACTGCCCATACGGTCACTTATCCTACAGGCATTCAAGCAGGAGAAACGCTGCTTATGGTTGCAGACAAGGGTTCGACTGCGGCCACAATTGCGGCGATCACTGGTTGGACTGAGCTACTCGATGAGAACTTAGCCAACGGTCTTTATGTCGCATGGAAGAAAGCCGACGGAACAGAAAGCGGAACTTTTACAGTTACGACTTCCGCGTCCACTCGTCTGGTTGTGATGATTTATAGAATTTCTGGCGCGGCAGATCCTACAGTTTCTCCCCCTCAAATCGGTACAACTTCTACAGGTACATCTGCGACCCCTGATCCTCCTTCACTTACGCCTTCTGGAGGATCAAAAGATTACCTATGGATCGCCATTGCTGGAATGGCAGGAGAAGAAGCGGACGATGATACCTGGGGTAATACGCCGCCTTCAGGTTACAATCCTTCGCCGCCTCGCCAGATTGCAGCTGGTACGGTTGGTACTAACCTTGGCGGTCTGCTACTAGCTGCTGAAGTTGGGAAAACTGCAGCTACTGAAAATCCAGGAACGTTCGGCGTTGATGTTTCAGCCGCTTGGAGAGCGCAAACAATCGCGGTTGTTCCGGCTCCTTCTGGTCCGGCTACACTATTTGGTCAGGTTGCAGCAACATTCACATTTACAGAAGTAACAGCAGGACAGAAAAAGACGTTTGGTCAAGTAGCAGCTCCATTTTCTTTTACTAGAGTGGTAGCTGGTCAACGCAAAACGTTCGGACAAGTTGCAGCACCATTTACGTTTACCGAAGTGACAGCTGCTCAACGTAAGACGTTTGGGCAAGTGGCTGCTCCATTTACGTTAAATAGAGTAGTAGCCGCTCAACGTAAGACGTTCGGTCAGGTTGCTGCACCATTCACGTTTACTGAAGTAACAGCAGGTCAACGTAAAACATTTGGACAGGTTGCTGCGTCGTTTACTTTCATTGAGGTAACAGCCGGACAACGAAAAGTATTCGGACAAGTCGTAGCACCATTCACGTTTACTGAAGTAACAGCTGGCCAGCGCAAAACGTTCGGACAAGTTGCAGCACCATTCGTATTTACCAGAGTAACAGCAGGGCAGAAAAAGACTTTCGGACAAGTCGTAGCACCATTCACGTTTACCGAAGTAACAGTAGGACAAAGAAAGACATTCGGACAAGTTGCAGCGTCTTTCACGTTTTCTGCTACTACCTCTGGTATCAAATTAGGTAACACTTTCTTTGGTGTTGTATCATTACCTGTAACATTTAGTAAAGAAGTTCTTGGTCAACGTAAGACGTTTGGGCAAATCGCTCTCCCAATTGTCTTGTCAAGAGAATTTGTTGGACAGCGCAAGACATTCGGACAAGTTGCTCGTTCAACTATATTTAGTGCTAGCATAATTGCTACTAAGAAAACCTTTGGTGTTGTAGCACTACCGGTAACATTTAACAAAGAAGTTCTTGGACAGCGCAAGACATTTGGTCAAACAACTCTTCCAATTTCATTTGTAGAAGTAACAGCAGCTCAACGTAAGACATTTGGTCAATCAGCACTACCTATTACTTTCGGCGAACAGACCAGTGGACTAAGAAAAGTATTCGGTAGAACTGATCTATCGGTACTGTTCAGCGAAAATACAATCGGAAATCGCAAGACATTTGCCCAAGTAGTCTTCCCGATTTCGTTCATAGAGACGGTTGTCGGTAAGAAACACACATTCGCACAAGTCGCTCGACTTATCAACTTCTCGGCGTTTGTTGACGGTCAAGTCTTCACAGGTCCGAGAACTTTGTATGGTCGACTTTCTTTGCCGATTACCTTTATCGAAGAGATCACAACTCAGCGTAGAACGTTCAGTCAAACTTCACTTCCGCTAATCTTTGAGTCTGACGTTCAGGCTGGGAAAGAAACATTCAGTAGTCTCGTACTACCACTTATCTTCGAATCACAGATTCAGTCAGGCCCTGTTGGTACTCACGGACAAATTGCGCTTGAACTTATTCTGAGTGTAACTACCAAAGGAAAGATCGCTTATTCCTCGGTAATCCTGAATGAGGCGATAGCGCTTTATCTCGGCGAAGAACAAATTCTAGCCGCTTATTTTGGTAACGAACAAATATGGCCATAAGGAGAATAATGACTACCGAAGGTGTTCGAGGACCAGCAGGTCCTCCCGGAGCAGATTCAACTGTCCCAGGTCCTCAGGGTCCAGAAGGCCCAATGGGTCCTCAGGGTCCAATGGGACCAGAAGGTCCTCCGGGTCCGCAGGGTCCAATGGGATATCAAGGACCAAAAGGTGATCGAGGAGAGCAGGGTCATCCTGGTCCAGCCTCGATGATCCCAGGTCCTCAGGGAATCGAAGGAGAGAAAGGCGATCCTGGGCCTCAGGGTCATCCTGGAGCTGATTCGACAGTTCCTGGTCCTAGAGGTCCAGAAGGTCCTCAGGGTCCTCCTGGAAAAACAGGCGCTCAGGGAGAGATCGGACCTCCAGGTCCAGCTGGACCAAGAGGGCCACAAGGACCACAGGGATTGTCGAAAGAAGACATCCATTTCGGGATGAGTCCTCCCGAGAATCCAACTCCGGGCATGCTTTGGATTGCGGTACCAGTGACAAAGTACAACGGGACGGATTGGGTGCCAGCATGAAAGGAGGAACATGGTAGGCGTAATAGATCTTCAACCCAAAGTTGTAAATCTCATCCTATATGCTGGCGACGGTGCTACAATCAGATTGCTTTGCACCGATAAAGTTGGAGCTCCTGTAGATATTACTGGTAACGTAGAAGCACAGATTCGAGTAAATCGAGATGAGGGAACACCGCCTGTAGTTCAGTTTACTGTAGATCTTACTGATGCTTATATCGGTGTAGCTGTACTTTCGCTAACTGGTGATCAGACGCAGACATTGGTAGAGGATCCTTCTAGCGTGAAGAATAAATTTACAGGTGTATGGGATATCGAATGGACACCTTCGGGTATGGAACCACGTACGTTGTGTCAAGGTCGAGTAGAGTGTGCGGCTGATGTTACAAGATAACGACATGGTGGTCACACTTGAGGCTGGTGAAGTAGATCTAGAAATCGAAAAAGCTGACGAGATCCAAGAGCTTGCGATAAATCTAGATTCTTCGCCGGACATCATTATCCTGGCTTCTGGAAATATTGGCCCGACAGGACCTCAAGGTCCTGCAGGTTCAACCGGTCCGATAGGTCCAACTGGCCCAACAGGCCCTACGGGTCCGCAAGGAACAGCTGGAACGCCAGGTGAACAGTGGTTTACACAAGCAGGTGCTCCGTCAGGAGCAACAGGAGTCGTCGGGGACTGGAGTCTAGATAGCTCCAACGGAGATTACTACGAGAAAACAGGTAGTAGTACCTGGACCCTTCGCGGTAATCTTAAAGGTCCTCAGGGAAACGCGGGCTCAGCTGGAACACCAGGTGAGAAATGGTTTACACAATCCGGTGCTCCCTCAGGAGCGACTGGTATCGTCGGGGATTGGAGCCTAGATAGCTCCAACGGAGATTACTATGAGAAAACGGGTTCCAGCACGTGGACCCTTCGTGGTAATCTTAAAGGCCCTCAGGGTAACGCGGGAACAGCAGGAGCTGCGGGAGAAAAATGGTTTACGCAATCTGGAGCTCCATCTGGAGCGACCGGAGCTATTGGAGACTGGAGTCTAGATAGCGCCAACGGGGATTACTACGAAAAGACTGGCGCCAGTACTTGGACTCTGCGTGGTAATCTCAAAGGACCTCAGGGAGCCGCCGGAACAAACGGTACGCCAGGAGAGAAATGGTTTACTCAGGCAGGAGCTCCAGCTAGTGGAACTGGTATTATCGGAGACTGGAGTCTAGATAGCTCCAACGGCGATTACTACGAAAAGACAGGTTCTACTACTTGGACTTTGCGTGGTAATCTCAAAGGTCCTGCTGGCACAGGCGTTAACCTTGGGATATATAACGTTAAGGATTATGGAGCTCTAGGTGACGGTTCGACCATTGATTCGACGGCAATTCAGGCAGCGATAGACGCTGCTGCCGCTGCTACATACAAGGGGATGGTATTCTTCCCACCCGGTATTTATGTATGTAAGAATCTGATGTTGAAAACCGGAGTTCATATTGTTGGTAGCGGTATTGAGACAACAACTTTGAAAATGCCTAATGGCTCTGCCGCAACGGATTGGGTTTTCAGAACTCACGCTGAGGGTAGTTGGCCCACATATCCAACCGTTTCGAGTATCTACAACTTCGAGATTCGTCATCTTACAATTGATGGGAATAAATCTAATCAGGTAGGCACAAATGGCGGTATTCGCATTTATGCTGAGGGATTTGTTCTATTCGATATTCGAGTTAGAAAATGTAAAGGGTATGGTATTAGAACTCATGGTGGTAATCGTGATTATGAAGGAGCATATCCTAATTCAGATGCTCTCGAAGCGTTTTTCGGTTTCGTAAAGAGTCATTCTAACGAAGGCGATAACTTTTACATAGAAGGACCGCACGATTCGCAGCTTGTTAGTTGTATAGCATTTGGTATGAGCACGACAGCGGCGGCGTCTCATGTTGGTTTTCGACTTGGGCCGAATTCTATGGGCACTCATCTCGATCAGTGTCATAGTTGGGGGCTGAGTCAAGATTATGCGGCAGTTTTTGGCTCTCCAGGAATTCAATGTACAGCTTGTCAATTTGAAGGCGCATCGAGCGCACAGGTTCTCATTGATGATGGTGCCAACACTTGCGCTTTGATCGGTTGTCGAATCTACAACATGGGGTCGACTGGTAAAGGTGTGATAATCGGATCTACTGCTAGCGGTGTTTCGGGAACGATCATGGTCGGCACATATTTCGAAGGCTTCCGGAATGATGGAGCGTCGAATATCTATCCAGCAATCGATTTCACGAACGACGGTGGCGCAGGCTATTACGATGCTCTGATCTACATGGCGAATGCCGAAATTCCATATCTACCCACTACAGGTCCAGCTCCAGGCACATCGCACGCCAACATCAACGTTACTGGCTCTGGTCTTGGGAGCTACACCAAGATTCAGAATGGTAAAGTTCTGATTGATAAATGGGTCTTGACTAACGACGGTGGACCCGCTCTACAGGTCAATGCTCAAGATCAGTGGCTACATCGCTTCTCACTCAAAAACTCGCATTCAACTGGTCGACAGTGGCAATTTAATGTGGCTGGTGGTTCGCATTCGCAGACTTACTCTTTGCGTGTTCGTGATGATACCGGTGGTAACGATCGATTGGTTATCCTCACAGACGGTAAAGTGGGTCTATCTGTAGACAACCCAAACTCAGCACTACAAGTTAACGGTGCTATTTCGACGGCTTTCTCAGCAAAAACAGGTGCCTATACGATGACGGCTACTGATAGCGTCATCACCTGTGCAGCTGGAACGTATACGATCGCTCTTCCAACAGCAGTAGGTTGTGCTGGACGCGTCTATACTATTAAGAGAATTGGAGCTACAGGTACGATCACGATCGATCCAGCGGGAACTGAGACAATTGACGGATCGACAACGAAAACTCTTACTGCTCAGTGGGAAGTCATCAGAGTTATCTCAGACGGAGCCAATTGGCTAACCCTCCAGAAGGGTACTCCAGCTGTATAACGAATGAGGAGGCCCAATGACAGAGGGGCAGTACCAAACGAAGGTAATTAAGAAACTTGAAAGAATGTTTCCTGGATGCCAGGTGATGAAAAGCGATTCATCTTACAAACAAGGTTTTCCAGATCTAATCGTTCTTTGGAATAGTTGTTGGGCTTCGTTAGAAGTCAAAACAGGCCCACACGTAAATAGACAACCTAACCAAGATTATTATATCGAAGAATTAGGTGGGATGTCATTCGCCGCTTATATCTACCCAGAGGTTGAAGAGGAGGTTTTGGATGCGCTTCAACAGGCATTTGAATCTCCAAGGGGAACATGCGTTTCTTAGTCCGAGTCAATATCATTGGATTCACTATACACCGGATCGATTGATTGAACGATGGACTTCAGCTCAGGCCGGAGCTTATGGAATTGCACAGCATGAATACGCTCAAAGAGAAATTCAAGAAGGCCGACTCTCAGATCTAGTAGGAACTGTTGGTCTGTATATCAACGATGCCATTCGGCATAGGATGACTACAGAACAAGTTCTTTACTATTCTGAGAATTGCTTTGGTACTGCTGATGCAATTTCTTTTCGATATAATACTCTTCGAATTCATGATTTAAAAACAGGAATCACTCCTGGTTCAGTACATCAACTTGAAGTTTATGCAGCGTTGTTCTGTCTTGAGTATGGTAAAGATCCATTCGAAATCAAGATAGAACTTCGCATTTATCAAGATAATGAAGTTATGGTTTATGATGCTGATCCTGCTGACATTGCATTTATTATGCAAAAGATTCAAGAATTCGACAGAATACTTAACCATCGAATAATGGAGGAGGAGTCGTGATCGAGCTTTACGATGAGAATTCTTTTGCGCATTACGGCACTCCTCGGCATTCGGGCCGTTATCCTTGGGGATCTGGTGGTGAAGAAACCACTCGTAACAGAGATTATCTTCAATCGGTTAAGAAACTTAAAAAAGATGGTATGACTGAATCGCAGATTGCTACAGGTCAAGGCATTTCTGTGAAGGAACTTCGAGCACGAGTATCAATCGCTAGTGCTCAAGTAAGGCAAGCTAATATTCTTACTGCTCAGCGCCATGCTGAAAACGGATGGTCCAATTCCGAAATCGGTAGACGCATGGGTGTTAATGAATCGACTGTTCGCTCATGGCTTGCACCTGGAGCAAAAGACAAAGCGGATGCTCTTCAGTCTACATCCGGTATGTTGAAAGATCAAGTCGCCAAAAAGGGATACGTCGATGTTGGTAAAGGTGTCGAACACCAACTCGGTATCACCAAGACTCGACTCGAGACTTCTCTCGCTGTTCTTAAAGAACAAGGATATCCTGTCCATACCCTTAAGATAAGACAGGTTAATAATCCTGGACAATTCACAACTATGCAAGTGTTGGCTAAACCAGGTACTTCTTTGGCCGAAGTTAATGCGAACAGAAAAGATATCAAACAGATCACAGCACGTTCTGATGATTACGGTAGAAGCTATCATGATACTCAGCCTCCTTTGTCTATCAGCTCAAGACGAGTTGGAATTGTTTATGGCAAAGAAGGTGCTAAAGCTGATGGTATGATTTATGTTCGTCCTGGAGTACCTGATGTTCAAATCGGAAACAAGCGATACGGTCAAGTTCGTATTGCTGTTGACGGAACACATTACTTGAAGGGCATGGCTGTTTATAAAGACGATCTTCCTGCGGGTAAAGATCTAGTCTTCCATACTAAGCAGCCGGATACTGGTCGTAAAAAAGATGCAATGAAAGAACTAGAGAAAGATCCCGAGCTTCCATTCGGATCAATTGTACGTCAAACACATGATTCAAATGGTAAAGTAAATTCTGTAATGAACTTGGTTGGTAGTCCTACTAAACCAGGATCAGGAGAAGAAGGTCAATGGGATACTTGGTCTAGGAATCTTTCATCTCAGTTCTTGTCAAAACAGAAGCCAGAGCTTGCGAAACAACAACTTGATCTGACTTTCGAAAGACGTAAAAGGGAATTGTCTGAGATCAACTCTCTTACAAATCCTCTTGTCAAGAAAGATCTTCTTAATAAGTTTGCAGATCAAACCGATTCTGCAGCTGTGCATCTTCGAGCAGCAGCATTACCTCGACAAGCAACTAAGGTTCTAATCCCGATTCCTTCCATGAGTCCGAAGGAAGTGTATGCACCCTCGTTTAGAGATGGTGAACGTGTAGTACTTGTTCGCTATCCTCATGGTGGAACATTTGAAATTCCTGAAGTAACTGTAAATAATCGTAATCGTGAAGCAATCAAGTTGTTGGGCCGTCAACCGCAAGATGCTATTGGTATTCACCATAAGGTAGCAGAACGTTTGTCTGGTGCAGATTTTGATGGGGATACAGTTCTTGTCATTCCTAATAGAGGAAAGAAAGTTCAAAGTACTCCGCCTCTAGAAGGATTGAAGAACTTCGATCCTATGGTTTACAAACTACCCAAAGATTCTCCGATTCCTCGTATGACTGGTAGAAGGAAGCAAGATGAAATGGGTAGGGTTTCCAATCTCATCACAGACATGACGCTTAAAGGAGCAAGTACTGATGAGCTTGCTCGAGCAATCAAACATTCCATGGTTGTTATCGATGGAGAAAAGCATAATCTAGATTTCCGTCAATCAGAAAAAGATCATGGTATTCATGCTTTGAAACAGAAGTACCAAGGTGGAAAGCAGGCAGGAGCTCAGACTCTAATCAGTAGAAAGAAGTCACCGGTTTGGCTTAATGAAAGAAGACCCCGCCCTATGAGAAGAGGCGGTCCTGTAGATCCAGTTACAGGTAAGAAAGTGTTCGAGGAAACAGGACGCCTGATTCCCGATGTTAAGACTAGAACTAGAAAAGATCCTGTTACCGGCGAGAAGATTACAGTTAAAGAAGCCACCGGTCGTATGAAAAAAAGACAGAAAAAACATGAATTGTTGTCTGTAGTTGATAATGCGTACGATGCTATACCACCTACGCATACACCTACAGCTATGGAGATTCTCTATGCCGAGCATTCAAATAGATTGAAGGCTATGGCTAACGATGCTAGGAAGACATCACTACCTCTTAAGGGTAACCCCCAATCAAAGTCTGCTAAGAAACATTATGCAGCTGAGGTTAAGTCTTTGGATGCAAAGATTAGGGAAGCCGAACGTAATGCCCCCTATGAAAGACATGCACACCTCCTAGCTAATGTAGAGGTCTACCATAGGCGTCAAGCTAATCCAGACATGGAACCAGAAGAGTATAAGAAAGTTAAACAACAAGCACTTACTAGAGCAAGGAATAGAACAGGCGCTAGTAAAACTAAAATCAAGCTCACCCAAAGTGAATGGGACGCTATTCAAGCAGGTGCAATTAGTAATCATAAACTAAGCAAGATTCTAAATAATACAGACATGGACACCGTTAAAGTTCTTGCTATGCCTAAGCATAAGCCTAAGCTGACTGGTACTATGTTGCGTCGTGCCAAGAGCATGGCCAATAGAGGGTACACTCAAGCAGAGATAGCAGATGCATTAGGCATTGGCTTGACCACACTGAAGGTTGGGTTAAGCGAATGAGGTGAACATGTCAGATGTAGTTGAGTACATGTTAACCACAGTAGACAATCCATTTGATCCATTCACTAGGTTCGATGAGTGGTATGCCTATGATGTAACAATGGGTTACTGCACATCCTCCTTCTTAGACCGGGTGGCCAATCTATCAGATGAATTGTCTGAGCCTGATGCGGCTCTAGCATTGCAAGAAGCTATAGATGAAATTATCCAAGAGAACGTATCAGGTATGTGGAGAAAGGTAACTAGAGAATCCTTTCAAGCGTTAGGTATGACAGACGGTGAAACTATTTAAACTAAGTACTAGACGGTGCACTGGGTGCAGGGATCCTAGTCCACACGATTCACACTTAACAACTAGGTCTCGTACTCAGGTTCGGTTGTGTAGTTTCATTAACAAAGTTATGAAAATTAATCTAAATAATTGTTGATATAAAAATCGGGGAGACCTCAGGTAGGGGGAGGGGGTCTTCGAAAAATACACCCCCCCTAGCAT
>Ga0207683_10002721_pt1 | contig 15437 bp, 15 predicted proteins | sample KBSM73metaG_FD_184333 | JGI IMG/M metagenome (GOLD analysis project Ga0207683, IMG submission 184333) | Miscanthus rhizosphere microbial communities from Kellogg Biological Station, Michigan, USA - KBS M7-3 metaG (SPAdes) (version 2) | ecosystem: Host-associated > Plants > Roots > Rhizosphere >... | reverse complement strand
CGCACGAGATCAACCAGCCGCTCGGCGCGAACCTGCGCAACGCCGAGGCTGCGGCGCTGTTCATGCAGCACGAGTCGCCCGACCTGCAGGAGATCAGCGCGATCCTGGAGGACATCCGCAAGGACGACCAGCGCGCCAGCGCGGTGATCGACCGGATCCGGGCGCTGCTCAGGCATGGGGAGGTGGCGATGACCACCCTCAACGTGCGCAGCGTTCTGGGCGACGTGGCGACGCTGCTCCGGCCGGATGCGGCCGCCCGCCATGTCGCGCTCGAGCTGACGCTGCCGGGCGACATTCCGGCCGTGCGCGGCGACCAGGTGCAGGTTCAGCAAGTGCTGCTCAACTTGATCCTCAACGGAATGGATTCTCTCGAGGGCGTGTCCGACCGGCCGCGCTCGGTGACCGTCACCGCGCGCTGCGAAGGACCGGGCAGCGTCGAGATCAGCGTGACCGACACCGGTCGCGGCATCGACGCCCGGCATGTCGGTCGCTTGTTCGAGCCGTTCTTCACGACCAAGGCCAAGGGCATCGGCATGGGGCTGTCGATCTCTCGCGGCATCATCGAGGCCCATGGCGGGCGGCTCTGGGCCGAGAATCAGGCCGTCGGCGCAACGTTTCGCTTCACGCTGCCGGTCGCGAGCTAGCGCGCGACCAGCACCGAGAGGCACTGTCCGATCGCCGTGCCTGCGCTAAAAGGAGCGCACTCGGCGAAGTCCCACCCTGACATTCCCTACCCAGCAAGGAAAACTCGATGCAGGAACTCGTCAAGACCTCGGCGGCAACGCCGGACAGCGCGCGACGGCCATCGCCGTCGCGATCGATCGTCGTCGCTGCTGCCTTCCTGGGCGCCGTGGTTCCCTCGCTCGGCTTCGCCCAGGTCGCGCCCACCAGCCTGCCGGTAACAGGGTCGCAGTGGCGCTACACCGCCTCGATCTACGCCTACCTGCCGAGCGTCGACGGCACCTCGTCCTTTCCGGCCGACGGCCAGGGAACGCGGCTGAACGTGGACGGGAGCAAGGTCCTCGACAAGCTCAAGCTCTTCGCGATGGGAACGGTCGGCGCCCACAACGGAACCTGGGGCGTGTTCACCGACATCGTCTATCTGAAGTTCCAGGCCTCCGAGTCGGCGAGCCGGGATTTCACGATCGGCAACGTCGGCCTGCCCGCCGATGCCAGCGCGGCCTTCGACTGGGAGATGAAAGGCACGGCCTGGACACTGGCCGGGGAGTACCGTGTCGCGTCCGCCCCGTCCTACACGGTCGACGTGCTCGCCGGCACGCGTCTGCTCGACACCCGCCAGCACCTGCGCTGGAACATCGCCGGCTCGATCGGTCCGCTCGATCCGGCGGCTCGGTCCGGCGAGATCCACACGAGCCAGAGCACGTGGGACGCCATCGTCGGCGTCAAGGGTCGCTACGCGTTCGGACAGAATCGCGAATGGGCGGTGCCGTTCTATTTCGACGCGGGCGCCGGCGAGTCGCAGTACACCGTGCAGGCCGCCGCCGGCCTCGGCTATCAATTCGGCTGGGGAGAGGTCACGGCCATGTGGCGCTATCTCCGCTACGACATGAAGTCGAGCTCGGTCTTGCAGGATGTCAGCTTCAGCGGCCCGCTGATCGGCGCGACGTTTCGCTGGTAGACACGAGCCGCGCTGCAGGCGACGTCCGGCAGCCGGCTCATTCTTCCGTGGTCGGGCGTCTTCGCGACGGAGTCGCCGTCGCGAAAGAGCACCAGGTGAAGCAGAGCGCTCCGAGACTGCGTGACTGAGGGGACCGAACCGCTCGAGCCGGTTGCGGGGCGGGCCGGCTGTCCTCGCGGAGCGGCTGATCTTTCGGGGAGATGACGATGTCTTTCGATTTCACCGGCAAGCGCGTCCTCGTCGCAGGCGGCAGCCGCGGCATCGGCCGTGCCATCGCCCTGCAGTTCGCTGCTGCCGGCGCCGACGTCGCCTTGTGCGCTCGCGGCGCCGCGACGCTGGAGGAGGCGCGAGCCGACATCGCGCGCAGCGGGCACCGCGTTCACGCCATGACCTGCGATCTTGCCGACGCGGCGTCGATCGCCGCGTGGGTGCCGGCTGCGGCCGAGGCGCTGGGCGGGATCGACGTGCTGGTCAACAACGCCTCGGGCTTCGGCATGGGCGACGACGAAGAGGGCTGGGCCGCCGGCCTCTCGGTCGACGTCCTGGCGATGGTGCGCAGCTCGCGCGCCGCGCTGCCCTGGCTGCAGCGCTCCGGCGCGGCAGGCGGCGCGAGCATCGTCCACATCTCGTCGATCGCCGCCTTCAGGCCATCGACGCGCACGCCGGCCTACGCAGCCGTGAAGGCGGCGATGAACAGCTACACCGGCAGCCAGGCCGCGCTGCTGTCGCGCCAGGGCATCCGCGTCAACGCGATCGCGCCGGGCTCGATCGAGTTCCCGGGCGGCGTCTGGGACCAGCGCAAGACCGACAACCCGACGCTCTACGAGCGCACCCTGAAGAGCATCCCGTTCGGTCGCTTCGGCACTGCGGACGAGGTCGCTGAAGTGGCGTTGTTCCTGGCCTCCCCGCACGCACGCTGGGTCACGGGGCAGGTGCTCAGCGTCGACGGCGGACAACTGCTGGGCGCGTAGGCCATGCCGGCACCGGCCGACGGGCAGATGGCGTGGGCGCCCGATCGCGCCCTCGAGCTCGTCGCCCTGGTCATCTTCATCCTGGCCCTCACGCACACCTTCGCCGCCAAGCAGCTCGAGCGGCTGTCGCGCCGCTACCCGAGGCATGCCGGGCTGTTCCATCTGCTCGGCGAGATCGAGGTCGTGTTCGGCTTCTGGGCGATCGTGCTGGTCCTCGCGATGGTGGCGATGACCGGCGGCGCGCAAGCGCTCGCCTACGCGGAGTCGCGCAACTACACCGAGCCGTTGTTCGTCTTCGTGGTGATGGTCATGGCCGCTTCGCGACCGATCCTGATGACGGTCATCCGCGCCGTCGATCGGCTCGCCGGCGTGCTGCCGGTGGCGCGGCCCGTCGCCACCGCCTGGCTGTGCCTGGCCGCGATCCCGCTGCTCGGATCGCTGGTCACCGAGCCTGCGGCAATGACCATCGCCGCGCTGATGATGGCGCCCACGATCTTCGCGCCGCACATCCCCGAGCGGCTCAAGTACCTGGCGCTCGGCGTCCTCTTCGTCAACATCTCGATCGGCGGCACGCTCACTTCGTATGCGGCGCCGCCGGTGCTGATGGTCGCGACCACCTGGCAATGGGACAGCGCGTGGATGGTCTCCCAGTTCGGCTGGAAAGCGGCGATCGCGGCAGTGGTGAACGCGACCTTCGCGACCTTCGTGCTGCGCAAGCACCTCAGGGCAGCGGCGCCTGCGCCGGCCGAGGCCCCCGATGAAAAGAGGGTGCCGATCCTGGTCGTGCTCGTTCACCTTGCGCTGCTCGCCGGCGTGGTTCTCCTCGTTCACCATCCGGTCGGCTTCCTGGGCCTGTTCCTCCTGTTCCTGGGCTTCACGCAGGCCTACGAGCGTCACCAGAGCCCGCTGATCCTGCGCGAGGCACTGCTGGTCGCGTTCTTCCTCGCGGGGCTGGTGTTGCTGGGAAGCATGCAACGCTGGTGGCTGCAACCGATCGTCTCGGGGCTCGAACCGCTTGCGCTGTTTTTCGGCGCGCTCGGGCTGACCGCAATCACCGACAACGCGGCGCTGACCTATCTCGGATCGCTTCTCTCCGGAATGTCCGACTCGTCGAAGTACATGCTGGTCGCGGGTGCCGTCGCGGGCGGCGGCCTGACGGTCGTCGCCAACGCGCCGAATCCCGCCGGAATCGCCTTGCTGAAGCGCGGCTTTGCCGATGAAACGATCGGTGCCGGCTACCTCCTCATCGGTGCTGCCCTGCCAACCGCGGTCGCGGCCGCAGCGTTCCTGTTGCTCTGAAGCTGCCCCATGGTGCAATAGGCGCTGTCGGCGGCGCCGGATTAAGCTTGACAGGCTTGGCGCCGGCGATAGCCGACTCGTTCGCGGTGGTGTGAGCGGGCGGCCCGAGGAACGGGAGAGATCCATGACGATGACCGACATGCTCAAGGCGGCTTGCCTGCTCGCTTTGACGGTCGCCTTGACGAACGCGTCTGCCGCAACGAAGGAGGTCGAACAGGCATTGAGCCAGGGCGGCCTGCAGAAGACCAAGGTCAAGGACATCGACCTCGCCTATGTGCGGCCCGGCGCGTCCCTAGCCGCCTACAAGCGGGTCAAGCTCGAGCCCGTCCAGGTCGAGTTCCGCAAGTCGAAGGACCCATCGCGCGCCGGCAGCGCCATCAAGCTGAGCAGCGAGGAGCGCGAGAAGATCAGGTCGAACGTGGCCAAGGTCGTCCAGGAAGAGTTCGCCAAGGAGTTGCAGAAGAGCAGCGCCTACCAGGTCGCGAGCGACGCCGGCCCCGACGTCCTGCGCGTCAAGCCGAGGATCCTCGACCTCTACGTGAACGCGCCCGACGTCGGCCCCGGCCGAACGCGCACGCTGGTCTCGTCGGCTGGCGAGATGACGCTCGTGGCCGAGCTCTCCGACTCGGCGAGCGGCAAGGTGCTGGCGCGCGTCGCCGACCAGCGAGACGCCAGCAAGGAGGGCAGGATGTATCTCGTGAACGGAACCGTGAACGAGGAGGAAGCGCGAAAGATCGCTGCCGGATGGGCGCGGATCCTTCGCAACGCATTGGACAAGGCGCACGGCATCGGCTCCTAGCGCCGGCCTGCGTTCCACTCGAGGCACGAACGAACTTCAGCATTGCCAGGACGCACACCATCATGACGACCATCGCCACTCTCAAGACCGCCTGCCTGCTCGCGTTGACGCTCACCCTGACGAGCTCGCTCGCCGCCTCCAAGAAGGACGTCGACAACGTCATGGCCCGGGACGGCCTGCAGAAGATCAACGTCAAGGGACTCGACCTCGCCTATGCCCGCCCGGGCGCGTCGCTCGCCGCCTACAAGCGTGTCAAGCTCGATCCGGTCGAGGTCCAGTTCGACAAGTCCTGGGAACCGACCGTGACCGGCAGCCGGATCAAGCTCGGCCCCGAGGAGCGCGAGAAGATCAGGGCGAGCGTGGCGAAGCTCGTCGAGGAGGAGTTCGCCAAGGCGCTGCAGAAGGGCGGCACCTACCAGATCGCGAGCGAGTCCGCGCCCGACGTCCTGCGCGTCAAGGCCAGCGTCCTCAACGTCTACATCAACGCGCCCGCCGACACCGGCTTCGGCCGCTCGAAGACCTATGTGTCATCGGCCGGCCAGATGACGTTGCTGGCCGAGCTGTCCGACTCCACCAGCGGCCAGATGCTGGCGCGCGTCGCCGACCGCCGCGAGGGCAACAGCATGGCGCGCATGGAGCGCGTCGAACCCGGCGACAACGAGGGCGCGGCGCGGGACGTGGCGGCCGCCTGGGCGCAGATCCTGCGCAAGGCGCTCGACAAGGCGCACGCGATCGGATCGTGACGGCCTATTCGGTCAGCCTGCGGATCGTGTCGAGCACCGCGGCGCCCGACTCGTTCTTGCGGAAGTAGGCGGCGCACCCCGAGGCTTCGGCGCTGGCCCGGGTCTCGGGGTCGTCGTGCGCCGTGATGTAGATCACCGGCGTGGCCGGGCCTCCCGCCGCCGCGAGCTTCTTCGTGAGCTCGATGCCGGACATCCCGCCCAGCTGGACGTCGAAGACCATGCAATCGAACTGCGGCCGCTTGGTGTCGGCGAGAAACGCCTCGGCCGAGCCGTAGGTGATCGCCTGGATGCCCGCTGCGCGCAGCAAGCGGGCGAACGAAAGGCAGACGCTCCGATCGTCGTCGACTACAGCCACGTAGGTGGGGGGCGCGCTCATTGATGGGGCCAGTTCCAAACTGTGGGTCGGCGCCGCGTTCGCGTCCATTGCACCTAGGTGAAGGAGGACGGCTATTGCGCCAGCCAGGCGCCGTCGACCGGAACCGCCGCACCGCGGATCTGGGCGGCGGCGTCGGAGCACAGGAACACGCAGACGGCGCCGATCTGCTCCGGCGTCGCGAACTCGCCCGAGGGCTGCTTCTCGCCCAGGAGCGCAGCCTTGGCCTGGTCGTTCGTGAGGCCGTCGCGCTTGGCACGGGCATCGATCTGTTGCTGAACCAGCGGCGTGAGCACCCAGCCGGGGCAGATGGCGTTGCACGTCACGCCGGTCTTGGCGGTCTCGAGGGCAATCGCCTTCGTCAGCCCGATGACGCCGTGCTTGGCCGCCACGTAGGCCGACTTCTCGACCGAGGCGACCAGGCCGTGCGTCGAGGCGATGTTGACGATGCGACCCCAGTTCTTCGCCTTCATCCCCGGCAACGCGGCCTGGACGGCATGGAACACCGACGACAGGTTGATCGCCAGCACCGCATCCCAGCGCTCCGGAGGGAAGCTCTCGATCGGCGCCGTGTGCTGGATGCCGGCGTTGTTGACCAGGATGCCGACCGAGCCGAGCTCGTCCTGCGCTGCCTTGACCATCTGACGGATCTGGTCGGGCTTCGACATGTCGGCGCCGCTGTAGCCCACCTTGACGCCGAACTCGCTCGCCAGGCCGGCGCGGAGCGATTCGATCTGGGCGGTGTCGCCGAAGCCGTTGAGCATCAGGTGGACACCCGCGGCGCCCAGGCTGCGGGCGATGCCCAGGCCGATGCCGCTGGTCGAGCCGGTGACGATGGCGCACTGTCCTTGCAACATCTTCGATCCTCCGCTATCCGATCGACGTGGTCACGCGCGTCTCGCATTGCGCGCGACCCCTGCGCTCCGGCCAAGCGCGCAGACTGGCGGCGGTGTCTCGCCCCCGTTTGCTAGAACGAGCCGGTCAGGTACAGCTGGACGCCCGAGTAGCCCAGGCGCACTTGTCCATCGAATTTTTCCTTGCTGGTTTCGACAGTCGTGACGAATCGGTTGTAGCCGACGCCGGCGCCGAAGTTCCGGCTGAACATCCACGTCACGCCGGCGCGCAAGTCGGTGATCCGGCCGTCGTAGCCGTCGATGTCGGCCTTGAACACCTGGCCCTGGCCCTCGAGCACCCACTGCGGCGCGAATGCCCAGGCGGCGCGGACACCGATGACCGGCAGCGGCAGCGGAACCGTGTTCTCCTTCCTGGTGAACCCTGTCGTCGTTCCGCCGTTCCCATTGGTGAAGGTCGCCGTTCCCGACAGTTGCTGCGAGAGCTTCATGTAGTGAACGCCGAGGCTGCCCGAGATCTCGACGTCCGGGGTGCGCCAGAACGCATATTCGTAGGCCAGCTCCCAGATCTGGAACTTGGTCTTCGACTCGACGGTGGCGCCGGCGTGGAACGTATAGTCGCCCCAGACGATGTTGCGGTCGATGGCGCGCGTGACATCGTGGGTGTTGTTGAAGTAGAGGAAGCGCAGGTGATGGTTCGGAGTGATGCGCCACAAGGCATCGGCGCGGACGCGGGTCGCGTCGCTGCCGTCGCCGAAGGTCTGGTCGAAGTCGATGTCCGGGTTGGTCGATGACGAGCCGTTCAGATGGGCGGTGACATCGGTCCCGACGATGAAGCCGCCGAGATTCATGACGAACTTGTCCTGGATCAGGCTCTGCGCTGGCGTCAGCTGTGCGTGTGCGAGGCTGGCGGCACCGAGCAGGGCGCCGGTGAGTAAGAATCGACCGACCGATGCCATGGATTCCCTCATTTGCCCAGCTCCCTTTGGTATTGATCGGCAACGCTTCCTCGCGAGCGTTGCCCCGTTCTGTGTGAAGCAGGCTAGCGCCGTTGCCAAGCGCGCGAACCTGCCTCTTAGGGCAATAGGCAGCCAACGACGTGGGGCTCACAGTGCGTGCGAACCTGTTGCTGCCTGCGCGGGCGTCTTGGCGTACGTGCCATCGACAGTCGAGGAGACGAAATGATCCAACGAAGCCGAAGCCTCTGCCTGCTTGCGGTCGCCGCGGCACTGGCTCTTCCGGCCAGCGCGCAGCAGTACGTGTACCCGGCCAAGGGGCAGACGCCGGAGAAGCAGAAGAGCGACGAGTCGGCGTGCTATTCGTGGGCCGTCCAGCAGACCGGCTTCGATCCGGCCAAGCCTCCGCCGGTCGCGGCAGCGCCTACGACGGCGACCGGCACCACGCCGGGCGCGGGCGCGCGCGGCGCGGCGAAGGGCGCGGTAATCGGCGAAGTCGTGGGCGACGACGCCGGCACCGGCGCGGCGGTCGGCGCTGCAGCGGCGCGCGGCCAGAGCCGGAGACAGAACAAGGCCGCTACACAACAGCAGAGCGCTGCGACGCAGCAACAGCAGGCGGCCTTCGCGAAGGCGCGCGCAGCATGCCTGGAAGGCAAGGGCTACACCGTCAAATGACACCGACTCTCATGACGAAGCCGGGTCGCGCTCCGCGCGGCGCGACGCTCGCCGTGGCGCTGGCCGCGGCGCTGTTCACGATGTTCGCGACGTCGTCGGCGTTCGCTCAGGCCGCCGAGCCGGCCCCGGCCGTGACGCCGATCCCCGACGCCGCGCTGACGCCCGAGGAGCTCGAGAAGCTCGTCGCCCGGATCGCGCTCTATCCGGACGACCTGGTCGCGTTGATCCTGCCGGCCTCGACCAATCCGCTGCAGATGGTCCAGGCCGATCGCTTCCTGGCCAAGCGCAAGACCGATCCGAAGCTGCCGATCGACGACAAGTGGGACGACCCCGTCAAGTCGCTGCTCAACTATCCCGAAGTCGTCACCATGATGAGCAACGACCTCGACTGGACCGCGGCGCTGGGCGAGGCGGTCGTCGCCGACCAGGGCGAGGTGCTCGAGGCGGTGCAGGCGTTCCGGCGCAAGACCCAGTCCGCCGGCAACCTGAAGAGCGATCCGAAGCAGACGGTGGTGGTCGAGAAGGAGGTCATCAAGATCGTCCCCACCGATCCGCAAGTCATCTACGTGCCACAGTACAACCCGACGACCGTCGTCGTCAGCGGCGGGTACTACGGCTGGGGCTACTACCCCACGCCCTATCCGGTGTACTACTACCCTTACGCGCCGGGCGCGGCGTTCGCGACCGGGCTGATCTGGGGCGCGGCGATCGGTGCGGCCTGGAACGGCGGCCATTGGGGCGCCAGCTACGGCGGCAACAACAACATCAACGTCAACCGCAACACCAACATCAACACCGGCGACATCGGCAGCGGCAACCGGCCGAGCAACCAGCCCGCCGGCGGCCGGGGCAACAACTCGTCGCAGTGGAAATCCAACAAGCAACCGGGGCAGGTGAGCCGGTCCGTCGGCGCCACGCCAACGAATAGGACGGGCGATCGCGCCGGCGGCGGTGTTGGCCCTAGCGCTGGCACGTCGGACCGCGGCGGTGGTGGTCGTGGCGGTAGCGCTGGCCCCAGCGCCGGCACATCGGACCGCGGCGCTGGAGGGGGTGGTCGTGGCGGTGGCGCTGGCCCCAGCGCCGGCACGTCGGACCGCGGCGGTGGCGGTGGTGCCGGCCCTAGCGCCGGAACGTCGAACCGTGGCGGCGGTGGTGGCGGCGGCGCGTTCGACGGCCATGGGAGCTCGGGCCGCCAGACGCACATGGACAGCTCGCGCGGCGCGTCGAGCCGCAGCTCGATGGGTGCGTCTTCGAGCATGTCCCGCGGTGGTGGCGGTGGCGGGCGAGGCGGCGGTGGTGGCGGCCGCGGCGGCGGTGGACGTCGCTAGGGGATGGCGATGAACCGCATGCCCGCAATCGACAAGGTGGCAACGACCATGACTCTCCGCGCACTATTGAAACTCGCGTCGCGCCGCGTCGCGGTGCTCGCAGCGCTGCTCGCGTCCTTGGCGACGGCCCCGCTGCTGTCGCAGGCCGCCGAGCAGCGGACTTTCGCAACGCCCACGGCTGCCCTCGAAGCGTTCACCGCGGCGCTCAAGGCCAACGACGACGCCGCGCTCGTCGCGATGTTCGGCGAGAAGCACAAGGGCCTCGTCGTCAGCGGCGATACCGCCTATGACACTGCCCGGCGCGCCGAGATCGTTGCCTCGCTGAATACGTTTCACGCGCTCGAGGAAAGCAATCCGCAACGCGTGGAGCTGTTGATCGGAGCCCAGGCCTGGCCGTTCCCGATTCCCCTCGTGCGCGAAGGCAGCAGCTGGCGCTTCGCGACCGAGCAAGGGGCCGATGAGATCCAGAACCGGCGCATCGGCCGCAACGAGCGCAGCGCCATGGCCGTGCTGCGCGCCTACGTGGCGGCCCAGAACGAGTACGCATCGGTCGATCGCAACGGCGACGGCGTGCTCCAGTTCGCGCAGAAGCTGGCCAGCACGCAGGGCAAGTTCGACGGCCTGTACTGGCCCGCGGATGCCAGCCGCGGCGAGTCGCCCAGCCCGCTCGGGCCGCTGATCGCCGAGAGCTCGGCCTACCTCGCCGGCCACAAGCGCGGCGATCCGTACCGCGGCTATCACTTCCGCATCCTCACGGGCCAGGGCAAGAATGCGCCTGGCGGCGCCTACAGCTACGTCATCAACGGTCGCATGATCGCCGGCGCGGCCATGGTCGCGTATCCGGCAGAGCACGGCGGCACCGGCGTCATGACGTTCATCGTCAACGGCGCCGGCAAGATCTTCGAGAAGAACCTCGGCAAGAATACCGCCGCGATCGCCTCGAAGATGACCACTTTCGACCCCGGACCGGGCTGGAAGGAAGCGGCACCTTGAAGATGCCGCATTCCGCTTGCCCACCTTCGTTCCCAACCTCATGAAATTGGAGATGCCCATGACTCAACGACTTTCGATCCTCGCCGTGTCGGCGCTGCTCGGCGCGCTCGCGCTGCCCGCCGTCGCTCAGACCGCGGGCGCGACGATGGAGTCGTCGCCCGGCAAGGCGACCCTGCGCCACGAGCGCCAGATCGTCGCCACCGTCGAGGAGGTCGATGCCACCAAGCGCACCGTGACGCTGAAGGGCCCGAAGGGCAACGTCGTGCCGCTGACGGTCGGCCCGGAGGTTCGCAATCTCGCGCAGGTCAAGGTCGGCGACCAGGTTCGCGTGCGCTACGCCGAGGCCTTGTCGCTGACGCTGAAGAAGGACGGCAAGGAGCTGCGCTCGGCGAAGGGGGCGAGCGAGACCGCGCGCGCGCCGGTTGGTGCGACCCCGGCCGGAGCCGTCGGCGAGCAGATCACCGTCGTCGCCGACGTGATTGCCGTCGACGCCAAGACCCACCAGGTGACGCTGAAGGGTCCGAACCGCACCGTCGATCTCTACGTCGAGGATCCGGCGCAGCTCAAGCTGATCAAGGTCGGCGACCAGATCGAGGCCGTGTACACGCAAGCGGTCGCGGTCACGGTCGAGCCGGTCGCCGCCAAGAAGTAGCGGCAGGTCGCCCCGGTCCTCGATACCGGGTGCGATTGATGAAGACTTGCAACCGCCCGGCCGATCGACGCGAGCGCACGCGTCGACGGCCGGCGTTTCGATCGGTGCAGTCATCTCGGCGTTGATCGTCGCCGGCAATCCGCAAAAGCGGATCTGCCCCGGGTGGCCGAGCGAGGGGCCGTTGTGATTGGCGCGACCGCAGACCTGAAACGCATCCAGTACTCGGGGAGACCAAGGCAATGAAAGCAGAAGCGCTCCTGCCTGCATCCGCAGAGGGACCCACGGACAGTCAGCGACTGTTCGTCCGGTACTTCACCGCCGTGCTGATCGACTTGCTGGTCCTGAATCTCTTCGTCGAGTATTCGAGCAAGGTCTCCGTCGACACCTTCACCACCTCGTTGCTGGCAGCCATCCTGCTGCAGATTCTTCTGAAGGTGACGATCGCCATCGAGCATCGGGTCGCGGGTTACTTCAAGTCGAAGCCCGGCGGCCTGATGACCTTTTGCCGGTACTTCTTCGCCTGGGTCATCTTGTTCCTCTCCAAGTTCGTGATCCTGGAGGCGCTCAGTTTCGCTTTCGGCGACAAGGTTCGCTTCGAAGGCCGGTTCCACGGCCTGCTGACGCTCATCGTCGTCGTCGTCGTGATGCTTGTCGCCGAGGAAGTGATCGTCAGGATCTATCGAAGGCTCGGCAAGACAAGCGCTTGAGATCATCGAGGAGCGACCCATGAGTGCGACCTTCGCGACCGATCGTGCCGCCGAGATAAGACTGTCCAAGCGGCTGATGGACGTCCTGATCCGGGCCGGACTGGTGTTGGCCCTGGCGGTGCTTTGCTACCGGATCTTCTCGCCCTTCATCGGCATGATGGCGTGGGCGCTGATCCTCGCGGTCACGCTGTATCCGGCACACCAGAAGCTGGCGCGAAGGATGGGCGGAAGGCAGGGGCTTGCGGCGACGCTGCTGACGCTCGTCGGCATCGTGGTCATCGTCCTGCCGACCGCCGTGCTGATGGGCGCGCTCGGCGACTCGATCCACGACCTGGTCGACAGCGTGCACGAGAACACGCTGGTGATTCCCGCGCCCGCGGCGAGCGTCGCCGAGTGGCCGGTCGTCGGCAAGAAGGTCCACGCCGCGTGGACGCGAGCCCACGAGGATCTGCCGGCGCTCCTCAAGAGCCTGCAGCCGAAGATCGCCGAATTGGCCAAGACCGCGGTCGAGGCGGTGGCCAGCATCGCGGGTGCGATCCTGCTGTTCCTGGCCTCGTTCATCGTCGCCGGAATCATCATGGCTTTCGGCCAGGCGGGAGCCGGAAAGGCCGAAGAGATCTTCGATCGCATCATGGGAGCCGGGCGCGGCGCGGGGTTTGTCACGCTCTCCAGCGCAACCATCCGTGCGGTCGCGCTGGGCGTGCTGGGCGTGGCGTTCATCCAGGCCATCGTGATCGGCCTGATCATGATCATCGCCGGCATCCCCTTCGCCGGTGCGCTTGCGCTGCTCGTGCTGGTGCTCGGGATCGCCCAGGTGCCCGCGCTGCTGGTCACCTTGCCGGTCATCGTCTATGTCTGGATGAGCGGCGACTACGGCACCGGCGCCGCGGTCACCTACAGCGTGCTGCTGTTCATCGGCGGCATGCTCGACAACGTGCTCAAGCCGCTGCTGCTCGGGCGCGGCGTCGACGCACCGATGCCGGTGGTCCTGCTCGGCGCGTTGGGCGGCCTGGCGACCTCGGGCATCCTGGGCATGTTCATCGGTGCGACCCTGCTGACCCTGGGTTATCAGATATTCATGTGGTGGGTGGCGAACAACCCCGACGTCGCGCCGGTGGAGAGCGAATCCCGGGCTGCGAGCTAGCCGCGCGGGATGCCGGTGAATCGCTGGGCGGCGCGGGCGGCGGCAGTGGCCGGGACGGCGCTGCTCGGCGCATGCACCACGCTCGGACCGGACTTCAAGCGACCCGAGGTCACCTGGCTGGACACCTGGACCGGCGGCTCGCTCGAAACCGTCGCGACGGCGAACCCCCCTCGCAGCAGCGAGAAGACGCTCGAGTGGTGGCGCCGCTTCAACGACCCCGTGCTCGATCGCCTGGTCGACCAGGCGCTGCGTGCCAATCCCAATGTGCGCACGGCCGGTTTGCGGATCATGGAAGCGCGTGCGCAACTCGGCATCGCCGGCAGCTCGCTCTATCCGCAGGTCAAGCAGGCGACGGGCGAGGTGCTCTGGGCGGGAGAGCACAGGGAGCGCGGGTCGGACACCTCTGCGGTCGCGTTCAACGCCGGGCTGCGCGCCAGCTGGGAGCTGGATTTCTGGGGCAAGTTCCGGCGCGGCATCGAGGCCTCCGACGCCGGCTACTGGGCCAGCATCGCCCTCTACGACGACGTCCAGGTGCTGATGGCCTCACAGGTGGCCACGCTGTACATCACGATCCGTACCGTCAAGGTGCGGCTTCGCATCGCTGCCGAGAATGCGGCGCTCCAGAAGCGCAACCTCGACATCTCGGAGCGGCTGTTCGCGTCGGGCCATGACTCGGAACTGGACGTGCAGCAGGCCAAGGCGCAGTACCTCGCCACGCTGGCGTCGATCCCCGCGCTCGAGATCGGCGTGCGCCAGGCGCAGAACGCGTTGAGCGTCTTGCTCGCGCGCCCGCCGGGTCCGTTGCCCGAGATGGCCACGGCCAAGGACACGATTCCGCAAGCCGAGCTCGAGGTGATCGTCGACATGCCGGCGGACCTGCTGCGCCGCCGCCCCGACGTCAGGGCCGCGGAAATGCAGCTCGCCGCGCAGTCGGCCCTCATCGGCGTCAGCACGGCCGACCTCTACCCGTCGATCTCGCTGCTCGGATCGATCGGCCTGTCGGCCACGTCGTTGAGCTCGTCGGCGCGTTCGCTGACCTGGGGCATCGGCCCGAGCCTGGTCTGGAACGTGTTCGACCAGGGCCGGCTCACGAACACGGTCCTGCTGCAGGACGCGCGGTTCCAGCAGCTCTACGAGCAGTACCAGGACGCGGTCCTGCGGGCAGCGCGCGAAGTCGACGATGCGGCCGTCAGCTTCGCCAGGACGGGCGAGCAGATCGTGCTGCTCGCCGAATCCGTCAAGGCAGCACAGCGATCGCTCGACATCGCCACCTTGCAGTACCGCGAAGGACTGACCGACTTCCAGCGCGTCCTCGACTCGCAGCGAACGTTGTTCGTCCAGCAGGACAATCTGGTCTCCACCCAGGGCGGTCTGATGCAGAGCCTGGTGGCGATCTACAAGGCGATGGGCGGCGGCTGGGAGCAAGGGCGAAGCCGCCCCGTCATCGACGACGCGACGCGCGAAGCCATGGAGCGCCGCAGCGACTGGAAGGGCATCCTGGCCGAGCCCCTGCCGCCGCCCGATGCTCTTCCTCCCCCTTCCGCAACGGCAAGACCATGACCCAAGAATCCGCAGCGACCGGCTCGAACGAGCCCACGCCACCGGCGGCGCCGGCCGAGCCGGTCGCGACAGTCGCGCCGCCGCCGCCTCCGCCGAAGCCGGCCGGCGGCTCGCGGGTGGCCGCGATCATCGTGCTGCTGCTGATCGTGTTCAGCCTGACCTGGTATTTCGTCTCCGATCGCCTGACGCCGCATACCTCCCAGGCCCGGGTCCAGGCTTTCGTCGTGCCGGTGGCAGCGGAAGTGGCGGGTCAGGTCCTCAAGGTGCACGTCAAGAACAACGATGAAGTGCAGGCCGGACAAGCCTTGTTCGACATCGACCCCGAGCCGTACCGGATCACGCTGCAACGCAGCCGGTCCGACTACGAGACGGTGCGACGGTCGTTCAATGCCTCGGGCTCGACGGTGGAGGCGGCTCAGGCAGGGGTGCAGTCCGCGAAAGCCCAGCTTGTCTACGCGCAGCAGGACGCGAAGCGCCTCGAGCAGATCTACGCGGAGGATCCGGGAGCCATTTCGCTTCGCCGCGTCCAGAATTCGCAGGCCGCCCTCGTCTCCGCCGTGAGCAAGATGAAGGCGGCCGAAGCCGATCTGCAAAAGGCCCGCGAGGGCGCCGGCGAGCGCAACGAGAACAACGCCCAGCTGGTCAGCGCGCGCTCGGCGGTCGAGAAGGCCGAGCTCGACCTCCAGCGCACGAAGGTGGTTGCGCCGTCGCGCGGCGTGGTCAACGACCTGCGCACCGACGTCGGCC
>Ga0207683_10002717_pt1 | contig 15448 bp, 11 predicted proteins | sample KBSM73metaG_FD_184333 | JGI IMG/M metagenome (GOLD analysis project Ga0207683, IMG submission 184333) | Miscanthus rhizosphere microbial communities from Kellogg Biological Station, Michigan, USA - KBS M7-3 metaG (SPAdes) (version 2) | ecosystem: Host-associated > Plants > Roots > Rhizosphere >... | reverse complement strand
CGCCAGCTCGTGCAGGCCGAACGCCTCGCAGTGGGCGAGCGGGCTGTTGAAGAATTGTTCGCTAGTGGCATCGAAGACCGCATTCTACCCGTCGGCGCCATCGCGCCTACATTCGCTCTCAAAGATGCAAACGGAAAGATCGTGCGATCCGCCGACATGCTCGCCCTCGGCCCGCTGGTCATCAAATTCTTCCGCGGCCGCTGGTGCTCTTACTGCGTCACTGAACTCGAGGCCTGGCGTGACCTCTACGGCCAACTCCGCGAGCGCGGGGCCCTCATGGTTGCAATCGGCCCGCAAATCGAGCGCCAAAGCGACTTCATGGCTGGCCAACATGGACTCCCATTTCCCGTGCTCACCGACCCTGCATGTGCAGTGGCCGAGCAGTTCGGTCTCGTCTACACCGTCCCAGACTATCTGCAGCAGTACTACCGCTCCATCCTCGTCAACATTCCGTTCGTCAACGGCGAGCCAAGCTGGCGTTTACCCTTGCCTGCAACCTACGTCATCTCAAAAGACAGCAAGGTAGCCTTCGCCGAGGCTCACGCCGATTTCCGCGTCCGACCTGAACCCGAAGAGGCCCTAGCCGCCGCCCTAGCCACACATCATCGTTAACAACCCATCCGTTATGTCTGCATCAATGGCGTGCGCTCATAGGTGCAGAACATCCATCTGATATTCAATGCAGAGTACGGGCTCCAGCCCGAAGGTTGGCCTCACCGCTGGCGCAACCCTGCACCGTGCGGCGAACTCATCGCAGGGAAGGGTGCGGGCTTCAGGCCCGTACACATGATTCGCCAGATTAGCGAGGGGCTTTAGCCCCCGAGGAAACGCTCCCGCGCAGACCAGCCTGAATCCCAGCTTCGACCTTCGCCAGAGTGATTCCTCGCAGCAGAAACACCTTGCTCCGCGAGAACTCGCCCGAGACAAGCTCCACACTCCTTCGGGACAACGAAAGCATCTCCGCGAGAAATGCAATCAACGCCAAGTTGGCACGGCCCTCGATCGGCGGTGCCTGTACCGCAATCTTCAACTGTGCCGCCGCACCATCGCTGTACACTCCAACGACCGCCGTCTTCTTCGCTCCTGGCTGCACCCGCACCGCTAGCGTTACTCCCCCTGCAACCGTGCGCAGCATCTCCATGCTCATTCCGGCAGGTCTGCATACGGCGCGCGCTTTCCAAACAGCGCCGTTCCCACCCGAATCCGCGTCGCGCCCTCTTCAATCGCAACCGCGAAATCGCCGCTCATCCCCATCGACAGCACGTCCAGTCTCAATCGCGGATACGCCGCGGCCCATCGATCCCGCCACTCCCGCAAGCTGCGGAAGCAAGCCCGTGTCACATCCTCGTCCACGCCCCACGGCGCAATCGTCATGAGACCACAGGTCTTGATATTCGAAAAACCCGGCAGGGCCTCGAGCAACTGCGAAGCCTCAGTGGAATCGGGTTCCACTCCGCCCTTCGTCTCCTCTGCGCTCAGCTTCACTTCAATCAACAGGGGCAGCCGCTTCCCCAGCTTGACCGCAGCATCATTGAGCCGCTCCGCCACCCGACGGGAATCCACCGAATCGACGCCGTCAAACAACTCCGCCGCTTTGCCCGTCTTATTCGATTGCAGTTGTCCAATCAGGTGAACTCGAATCGGATTCTTTCCTGCGCCAGCCGATCCATCCTGCGATAGCAGGACCGCGAGTTCCGGTGCCTTTGCAGTGAACTCCTGCACGCGATTTTCCCCAAACAGCGTAAGCCCTAATTCCGCAGCCTCGGCGATCGTCGATGCCGGATACGTCTTCGTCACGGCCATCAACTCCACATCCTCGCGCGCGCGTCCGCTGCGACGACAGGCTTGCGCAATCGCGTCTTCCAGCCGCTCCAGGTTTTCACTTAGCTTGCTCATCGCTCTTTAATCTGTTCCGTGAATCGCATACTCAACAAGTTTCTGCAACTCTGCCAGAAACCCAAGCGTCCAAATTCTAAATGTGGACAGTCGTTCTTCTCATCATCTCCAACATCTTCATGACGTTTGCCTGGTACGGACACCTCAGGTTTCGTAGCGAAGCCTTGTGGAAAGTCATTCTCGTAAGCTGGGTAATCGCCTTCTTCGAATACTGCTTCCAGGTTCCCGCCAACCGCATCGGCGCCGGTCACTTCAGCCCCGTTCAGCTCAAGGTGATTCAGGAAGTGGTGACGCTCGTCGTCTTCGGCGTTTTCGTCACGTTTTACTTCCACCAGCATCTGCGCTGGAATCACGCCGTCTCGGGACTCTTCCTCGTCGGGGCCGTCTTCTTCGCTTTCCACAACTTCTGATAGCACTGCCGACGCACAGACCAACGACTCTCTCAGCGCCCGTGCTCTTCGAGGTACTTTTCCGCCTCCAGCGCCGCCATGCATCCGGTTCCCGCCGCCGTGATTGCCTGCCGATAACGCCGATCCTGCACGTCCCCGCACGCGTAAACGCCCGGAATCAACACTCCGTGATGTGTAGTCAGTATGTTGTCTCTTGTAATCACGTACCCCTCGTCGTCGAGATCAATCTGTCCCGCAAACATCTTCGCGTTCGGCTCATGGCCAATCCCGAGAAACAATCCATCCACATGCAGAGTGCTCTTCGCTCCGCTGTTCACATCGCGCAGGCGCAGCCCCTTCACTTCCTTCTCTTCCACGCCCAGCACTTCATCCACGACCGTGTTGGTACGCAGTTCGATGTTCGGATGCGCCATAGCCCGTTCCAGCATGATCTTCGAAGCGCGGAAAATGGGCCTCCGATGCAGCAGCGTCACTTTCGACGCGAAGCGGGTAAGAAACAGCGCTTCCTCCATCGCCGAATCTCCGCCGCCGACCACCGCAATCTCCTTGCCGCGGAAAAAGAACCCATCGCAGGTCGCGCAACTTGAAACGCCATGCCCGATCAGGGCCTGCTCACTCGGAAGCCCCAGCCAACGCGCGCTCGCCCCGGAAGCGATAATCAGCGTCCTCGTCAAAATCTCACCGGCTGAAGTATGCAGCCGGAACGGATGCGCCCCAAGCTCAACCCTGTCCAGGTGAGCCAGCTGGTACGTCGCGCCAAACCGCTCCGCCTGCTTCTTCATGTTTTCGATCAGTTCCGGTCCCTGGATGCCGTCGGGCCACCCAGGAAAATTCTCCACCAGCGAGGTAATGGAAAGCTGGCCTCCGGGCTCATGGCCCTCCAGCACCAGCGGTTTTAGATTGGCGCGTGCGCTATAGATTGCTGCAGTGAGTCCGGCGCAGCCGGAGCCCAGGATCACGGTATCGCGAGTTTCGGTCATGAGGTTTCCCAATAGATTGTAGACGGCAAGACCCAACTGTCCCAGCAGCGGGCTGCTCCCGCCCCTTCCGACCACGAACCCATGCGGCCTCACAAGAGACGCTGTGCCTCTTCGGGAGCAATAGGTAAGATGTTCCACATGGCAAATCTGACTCTTATCTACGGACTGCGGCTGCTGCCCGAGGGCGAGGTCACTGAGATTAAAGACGCGACGCTCAAGCTGGCAAACGGCCACGAGGCTCACGTCACCATGCACTCCATCGAGGGCTCACGTCAGGAGATCGAACGGCAACTCAGGCGGAGCCTCGAAGCATTCTTCGATTTTTATCCGGAGATCTAGATCAATCAGCCGACCAGGCAGCGGTGCGCCCAGACTCGCCTCAGGCACTCACCGCATGAATCGTATCGGCCTTCTGGGCAGACGTCGCCGTCGGGGGTTTGGCTCCAGAACTGTGTCGCACCCGCAGGTTATCGATCGCGTATTCAATGAATCGCGGCTCGAAATGCGGCGTCTCCCTCATAAACCGGCAGGTCGCCACCACCTGGTCGACGATGAAGCGCGGATGATAAGCGGCAAATTCCATTCCTTTGCCCACTGTCACCCGTTCCACAATGATGTCGAAGATATCGTCCGTCATCTCGATGGCCTGCTTGTCGCATTCTTTATCGAAAATCTTCCGGTAAAGCTCACGGCTCGGCGGTCCCACCTCGATCTTGTATGGCAGACGACGCAGAAACGCCGGATCCATCAGATCTTCGGGCTCCAGGTTGGTTGAGAAGATCACAAGCTCTTCAAACGGAATCGAAAACGTCTTGCCTGTATGCAACTTTAGATAATCGACTCTGCTTTCAAGCGGCACGATCCAGCGATTCAGCAAATTCGTGGGACTTACGATCTGCCGTCCAAAATCATCAATCAGCAGACAACCACCCAACGCTTTCACGTGCAACGGGGCTTCGTAGTAGTGCCCGGTCGGGTCGTAGCGCAGATCAAGCATCTCCAGCGTAAGCTCGCCGCCTGTCACCACAAAAGGCCGCTGACACGGAACCCAGCGCGCATCGTAAGACTGCGCCTTCACCACCGAGAGCGCATTCTCATCATCGATATTGGCCGCGTCGAGCGGCAAGTGAATGCTCGGGTCGTGAACGCGGATAATCTGGCCTTCCACTACGACGGCGTAAGGTACATAAATCACATCGCTGAACACCGACGCGAATCGCTGAGCCACCGTGGTCTTTCCGTTTCCCGGCGGGCCGTAGAGAAGCATGGCGCGCCCTGAGTTCAGCGCAGGACCGCACTGCTCCATGATCCTCTCGTCAAACTGCAGTCCCGCGGTGGCAGCCTTGATCTTCTCGTAGGTCACCAGCTCATTCGTGAGCTTCTGCATATTTACCTGGTCGGTAAAGTCCTCAATCGTCACCGGTGCTGGCCCCACATAATGCAGCCTCTGGAGCGCATCCTGCACATACCGTCGGCCTTCTTCGGTAAACGTATAGGCGAGGTCAATCAAACTATCGGAATTGCGCGAGCCAAGGTTCTGCAGCAGTTGCCGATCCACCGCCATCCGAACCAGTTCCAACACGATGTGGTAAGGCAGCTTGACCGCATCGGCAAACTGGCGAACCGTTTGCAATCGGCCCGTATAGATCAGTTTCAGAAGCAATCCAAGCAGGTCCGCTTCATCCAGTCCCGTTGCCCTGATGTCTGCTGGCTCCGTCGGCGTCCGGTGCAGAAAGGAGTTCAGTGTCTCCTGCGAGATCATCCCGAGCGCGACAAGATTGTCCCCAAGTCGTCCACCGTGCGTGGCCAGCCGCTCTAGTGCCTTGGCCACGTCTTGCTCGGTAACCAGTTTTGCTCTGATGAGCAAGTCGCCTAATCGGAGTCGTGCGCTGATGGTGTCCTCCTGGTGCCGCTCGGAACGCTAAGTTCTCTGGATTGCTAGAACATTCTAGCGGACCAGGTAACGTCGTGGTGAACTTAGGTAATCTATCCAGTCCAAAACTGGTTACCATTGGGTTCTCCTAAAAAATCGGGTTCCGGGTCCATTTCACCGACAAAACCCTTTGCAAATATCGCTTACGAGACCGCCGTATTCAGACCCAGGGAGAAGGACATCTCAACCGACCGGAATCCTCAACCTCTGCCACTTGCATAGCCCCTCGGGCATCAGATAAGGAGAGTGAGGCACGATGAGTGAACTGACAAAACCGCTCCCGGCCAAGATTCAATCTGGAACTCGCACAAGCCGGCCCCACGTTGTGATCGTTGGCGCAGGATTTGGGGGCTTGCATGCCGCAAAAGCGCTGGCCAAAACACCGGTCGACGTGACCGTGATCGACCGTCGCAACCACCACACCTTTCAGCCACTTCTTTACCAAGTCGCGCTCGCTGTCCTCTCACCCGCAAGCATCGCTCAGCCGATTCGCACAATCTTACGTAGGCAATCCAACACCGAAGTCCTGATGGACGAAGTAACTGGTATCGACATCGAAAAGCGTCAGGTCGCGCTCAACTCAGGAGCAATCGAATCCTACGACTACCTTGTGCTCGCCACCGGGGCCACCCATTCCTACTTCGGACACGGCGATTGGGCGCCGCTGGCCCCAGGCCTCAAGACCCTCGAAGACGCCGTAGAAATCCGTCGCCGCGTTCTGCTTGCCTTTGAGCTTGCCGAGCGCCAGATGCAGGTTCACGGCTGGCATCCTCCGCTCAACTTCGTGGTCATTGGCGGCGGTCCCACTGGAGTTGAATTGGCGGGCGCCATCGCCGACATCACTAGGCAGTACATGCGCCATGACTTCCGCCACATCGATCCATCCACGGCGCGGGTGATCCTCCTTGATGGAGGCCCGCGCGTGCTCGCCGCCTACCCTGAAGACCTCTCCGCAAAGGCGGAGAAAACCTTGAAGACCCTTGGCGTCGAAGTCCACACCAAAAGCCAGGTGACCGGCGTCGGCCCCGGTTGGGTCGAGGCCAATAATGAGCGCATTGAATCCGCTGTCACACTCTGGGCGGCGGGCGTGCAGGCTTCCCCGCTCGGCAAACTGCTCGGCGCCCCCCTCGACAAGCGAGGTTGCGTCATCGTCGACGACCGATTCAATCCGCCCGGACTCCCCGAAGTCTTTGTGCTCGGCGACCTGGCGCATCTCGAACAGGATGGACGCCAAATTCCCGGAGTCGCCCAACCCGCCATGCAAATGGGCGATCACGTAGCCAAAATCATCGCTGCCGACCTCGCCCATAAGCCGCGGCCGGGTTTCCGCTACTTCGATAAGGGCGACATGGCCACCATTGGCCGCATGTCTGCTGTTGCCAAGGTGGAGTGGCCTTTCAAAGCCCATCTGAGCGGACTGCTCGCCTGGTTAACATGGATCTCCGTTCACATCTTCTTCCTCATCGGATTTCGAAACCGGCTGTCCGTCTTCGGCACCTGGGTCTGGACGTACTTCACGTTTACACGAAGCGCGCGTTTGATCACTGGCGATCAGCGTCTGCCGGGTTGGCAAGATCAGGTCAACGCTGGCCCCGCCGCGGCCGAAACCGAAAGAACCCTCGAGGTGAAATGACTCCATCCCCGCACCGGAGTTCAGGACCTTGGAAATAGCCTCAGACCGGCCCAAAGCCTGGAAGATTCTTTCAGTCTCAATCGGCCTTGTCCTTTTGCAGATGATTATTCCCCGTTGGTGCACAATCATGTTCAGGGCCAAGATCTGTCTTAGAAGTAAGTGACCTTGAGTCTGGATGCTTGGTGCGGGTGTAAGGCGGGGGATACCCCCCCTCAAAAAAAATATACTGACCAGATTTTGCAGATTATTTCGCGAAAGTGTGATTCACATCCAATTCCAAACCCAGCGGCGTCTGGTTGAAAACCGCCGCAGGCTACCTCTCAGCGTCGGGTAAACTGGTAAGAGTCATGCTTGATCTGGGATTCGTCCGTAGCAACCTCGAAGCTGTGGAAGCAAAACTGCGTGCCCGCGGTGCCGATCCCGCTGCGCTTCTGGGCGATTTTCGCGCCCTGGACCAAAGCCGGCGCGAAGCAATCACTTCGGCCGAGCAACTCAAGGCGCGCCGCAATGACCTTAGCCAACAGGTGGGAGTACTCAAGAAAGCCGGTCAGGACGCTACGGCCGTCATGGACGAAACCCGTGCATTGAAAGAGAAGCTCGACGAACTCGATAAGACCGCCTCCGCACTCGACGAGAAAATGCGGCTGTCCCTCGCGAGCATTCCAAACCTGACCCGCGACGAAGTCCCTACCGGCACATCGGAAGCAGACAACGTCACCGTCAAAATTTGGGGAGACAAGCCAACATTCGACTTCGAACCCAAGCCTCACTGGGAACTCGGCGAATCCCTCGGCATCCTCGACCTCGAACGCGCCGCAAAATTAAGCGGAGCGCGTTTTGCCGTTTACATGGGCGCTGGAGCGCGGCTCGAGCGCGCGCTCATCAGCTTCATGCTTGACCTGCATACGCAGCGTCATGGATACACCGAGATCCTGCCGCCCTTCATGGTCAACAGCAAGAGCCTCTTCGGCACCGGTCAGCTTCCCAAGTTTGCTGAGGATCTTTTCCGCTGCTCCGACGCTGACGCGGAAGCAGTAGCACGCGGTGAGTTCAAAGACAACGACCACTGGCTCATCCCTACGGCAGAAGTCCCCGTCACCAATCTCTATCGCGATGAGATTCTCGACGAGTCAACGCTTCCCATCCGTCTAACCGCCTACACACCATGCTTCCGTGCCGAAGCGGGCGCCGCAGGCAGAGACACGCGTGGCATCATTCGCCAACACCAGTTTCAAAAGGTCGAGCTCGTCAAGTTCACCCTCCCTGCCGAATCAGACGCGGAGCACGAACGCCTGACGCGCGATGCAGAGGAAATCCTCGAAGCCTTAAAGCTTCCCTATCGTCGCGTCCTGCTCTGCACCGGCGACACCGGGTTTTCTTCTGCAAAGACCTTCGATCTTGAAGTCTGGCTTCCTGGTCAGCAGCTTTACCGCGAGATCTCTTCCTGTTCGAACTTCGAAGCCTTCCAGGCGCGACGCGCCAACATTCGCTTCAAAGGGGCAGGCAAAGGCAAAACGGAATTTGTGCACACCATCAATGGCAGTGGCCTCGCTGTTGGTCGCACCTGGCTCGCGATCCTCGAAAACTATCAGCAGGCCGACGGCTCAGTCGTGGTTCCAGAGGCCCTTCGTTCCTACATGGGCGGCCTCGAACGAATCACCAAATAAGGGCAAGATGAACAAGGTTCTAAAAAGTTATTTCTACTGGACTTACCCGCGTGGCAGCTTTCACTATGACGTCATGGTGACGCTGATTCTTCTTTTCATCTTCGTTACTCCGCATCTTTGGAATTACCACGACAAGGCGTCGAGTGCCGCTGGCCCCTCGCATCCCATCCAGGTGGTGAGCGATGGCAGCCATGGTCTGCTCGTCACTGTCGACGGTTCCGACCTCGTGGTGCCCACGACAGCCTCGGAGAATGAGGTCCGCAAAATGATGCGCAAAGCCATTGAGCCGGTCACCGGCGACGCCGTCTCGGTAGTCCGCTGGGAAACGGCCGTCGATCCCCAGGGCAATCGAGTCTGGAAGATCTGGGCCCGCCGATAACATCTGCGTCGTTTGCCGCATCCTAGCGTCCAATAGTGAAGGAACCCTATGCTCTTGGGAAGAAAACTGGTAATTACCGCATTCCTCGCGCTTTTGCTGCCCGTGCCCGGTGCATTTGCCGACGATCTTGAAGGCGTGCTGCGCAAACTCGACGCTGCCGCTGCAAGTTTCCAATCCACCACTGCAGACTTTGAATTTGATTCCACTCAGACTGACCCTGTTCCGGATACCGATGTGCAGAAAGGTATCGTCTACTACGATCGCAAAGGCAATGCCTTCCAGATGGGCGTGCACATCAACGAAGTCAACGGCAAGCCGGTTCCGAAAATCATCACCGTCTCCGGCGGAGTGTTCAAACTCTACGAGCAGCTGCCTAACCAGGTCACGACGTCCAGCAAGGTTAGCAAGTACGAAAGCTACCTGGTGCTCGGCTTCGGCGCGAGCGGCAAAGATCTCCAGCAGAAGTGGAACATTACCTATCTCGGTTCAGAGACTCTCAACGGCATCAAGACTGACAAGCTTCAGCTGATTGCCAAGGACCCTCAAGTTCTCAAGCTGTTTCCGAAGGTTGTCATCTGGATTGACCCCTCGCGCGGCGTAAGCCTCAAGCAATTCTTCGATGAGGGACAGGGCCAGTCCCGCACCTGCATCTACTCAAACATCAAGGTGAATCAACCTCTCCCCGCAGACGCCTTCACCTTCAAGACCGACAGCAAAACCCAGTTCATCAACCGATAGAGCGCAATCCCGCCCAGCGTAAACAACATGGGAAAGCACTCCAGCGTGTAGCGAGCCTCCGGCGCGGCGACCGTAAGCAGCATCGCGCTCCGTAGCAGCATATAAGCCAGCATCCACTGCCACATTCGCGGCCGCAGCCACAATCCCGCCGCCCCCAACAGCAAATAGAACGCGTTCAACGCCGCATAGAACCACGCGAATCTCGTCTCCGCTTTGTGATGTGCATAGACCCACCAGTCCAGATCAATCGGAAGATTCTCCACCCGTGGCCGCAGCCACATATCCGCCACGCGCCCCAGCGGCAATAGCAAATGCGACCTCAAAGGGTGCGCAACGCTCCGCTGCGCAGCCAGTCGCGCAAAACGCGAATCAATGTCCGGCGTCAGGTTGTAGCCATTCTTGTTGTAATCGGCAGCGACAGACGCAGTCTTCGCGTATTGCTCTGCGGAATCGAAGGCTCTTTCAGGAAGCTGCTTTATATCGAGTTCATTGTCTGGAACATTCCAATACACACTGTACGTCGATACGAAATCCAGGCACCATGTCTTCGTCCAGTTTTCCCAGCCCTCGTGAATGTCCTCGCCCGGGTCATTTGCATAGCGCGGTGCCAGCGGCTCAAAGACATGAAACACCCGCCAGTTGCGCCACGTCCAAGCCACAAAGGGAGTGGCCCCCAAAAGAAAACACACCAGGAGCATGCGAACCACTCTTCCGCGTGCCATCGAATCGCGCTCATTGCGCCAATTCATTCCAACCATCAAGGCCGGACCAAACGCCAATGCCGCCAACGCTCCGTCAGGCCGCAGCAACGCCGCATAGGTCACCGCAAACGTGAATCCGCTCACCGCACTCCACGATGCACGCTCCTGACAGCGCACTACACACCACATCGCCAGTGATAGTACAAAAAGCGTCGGCCCCTCGCTCAGTGGGTTTGCCGCATAGATTGCCGTGAATGGGCATAGCGCCGACAGCCAAAGCGTACAGTGTGCCGCTCCATTCTTCAGTGCATCTGGCGCGATCCGCCGTGCCACATCGGCAAGGAGCACGCACCCTGCCAATTCGAGTGCAATCTGCACCCACGCCGCCGCCGCGTAGTTGTCCATTCCAAAAACTTTGAAGCATCCCGCGAGGAAAAGCGGGTAACCCGGCAAACGAATCAACGTGGGATACGTCTCACCCGTACCAACCGTCAGCGCATAGCGTCCATGCAGAAGAAGATTTTTTGCGATCCCCCCGTAGATCAGCGAATCTCCGTTGACCTCGAAGAAATGTTTCAGCATCCAAACACGCAACAGCCCGCCTGCGACAATCGCCAGCAAGGCCGATATCGCAAACCGCATCCGGGTGACTCCACTGCGCGGCGTCATCGATTGACTCAGGGGGTCAGCTTCCATACGATTCGTAATGTATAGCGTAGACCGTTTCCGCGGCTTCGCGAATGTGGAAACGAGAACGTACCATGCCCGATAAACAGATATTCTTTGATCCGCAACGAAAGCGATGGAAGCGCCTTCGGCGCGTTCTCGACGTTACAGCGGTAATTTCTACTCTGGTCCTGGCAATCTTCCTGTTCAATATCTTTCGCGTCCAGCGGCTCCCAGAGCTGCTGCTGCCCGCACCGAAACACAACTACAAGGCCCTCCAGAATCGGCCTCCTATTGCGCGAAGAGGTACAAGGCCAGCTCGCCGCAGAACTGACCGTAAGCCCTCTGAAATCCCCTTTAACACAGGTGAAGGTCTGCGGATCGCCTACTACATTCCTGACGACGCTTCCAGCTATTCATCGTTGAAGGAGCACATCCATCAGATCGATCTGCTCTTTCCACAGTGGCTTCATGTCGAAGCACCCTCGACTTCTTTGATGGGCACTACGCAGGACGGCCGCGAATTTCCCATCTTTGAAGGAACCGCTGTTCACGATCCCGACGAACTGAACAAGGTGAAACGCGCCATTCAAGGGTCGCGCGAAGACACGGAAATATTCCCCCATCTGAACAATTTCAACTCCCATACTCAGAGCTTCGACCCCGCCATGGGCGAGTTGCTCAAAGACAAAAGTAAACGCCAGGAGATTCGTCTCCAGCTTCAGCGCCTCTTTTCCCTGTTCCCGGGTTACCGCGGGCTTTCGTTCGATGTTGAGAATCTGAATGAAGACGCCAACAGCGCATATCTCACCTTCATCGAGGAGCTCTACTCTGACCTGCACCCGCGCAACCTGCGCCTCTATGTCAACGTCGGCGTCTCCGCAACGCCGGAAGATTTGAAGCGAATCTCAGACAACTCCGACGGCGTTGTCCTGATGAACTACGACGAGCACGAGTTGGAGAGCCAGCCGGGGCCCGTCGCCAGCCAGGATTGGTTTATCGCCAACCTGGCGCGCGCTCTCAAAGTTGTTCCCAAAGACAAGCTCATCTGCGCCGTTGGCAATTATGGCTATGACTGGGAGTTGTCCATTCCCGATCCGAAAGCCCGGAATCCAAAGCTCCGTACGCCGCATGTCGTCAACACTGAAGTCGTAGACCACGTATCCGACGCCTGGCAGCGCGCGAGCGACGCAGATGCCGATCTCGATGTCGATTACAACTCGCTCAATCCTCACTTCGAGTACATCGACGAAGACTCGCACACACGTCACGTAGTTTGGTTTCTCGATGGCGTCACTATGCTGAATGAGATGCGTGGCGCGCGATCGCTTGGCCTGCAGACATTTGCACTATGGCGTCTTGGGTCGGAAGATCGCTCCCTTTGGAACATTTGGGACAGGCCAAACAACCCCGAATCGCTCACCGCTCTCGATTCCATGCAGCCCGGCCACGATGTCGAGACACAGGGCGATGGCGAAATCATCCGTGTCACCGGCTTGCCGCAAACCGGCAAACGCACCGTGGTAGTCGACACCGACGAGCCCGATCCGCGCAAAAAACTCATCATCGATGAGCATATGGATGCGTACCCGCACGGCTACACAGTTCTGCAATACGGCTACCATCCCAACAAGGTCGCGCTCAGCTTCGATGACGGTCCTGACCCCAAATGGACTCCTAAGATCCTCGACATCCTCAAGCAGAAAAAGGTCAACGGAACGTTCATGATGATCGGTGCCGAAGCGCAGGAGAACATCGGCCTCATGCAACGCGTTGCGCGCGAGGGCCACGAAATCGGCAATCACACGTTCTTTCATCCCGACATCAGCGAAATCTCGACTCAACAGCTTGATTTCGAAGTCAAACTCACCGAACGTCTCTTCGCCAGCAAGCTCGGTGTGCAGCCACTCTACTTTCGCCCACCCTACGACATCGACGAGGAACCAGACACCGACGACCAGGCCGCACCGATCGTCCGAATTCAGCAGGATGGCTTCACGGTCGTTGGCAACAAGCTCGATACCAATGACTGGGATGAGCGCGTCCGCAAGACGCCGGCAGAAATAACCCAGCTCATCCTCGCTCAACTCGAAAGAATGAAGACGAAGCCGCAGTTTCGCGGATCGGTCATCCTTTTGCACGATGGTGGCGGCGATCGTTCTGTCACGGTTGCGGCCCTTCCTTTGCTCATCGACACGCTTCGGGCAAAGGGATATGAGATTGTTCCAGTCTCGACACTGATGGGAAAAACCACCGCACAGGTCATGCCACCGCTCACCATGCGTCAGTTTTTGCGCGCGGTCCCCGACTCCATCGCTTTCTCCGCTCTCTCCATCCTCGGCCGGTTCATCGTGCTGGTTTTCTTCCTCGGTGACATCCTTATGAGTTCCCGACTGATCATCGTCGGAATCTTCGCCATCGTTGATCGCCTGCGCCGTCCACATCGTCAGGCTTCGCCCGGCTTCAATCCACGCGTGGCCGTGCTTGTGCCCGCCTACAACGAAGAGAAGGTCATCGTCCGAACCATTCGTTCTGTTCTCAACTCGGACTACGACAATCTCCACGTGATCGTAATTGATGACGGATCATCCGACCGCACCTTTGAAGTCGCGCGCGCAGCCTACGCTCACGAAATCACCGCAGGCCGCGTGCAGGTGTTCACCAAGCCCAATGGCGGCAAGGCAGCAGCTCTTAACTACGCCCTCGATCGCCTCGAAGAAGATTTCTACGTCGGCATCGACGCCGACACCGTCATCGCAAACGACGCCATTTCGAAGCTGATTCCCCATTTCGAAGATTCGCGCATCGGCGCCGTCGCGGGAAATGCCAAAGTTGGTAATCGCGTGAACCTCTGGACCCGCTGGCAGGCCCTCGAGTACATCACCAGCCAGAATTTCGAGCGGCGCGCCCTCGATCTTTTTCACGTCGTTACAGTCGTCCCCGGGGCCATCGGTGCATGGCGCACCGCTCCAGTGAAGGCTGCCGGAGGTTATCCGCTCAACACTGTCGCGGAAGATGCCGATCTCACCATGAATTTGCTCGAACAGAAGTTCAGAGTCGTCTACGAGGATCGCGCCCTTGCCTTCACAGAGGCCCCCATCGACGCACGCGGGCTCATGCGCCAGCGTTTCCGTTGGTCCTTCGGAATCCTGCAGGCTGTCTGGAAACATCGCGCCGCCTTCGTACGCAACAAGGCGATGGGGCTCTTCGCGCTGCCCAATATTCTCATCTTCCAGATGCTGTTGCCGCTCGTCTCACCGTTCATTGACTTAATGTTTCTCGCCGGTGTCATCCACTATTTCGTCGATCGTCATTACCATCCCGAGGCAGCCTCGATGGCGAGTTTTGAGAAGCTCCTTGCCTACTTCGGAGCATTCCTGCTCATCGACTTCATTACCTCGACTATCGCGTTTTCGCTCGAACGCAGCCATCCTGCCAACAAGGGGGACGGCTGGCTGCTCTTCCACATTTGGCTGCAGCGCTTCGCTTATCGCCAGGTCTTCTCGATTGTCCTGTTCAAGACCCTCAAACGCGCCATCGACGGCAAACCCTTCAACTGGGACAAGCTCGAACGCACGGCAAAAATGAGCAAACAGACAGAAGCCTTGACCGAATCAACGTAATGCATTCTGAATCCAGCCTCACGTCCTAGCGGTGATGACTATGTCCGCCCGAATGGCCGCCGCCACCGGAATGGCCGCCACCGCCAGAGTGACCACCACCAGAATGGCTTCCACCGCCGAAATGACCGCCACTGCTGAAGTGCCCGCCGCCTCCGCCAAAGTGGCTGGCCTTAGGGGTCTTGTTGCCCCCGCCGCCAAACCCTCCGAAGCTCTTTGAAGAATGACCGCCGCCAAAATTGGACGCCCCCCCGAAGCCGCGGCTACCTCCGTTGAAGCTCTGCGAGTTTTGACCGCGCCCGAACCAATGGAAGCCGCCACCCGAGGCATTCTGCGACCCGCTGCCTCCGTAGTTCCCGCCATTCGAACGATATGAATTGCCTGCGTTCCCCCGAAATCCCGATGCCGGCGAGCGATAGATTGGGTTCGCGCGGGCGATTCCTTGCCCCGAACCGTAAGCTTGGCGCTCTCTGCCGTATCCATTGCCCTGTCGTCCGTAGACCTCTGACCCGCCGCCGTAGGGCTGCGGGCGGCCTCCAAAGAACTGTTGCGATCGACCTCCATACTGTTGCGGTTGCCCGATCGCCCGAGGCATCCGATTGCGAGCCTCCTGAGCTGACCGCCGCCCAAAGCTGTCGCTGGAATACTGGTGTCCGCGCTGATAGCCCTCGGCGATCCTGCCATTTCCAAATCTTCCCGGGCTCCCAAAAGCACCACCCTGGCGATCAATGCCCCGATCAAAGCCAGCACGAGGTCGAGGATAGTTCCCGTGCCCCCAAACGTCGCCACCTCGATAGCCAGATCTCTCCCAGCCTCCTCTGTAGG
>Ga0207683_10002716_pt1 | contig 15449 bp, 15 predicted proteins | sample KBSM73metaG_FD_184333 | JGI IMG/M metagenome (GOLD analysis project Ga0207683, IMG submission 184333) | Miscanthus rhizosphere microbial communities from Kellogg Biological Station, Michigan, USA - KBS M7-3 metaG (SPAdes) (version 2) | ecosystem: Host-associated > Plants > Roots > Rhizosphere >... | reverse complement strand
CGTTGAGGACCTTGGCGATAGGCGCCAGGCAGTTGGTCGTGCACGATGCGTTCGACACGATCTTGTGGTCTACGGTCAGCTTGTCATGGTTGACGCCGAACACCACGGTCAGGTCGACGCCCTTGGCTGGCGCCGAGACCAGGACCTTCTTGGCGCCGGCCTCGAGATGCTTGCCCGCGCTCTCGCGGTCGGTGAAGAAGCCGGTGCATTCCAGCGCGATATCGATCTTGTCCGCGGCGTGGGGTAGCTTCGCCGGATCGCGTTCGGCCGTCACCTTGATACGCTTGCCATCGATGATCAGATCGTTGCCATCGGCATGGACGTCGCCATTCCAGGTGCCGTGCACGCTGTCGCGCTTGAATAGCAGGGCGTTGGAGGGCGCATCGGCGAGATCGTTGATCGCTACCAGCTCCAGCCCACAATCCGGACGCGAAAGGATCGCGCGGGCCACCAGCCGGCCAATGCGTCCGAAGCCGTTGATCGCAACCCGTACCGCCATGTCGAAAGCTCCTTGAGGATAGCGCTGATGAAGCGCGCGCTCCCTTTGTCGGGTGCGGCTTCAACCGTCAACCGCGCCCCGGCCCGAAGCGCATGCATATAATCTAGGCCCGGATATAGTCGGCTTCGCGTCCCACCAAACGTTGCGGGCGTGCGATCAGAGCCGTTGCCAGTCCCCGGCGGGCACCCTAATGCTGGCCTAATGTCGGAAGAGGCACTCAACTCTGCAATGGTCCGGCTGGAACGCGCGCTCGGCCGCATCGAGCGCGCTGCCAGCATGCGCGAGTCCGCCGGTAGTGGCGTCGCCGAGGCTTATGCCCTTCTCGAGGACCGGCATGAGACGCTGCGCGCCCGCGTTCAGGAAACGATCGCGCGGCTCGACAATCTGATCGGGCAGGAAGGGCAGCGCTGATGGCCCAGGTGAAACTCACTGTGGGCAATCGCGGCTATGATCTCGCCTGCCCCGATGGTCAGGAGCCGCGGCTGGAGATGCTCGCTGGCATGCTCGACGCGAAGACGCGCGAGGCGGAACAGGTTGTCGGCAGCGCCAATGAGGCTCGCCAGCTGCTGCTGGCAGGGCTTTTGCTCGCGGATGAACTCAGCGATTTGCGCGCCGGGGCGCCCGATCCGGGCAAGGCCGCACTCGCACGCACGCTCGATCAATTGGCGGGGCGTATTGAATCTCTTGCCGAACGGCTTGAGCATGGACCCTCGAACACCTAGATAGGGTGGTGGTGGGAACTGCCCGGTACGATCCACGAACATCCCTGAGGCGATTCATCATCCAAGGGAGCTGTCCCTGTTCGGGCCCTGGCCCGATGCACATGGTTCCCACCTGACGTTTTTGGCGTCAGTGGATTTCAGGAAAACGGCCATGGCGGTCCCACCACTCTCCCCCGACCCCGCCAAGGTGGCGCTGCGTGCCTTGCTGCGCGCTAGACGGGCGGCGCATGTCGCGGCGATCGGTGCCCAGACCGCGGCGGCAGCCGCACAAGCGGCCGCCGCCCTGCTGCTTCCTCATATCCCCGGCGGCGCGACCGTGTCGCTCTATCTGGCGATGCATGACGAACTCGATCCGGCGCCCCTGCTGGCTGCGCTTCATGCACGGGGTCACCAGATCGCGTTGCCGACCTTGATCGACCGCACCACGATGCGGTTCCTGGCGTGGGTGCCTGGTGACGCGATCGAGCACGGGCCAATGGGCCTCCGTCAGCCCTTGCCTTCGGCGACGGAGCTTGCCCCCGATCTGATCGTCACCCCTTTGACAGGGTTCGATCGCTGGGGTGGCCGGATCGGCTATGGCGCTGGCCATTATGACCGCGCCTTCCAGCGATATCCTGGCGCGCACCGGATCGGGTTCGCCTGGGCGATGCAGGAGGTGGACGAGGTGCCGCGCGACCCGTGGGATGTGCCGCTGCACGCGGTCGTGACCGAAAAGGAGTTCGTGCGGATATGAAGCCAACCTGGCGCAAGCCCGCGGGCATGGGACTGATCCTGCTGCTGATCCTGTTCTGGGCAGGCCTGGTCGGCACCCAGGCACAGAATATCGCGCGCCTGCCGTGGCCACTGCAGGCGTTGGTCTATTGCGTCGCCGGAATAATCTGGATCGCGCCGCTCAAGCCATTGCTTTTCTGGATGGAACATGGCCGCTGGAAGAAGTAGCGCCCCTCCGCGGCAAATTTACGCATAGTGGATGTTTCATTAACACCTCTTCCGTAAGACAGATCGTCATGAGCGAGGTAGCCTGCGAAGACCCTTGGCGTCGTCTTTACGACGGTATCGCCCGTGTTCTGCTCGACAATCGTCTTGAGCCGACTCCCACCAATTATGCGATGGCGCATCGCTATCTGACTGCGCAGGATCGGGCCTTCAACGGCTCGATCGAGCGCGCGATGCAGCAAGGCGGCCTTTCCGCCGCATCCGCCGCGGCGATGATCGCCGAACGTTCGGTCGAACTTTCCGCTTCCGATTTGCAGGTGATGGTCGCCGACGCCCAGGCGCGACTGACCGAGGTCAGCGAGATCGTTTCCATTTCGCGTGAAGTCGCCGCCGATTATGGTGAAGCACTCGCGACCAACGCCGCCGAGCTCGAGGCCGGAGCGGCGCCCTCCACCGTCGTCGGCACATTGATGGGTCTGACCCATTCGATGATCGACCGCACGCGCGGGGTCGAGGAACAGCTTCGTATCGCCTGCGAGGAAATCCGCACGTTGCGCGACAGCCTCGCCGACGCGCAGGATGCTGCCAATCACGATGCGCTTACCGGGCTGCCCAACCGCCGCGCGCTCGATACCCGGCTCGCTGCAGCGGTCGAAAGCGCTTGCGAGACGGGACGTCCGTTCGCAATCGCGATTTGCGACATCGATCATTTCAAGAATTTCAACGACAAGTTCGGCCACCAGATCGGCGACGAAGTTATCAAGTTCGTTGGCACCAGCCTGGCCAAGGATGGCGGCGAACGCCTGTTTGCCGCGCGCTACGGCGGCGAGGAATTCGTCGTGCTGTTCGAGGGCTCGACCGCCAAGCAGGCGGGCATGGAGATCGACCGCATTCGTGCGGCGATCGGTGCGCGCGACCTGAAGATCAATGCCACCGGGCAGACGCTGGGACGCCTGACCTTCTCCGCCGGCATTGCCGAACTCAGCCGCGATGATGACGAGGTCACCTCGTCAATGCTTAAGCGCGCCGACGTGGCGCTCTACGAAGCCAAGCGCAGCGGCCGCAACAAGGTGGTTGTGGCCTAAGTCGACGGAAACAGGGCGGCGAGCAGATCCGCAAGCCGCTCTCCCGCCTCCCCGATCCGTCGCTCGGCGACACTATGCGCTTGCGCGACATAGTCGGGCAAAAGAATCCCTGCCTTTTCCGGTCGTCGTCCTTCCGCCTTCATCACGCCCGGGTAAGCCAGATCGGCAGCGGCCCGCTCGCTCTCGCGCACCCAGCCCTGATAAGCGGCGAGAAAATCCGGCCCCTGCTCCCCGACAGCTGGCGGATTTGCTTCGGCCGCCATCGCGATCGCACTGGCGCCCGCAACATCTTCTTCCGTGCTATCGGCCGCCGTGTCCCAGAAATGGTGCAGCGTCTCGGGGGCCGCATTATTACCCCTACGGACCCACCCTTTGGTTCCGGCAAAATCGGTCAACAGAAAATGGCCGTCCATACGGTGACCGGCATGGAGTGGCTGATGCATGTCGCCGGTTATGTGGAACAGCCAGCAAAGCGCGATCGCGCGCTGCCCGGGATCGGCCCGAAGATCGCGCAGCAGCCTGAGATTGCGCCGGAAAGCCTTATCCGCCGCCCCGAAGCGGGGGCCGCGCAATGCGGTCCATCCGACGACCACGCGCAGCTGGTGATGCCAGTGGGGGTGGTCGTAGGGCGTCGCGCGGATATCGTCGGGCCATCGCGCGATCAGAGCGAACAGCCGCCGCTCGCGCTCGGTGCCAGTAAGCCCCGCCAGCGCGGCATCGAAGCGCGCACGATCCGGGTGCTGCGCGATCAGCGCATCGATTTGGGAAATCGCAGCGGGGTCGCGCGATACGAGCCGGTCATAGGCAATGAGCCCGGTCGCCATATGGCCCTGAGTGCCCCAGGCAAAAGCAGGCGCCGCGATGCCAATGGAAAGCACGGCAAGGCACCATCCGATCCGGGACATCTTACATCCTGGAAGGTGGCGCGAGTGACGGGGCTCGAACCCGCGACCTCCGGCGTGACAGGCCGGCGCTCTAACCAACTGAGCTACACCCGCGTAGGCAATCCCTTGCGGAGACGCGCCGACTAGAGAGGGTCGCCGGGGCTGTCAACGCCTGAAGCCTGCCGCTTCCGGCTTTTTTTCCGGGGCGGATCGTCAGGCCTCGGGCGCGTCCGGCGGCAGAGGCGCGGACGTCTCGGGAACCGGGCTGGTGAGCGTACCTTCCTCGAACAGGAAACCCGCAATGTCGGGCTTCCCAGCCGCGTCCAGAACGGTCTTGGCGATGATCAGGATCGGCACGGCCAGCAGCGCCCCGACCGGTCCCCACACCCAGCCCCAGAAGCTGAGCGAGACCAGAATCAGCAACGGGTTGATCGTCAGCCTGCGCCCGACCAACGCCGGCGTGATGAGATTGGATTCGATCAAGTGGCAACAGATGAAGGTCGCGACCGGCAGGATCGCATACCAGGCATCACGGAACACCATCAGCCCGCCGAGCGCGAGCAGCAGCGAGGCCATGATCGGGCCGAGATAAGGCATATAATTGGAGAGCGCGACGATCCCGCCCCACATCAGCGGATCGGGCAGGCCGATCAGCCAGAAAGCCCCCGCGACCAACAGCCCAAGGCTGATATTGATCATCGTGATCGTCGCCAGATAGGCCGACGTCGCATCGACCATCTCCTGAATCACGCGCGCGGTGGTCAGCGCGCTGGTGAAACTCCCGCGACTGGTGATCGTCTGGCGGCGCATGCGCGTCCATCCCGACAGAAAGAAAAAGACGACCAGCACCGCGAAGAACATCTGCAGGATCGCGACCGGAGCGGAGCTCGCCACCACGTCGAGCAACGAAGACGGCTTGCCGAGCGAGACGACCAGCTGATGACCGGACTTGCCCATGAAGGTCGCCTGCGTGTTGCTGACGAACCGGTCGAGGCTATTATATACCTCGAGCAGCGGTCGCAGATTATGGCGGATGCGGATGACCCTTTCCGGCAGCAAGGCGAACCAGCCCGAGGCGGGCACGATGATCGCGGCCACCGCGGCATTGGCGACCACCAGGAACACCGCGATACAGAGGAAAGCCGACAGCGCCGACGGCACCCGGCGCCGCTCGAACCATTCGAGCATCGGCACCAGCGCGATCGCGATCACCAATGCGGCGGTGACGGGCAGGAAAAAGGCCGCACCCGCTTGAAGCGCGAAAGGCAAGGCGATCGCGATGCCGATGCCGCCGAACAAGGCAATCGCTGCCAGCAGCCGATCCCGGCGCAGCGCTTCCGCTGCCCGGCCGGACATCATGGCTTGCAAGAAGGACGTACTCGGACGCTCTTCCACCCCTGCCCTCCCGCCGAATCGCGCCTGCGACCGGTACGGTTAACCTCATGCCGCAAACCAGCGATGAACGGGAGAGAATCGCGCGCCCATAGGCAAAATTCATGGTGAAGCGATGCGCGGGGAACACGACGTTTAACCGTCATATCCTCCGATCGTCCCATCGACGAAACGACTCGTCGTGGTTTCGTTGACGCTGCAGCGCAAACCCCCGACATGCCCATCAAGACATTGGTCGCAAGGGCACACGTTACCCTCGTCCTGCTGACAAGACGTTAAATTCGCAGCCGTCGCTTAGTATTCGCGACGGTGGGCGGTTTTGCGCATTCGTAAGAGTTTTTGATGAATTTCAAGCGTCCCTTCACGCTTGCTTCGGGTGCAGGGCTCGGCCTTGCCCTGTCGTGCTTTGCCCTGTCTTCGGGCAGCTCGGCGGCCGAGTATGTCGCCGCCACACCCCTTCTTGCTTATGATCTGAGCGCAACCGCCGCCCCGCCCGTCGCGCAGCAAGCGGCGGCCGCGCCGCAGGCCGTTTCCGATGATACCGTGCCCCAGTCAGGGCCCTCCCCGATATCGGTCGACGCCGAGTCGGTTGAATGCATGGCCAAGGTCGTGATGCACGAAGCGGCCAATCAGCCGCGCGAAGGCAAGATCGCCGTCGCCCAGACGTTGGTGAACCGGCTCAAAGTCGGCGGTCGCTTCGGCGGCTCGATCTGTGAGATCGTCAACCAGAAGGGCCAATATTTCCGCATCGCCAGCTTCCATCCGCGCAAGAATAGCGACGGCTGGCAGGAAGCGGTCGAAGTGGCGCATGACGTGCTCGCCGGCCGCGCTGAGCCGGTCGCGCCGGGCGCGATCTACTTTCGGGCTTCCTATGCGCCTGCCAACGCCTTCTTCCGCACGCGCGAGCGCGTTGCGACCGTCGGCGCCCACATCTTTTACCGCTAATTATTCGCCAGGGCTTTCGGCCCTTTCTTTTTGACCGGCTCCAGGGAAGCGCTTCTCCTCGACGCGCTTCCATTGGTCGTGCATCGCCTTGCGGGGCAGGCCAATCCCCAATCCCTCGCTGGTATCGACCCACTCATCGGCCCACTCGGCCGCCTGCTGTTGCGCCGAACTCGGCGGCTGATCGTCGATCCAGTCGCGCAAGGACACAGCATTCGCGCAAAGCAGGAACAGGCTGGCGATCAGAACCACGCCGAACGACCAGCCGAGCCCGGCTTCATCCAGCTCTGGTTCCGGCAGGTCGATCGGCGATGGCGTGTCCTGCGGCATGCGCTTTTCCCTAGAATTGATAATAGATGAAGGGTGCGACCCCTTCGAAACGCATGGCATCCACGATCAGGATCGTGATCCCCACCAGCAGGCCCAGCGCCCAAGCCGGGAGCAGGCGGACCTGCAGCGCGAGCCGCTGCCCCAGATTGGCCGGAGTGAAATGGATCGCCATCCCGAACAGGATGAGCACGCAGGCCAGCGGGGTCAGCACGTCGCTCGCCACGCCGGCGGTGCCGATGCCCCTGAGGAAAGCGATCGCGGCGTCGAAGCTTTCGGCACGGAAGAATATCCAGCCGACCAGGACGATATGGAAGGTTATCAGGATACCGACCACTCGTGGCAGGCGCGGGAAGCCCTCGGGTCGGATGCGATCCCAAATCCGTTCGAGCGCGAGTACCCCGCCATGGAGCCCGCCCCAGATGACGAAGGTCCATTTGGCACCGTGCCACAGCCCGCCGAGCAGCATCGTCAGCATCAGGTTGATACACTGGCGGGCAAAGCCCCTGCGGCTGCCGCCGAGCGCGCCGATATAGAGGTAGTCGCGCAGCCAACTCGACAGACTGATGTGCCAGCGTCGCCAAAAATCCTGGAGCGATTGCGCGCGATACGGTTGGTTGAAATTGAGCGGGAAGCGATAGCCTAGCAAGGCCGCGATCCCGATCGCCATATCGCTGTAAGCTGAAAAGTCGCAATAGATCTGAACCGCATAACCATAAGCCGCGGCGATCAGATCGAGCCGCGAATGTGCCGCGGGATCGAAGAAGACCGGATCGACCAGCCCGGTCGAAAGCTCCGACGCGACCACCGCTTTCTTGAACAGGCCCCAGACGATCAGTATCAGCCCGATGCTCGCCATGTCGCGCGTAAGGCGCGGGCTTTCCTCGAACTGAGGCAAAAGATCCGACCCGCGCACGATTGGCCCCGCCACCAGATGCGGGAAGAAAGACATGAGCAAGGTCACGTCGAGCAATTTGGCAGGCGCGAGCCGCTCGGCGTGGACGTCCGCCAGATAGGACATGCCCTGGAAGGTGAAAAAGGAAATTCCGACAGGCAGCACCACCTGCATCAGCGGCAGGTCGCGCGCATAGCCCGCCGCGTGCAGGATATCCCCCAGCTGCTCGACGAAGAAGCCGTAATATTTGAAGAATCCAAGGATCAGCAGATTGCCGGTCACGCCCGCGATCATGATCGCCCGGCGACGCGCGGCCGACGCTTCGCGATTGTACCAGATCAATTCGGCCGAGCCCCAGTTGAGCAGCGCCGAGCCAATCAGCAACGCGACGAAACGCCAATCCCATGCGCCGTAAAAGACCCAGCTAGCGACCAGCAGCAGGATCTTGCGCCACTCGTTCGATCCGTTCGCGGCCCACACGATCGTGAACACGACCAGGAAGAACAGGCCGAAGCTGAGCGTGGGAAAGAGCATTAGGCGATGCTCCGCCGGTCAAACTTCACCGCGCCATCGCCTTGTCGAGATCGTCCTGAAGCCGCCGCGCGATCTCCTTGCCGCCCGCCGTCGTGTAATGGACATAATCGGCCCGCATCAGCGGCGGGCTGGCATGGACCCAGGCGTCGGCATAGCAGCGGCCGCCGAGGCGAGCCTCCCAATCCCAAAAGGCGACGTTGAGCTGGGAGGCGACCCGGCGCTGGACATCGCGCACCAGCCTGAGACCCGCTGGCGGAAACAGCGGCCCTTTGCTGGTTCCGGTTGCCATCGGCGCCGGGGGCGGAGCAGCCGTAGGCGGCGCTACCACCGGTTCGCTCGGCGCCATGCCGATGCTGTTCCTGAGCCTGGTCATGATCGTATCGAGCACGCTCGGCCCAGCCTGGACCGGCTGCGCCAGCGGCGCGCCGCAGTCGGGTGACGATTCCCCTCCCGTATTGGCGCGCATCTCGGCGCGACGGCTCAACGCGTCGGGCGCGCCCAGGATCAGGATCGGGACATTGCCGGCGAGCCGGCGGATTCGGCCGATCTGCGCACGCAACGTGACCTCATATTCGAACTCGTTGACGCGCGGCGAAAAGCCTTCGTTGGTGCCAAAGGCGAGCACGATCAGGTCGGGTCGATAGTTGGTCAGTTCCTCGGTCAGCACCGCGTCGTCGGTGCGCGCCCAGTGGATCAGCTGCGATCCGACCACACCGAGATTGGAGAGCGCGACCCCTCCCCCGTCCCTGAACGTCGCCCACGAGGTGAGCATCGCCGGGCCGCCCGAGACGGTCAGGTCCGCGGTCGTCGCGGGCTGGGCCAGCTTCATCGTGCGGCATTCGGGGCGCTCGGTTGCGGAGGCGAGATTGAAGGTCGCGATCTGAGTTCCGACGTGCAGCGTCAGGGCTCCCGCCCCTGGTTTGACGATTGCGCAGACTAGAAAGCGGTCGAACGCCTCGTTGGGATCCGCGAGCAGCGCCATTGTCGCGCCGTCGTCCTGGCTGGTCAGCGTGAACGCGCTCAAACCCAGGGGTGGCGAGGGCATCGACCAGGTCGCGCCGAAATCGCTCGAAATCTTCCAGCCGGGTGACATCGTCACGGTCACGCCGCGCGTTATATAGCCGTCAAACGGTCGCCCCGGCGCCAGCACGCCGCGCCCCGCGGATCCATATTTCTGCTGGAGAATGTCGCGCCACGCGCTCGTGATCGCGTCGCCTGCGGTGTGGCTATCACCGATCTGCAGGACATGGACCGGGCGCGTATTGGCATGCGCCAGCTTGGCGAAGAAGGGCCGCAGCGTCTCACCCTGCGCCAGACCCGTAGCCGGCATGGCTGCCGCCGCAAGGGCAACCAGCGCTATCACTGGTCCTCGGTCCGATTTGTGTCCGAATTGTCGCCAATGCCCGCCTCCGGCACCGTGGCGGGCGCGACGGCATCCGCATGCGGCCGCGGCACGTGGCGACTGGCCGGTGCCTTACGCACGACCGGGGAATTGCCGTTATCGGCTGGCTTCGCCGGGGGCGGGCTGTCCGTGCTGACGGGGGCTCGAACGCTCCGCTCGCCGGACTTGGCGGCTTCCACGCTGGAAAGGATGCGGCCGGCCAGCCCCTTGGCGACACGGATATAGCCGTTCATTGACATGTGAATGCCGTCGCCCGCACGCAACAGCTTGGGCGTGCCGTCCTTGTCCTGATAATAAGCCTGGTACTGGCCCGCCGCGTCGGTCGTGAGCGGACGGATATCGACATAGGGTACGCCGATCCGCGCCATCAGCACACGATAGAATTCGTCCATCGCGCGGGCGTCGGCGTCGAAACCCGGATCGCGCATCACCGGCAGCCCGACCCAATAGACCTGCGCACCATGCCGGCGCAGCATCGCGACATAGGATTCGACGCGCGCGGAGATCACGCGCTGCCAGAACGGCCCCATCAGCGCGCCGCAATGGCCGTTGTCGCATACACCTTGCGCATCATTCGCGCCGAACGAGATCACCGCGACGTCAAGCGGCTGGCCGTCGATTTGCTGATCGTCATGCTGTTCCAGGTCGAGCCGCCGGTAGCGAGTGAAGCCGGTCGACGGCTGCGAATATTTGTCGACCCGGAAGCCCCCTTTGGCCGGCAGCAGGCGATAGAGCGCGCTGTAGACACCGTCGCCGAAACTGTCGCCGAAGACGCCGACATGCACCTGGCCGCCCTGCTTCACCCTCTCGGCCATCTGCGCCGAGGGCGGGTCGGCTTCCGGCGTCGGATAGGCGGCCGGCTCGGCCACCGTGCCCTTGGGGGTCGTCGCGTCGGGCGCTGCCGCGCTGCCCGGTGGCGGCGGAGCTATCCCATGTGGCGCCACCACCGGGGCCGCCTCCGGGGCGAGGCTTAGAGCCTCCTTCCTTTCATTACCGGTGCCGAAGGCATAGCCGATCGCCACCCCGGCCGCGACGCCAAGGAACAGGACAGCCGTACGGTCGAGGAGAAGACGAAGCCACTTCATGGAATGCACTTGGGATAAAGGCGGGCGCGCGCTTGGCAAGGGCGCGCGCGCGTCAATGCGGCGACCCGAGTCCGGTCACGGGTTCAGCCGCGTGGCCGTGCTTGGGGATAGGTGCCCAGCACGCGATGGCTCTTGGTGTGGAATGCGAGTTCTTCCAGCGCACGCGCAAGATTGGCGTCCTCGGGCCCGCCCTCGACATCGCAATAGAAGGTCGTCGCGGCGAAGCTTGCCCCACGCTGGTAGCTTTCCAGCTTGGTCATGTTGACGCCGTTAGTCGCAAAGCCGCCCAGCGCCTTGTAGAGCGCGGCGGGCACGTTCTTCACCTCGAAAATGAAGCTGGTCATGCGCGGGCCGTCGATCGCGCCCTTGGTCGCGTCCTGCTCCAGCGCGACGAAGCGCGTGGTATTATCGTCGCTGTCCTCCAGCCGATCCGCGATCAGTTCAAGACCGTAAAGGTCGGCCGCAAGGCGTGGCGCGATCGCGCCGATCGAGGAATCCCCTAACTCGGCGACCATTGCCGCCGCACCCGCCGTGTCGGGGTAAGGGACCGATTGCAGCCCGTGTGCGCGCAGCCAGTGCCGGCATTGACCCAGCGCCTGCGGGTGGCTCATCGCATCCGTTATCTGCCCACCCGCAAGACCCATTAGCCAATAGCGGATCGGCATGAAATGCTCGCCGGTGATCGACAGGCCGGATTCGGGCAGCAGGAAATGGATGTCCGCGACGCGGCCGTGCAGGCTGTTCTCGATCGGAATCAATGCCCGCCGCGCCTTGCCTTCCTTCACCGCGTCGAGGGCATCCTCGAAGCTGAAACAGGGTAAAGGCAGCGCATCGGGAAAGGCCTCCAGAGCGGCGATGTGCGAATTGCAGCCAGGCGCGCCCTGGATCGCGACAGCGCGTTCGGGATGCTCGGCGGCAGCCTCGGTCATTGCGGCGACCAAAGCGCGCGCGGGTGCGGGATAGCTCTCCATGATGGCCGCGGCGGATAGAGGCTGTAGGCTCCGCCCGCAACCGCTTGCGGCGCGCGCCTGCGCCCACTAAGGAACCCGCAAATCCCGCGCGGCGGGGCGTATATCGCAAACCTTTGAGGGTCAGGCAGGGGCATGAACGATCGCACGAACACGATTGCTGGCTGGGTATTGTTTGCCGGCATTGTCGGTCTGGGCCTGACGATCGTCACCGGCGAACATTTCAAGAGCGAGCGCCCCGAGAAGATGGGCTATGAAGTTCAGGGTGTAGAGCAGGAAGGCGGCGCCGCTGCGGTCGCCGAGAAGCCCTTCGCTTTTTACATGAGCCAGGCCGACGCCGCCAAGGGCGAGGACGTCTTCAAGAAGTGCGCCGCCTGCCACAATGCCGACAAGGGCGGCGCCAACGCGCTCGGTCCGAATCTGTATAACGTGGTGGACGAAGCAGCGGCGACCGGCCGTGCCGGCTTCGCTTTCTCCGATGCGCTCAAGTCCAAGGGCGGCAAGTGGACCTTTGACAATCTGAACGCGTGGCTGACCAGCCCGAAGGCTTATGCGCCCGGCACCAAGATGACCTTTGCGGGACTCTCTAATCCGCAGGATCGCGCCAACGTGATCGCCTACCTCAACAAGCAGGGCGACCATCCGTTGCCGCTGCCCGCTGCTCCCGCGGCCGGCGCAGCCAGCCCGGAAAAGGCTGCCGCCGAAGCGGCCGGCGACGATGCCGCAAAGGCGAAGAACGTCCCGGTCCAGACCGAGGCGCAGGCCGCCAAACAGCCGCAGGGCAATATCAAGGGCGACGCGGCTCCCGCCACCTCCGGCACCTCGACCGAGAAGCATTGATCGGCTGACCTGCCGTTCGTGCTGAGCGAAGTCGAAGCACGTTCCGCCCCACGGTAAGTGAAGCGCCCTCGACTTCGCTCAGGGCGAATGGTTTTTGTTATGTCCGATCCGACCACCATCCGCCGGCTTTACGGCCGCCGCACCGGCCATAAGCTCCGCGTGGGCCAGGCCGCGCTGACCGAACGCCTGCTGCCCGAACTTTCGGTGCCCGCCGCAGGCCCGCTCGACGCGCAGGCGCTGTTCGGCGACGATCGTCCGCTCGAGCTGGAGATCGGCTTTGGCCGCGGTGAGCATCTGGCCGGTCAGGCCGCGATGCGACCCGACCACGGCTTCCTCGGCTGCGAGCCCTTCCTCGACGGCGTGGTCGGCTTGCTGATGCACATCGAGGGTGAAGGCCTGGACAACGTCCGCATCCACAATGGCGACGCGCTCGACGTGATCGAGCGCCTGCCCGACGCGAGCCTCGCCTGCGCTTATCTTCTCCACCCCGATCCCTGGCCCAAGACGCGTCACGCAAAACGGCGCTTCATGAACAAGGGACCGATCGACCTGCTCGCGGCCAAGCTCAAGCCCGACGCCGAATTCCGCTTCGGCACCGATCATCCGATTTACTGCCGTTGGGCGATGATGGTCATGGGCCAAAGCCCACACTTCGAATGGCTGGCGCAGGGCCCGCAGGACTTCCTCGTCCGCCCCGACGACTGGCCGGAAACGCGCTACGAGGCAAAGGCCCGCCGTATCGGACACGAGGTGTGGTATTTCCGGTACCGGCGCCGATAGATCGGCCCTTCTAGCTCGGTTTCGGGGTGCGAGGACGCCATCCCGTCACAGCCGAACCGCGCGCAGGCGCAGTGCGTTGCCGACCACGCTCACAGAAGAGAGCGCCATCGCCGCGGCTGCAATTGCCGGCGAGAGCAACGTGCCCGTCAGCGGATAGAGCAGGCCTGCCGCGATCGGGATGCCCGCGACATTGTAAGCGAATGCGAACACCAGATTCTGGCGGATGTTCCGCATCACCGCGCGCGACAGCCGGCGGGCGCGAACAAGGCCGGTCAGATCGCCCTTGAGCAAGGTTACGCCTGCGCTCTCGATCGCGACATCGGCGCCCGCGCCCATCGCCACGCCAACCTCTGCGGCTGCCAGTGCGGGCGCATCGTTGACGCCATCGCCTGCCATAGCCACCGAGCGGCCTTCGCGGCGGAGCTTGTTGACGACCGCCGCCTTGTCCTCGGGCAGCACCTCCGCCTCGACGTCCTCGATGCCGATGCGTCTGGCGACCGCAAGCGCCGTGGTGCGGTTGTCGCCGGTCATCATCACGACCCGAATACCTTCCGCCTTGAGCGCCCGAACCGCCTCGGGCGTACTCTCCTTGATCGGATCGGCGATCCCGATCAGGCCGGCTAACACTCCGTCGATAGTGACGAATATCGCGGTCGCGCCATCGCCGCGCAGCCGCTCTGCGTCCGATGCCAGCGCCGAAATGTCGATATTCTGCTCGGCCATCAGCCTCGGCGCACCCAGCAACACACGCTTACCCTCGACCGTGCCGGTCACTCCCCGTCCGATCGGCGCGTCGAAATCGATGGCTTCGGCTAACGCGAGTCCGCGCTCGCCCGCGGCGCGCACTATTGCTTCACCAAGCGGATGCTGGCTGCTGCGTTCGACGCTGGCGGCGAGCCGCAACAGCGTAGATTCATCTGTCCCCGGTGTCGGCACCACCGCCGCGACTGCAGGTCGCCCCTCGGTCAGCGTGCCGGTCTTGTCGACGATCAGAGTATCGATCTGTTCGAACCGCTCCAGCGCGTCGGCATTCTTGATGAGCACACCCGCCTGCGCGCCGCGGCCAACGCCGACCATGATCGACATCGGCGTGGCAAGCCCGAGCGCGCAGGGGCAGGCGATGATCAATACCGACACCGCGGCCATCAGAGCATAGGCAAAGCGTGGCTCGGGGCCGACCAGCGCCCATGCGGCTCCCGCGATCACGGCAGCCGCAATGACGGCCGGCACAAACCATCCGGACACCTGATCCGCCATGCGCTGGATTGGCGCGCGGCTGCGTTGCGCATCCGCTACCATCTGCACGATCCGCGCGAGCAGCGTCTCGGCGCCAACCTTTTCCGCCCGCATCAGGAAAGAGCCGGTCATGTTGAACGATCCTGCGATCACCGTGGCGCCTGCTTCCTTGGTCACGGGCATCGATTCGCCGGTGACGAGGGATTCGTCGATCGACACGCGACCATCGACCAGTTCACCGTCGACCGGCACCTTCTCGCCAGGACGGACCCGCAACCGGTCGCCGACGTGGATCAGGTCGAGTGTGACATCCTCGTCCGAACCATCGTCACGCAGCCGCCGTGCGGTTTTGGGAGCCAGGTCGAGGAGTGCCCTGATCGCGCCCGACGTGCGCTCGCGCGCCCGCAATTCGAGCACCTGACCCAGCAGCACGAGCACAGTTATCACTGCCGCCGCCTCGAAATAGACCGGGACCGCACCGTCCATCTGGCGGAACGCGAGGGGGAAGATGCCGGGCGCGAGGACTGCGATCACACTGAATATCCATGCGACACCGGTGCCCATCGCGATCAGCGTGAACATGTTGAGCTTCATCGTGCGGAGCGACACCCAACCACGCACGAAGAAGGGCCAGCCCGCCCACAATACCACCGGCGTCGCCAACGCGAACTGTACCCAATTCGATGCCTGCCGATTGAGCAACATCGTCAGCCCGAACAGATGTCCTCCCATCTCCAACACAAAAACCGGCAAGGTCAGGACCAACCCGATCCAGAAGCGCCAGGTCATGTCGAGCAACTCTTCGCTCGGGCCACTTTCCGGCCCTGCCATCACCGGTTCGAGCGCCATGCCGCAAATCGGACAGGCGCCCGGCCCGATCTGGCGGATTTCGGGATGCATGGGACAGGTATAGATAATTCCC
>Ga0207683_10002714_pt1 | contig 15451 bp, 10 predicted proteins | sample KBSM73metaG_FD_184333 | JGI IMG/M metagenome (GOLD analysis project Ga0207683, IMG submission 184333) | Miscanthus rhizosphere microbial communities from Kellogg Biological Station, Michigan, USA - KBS M7-3 metaG (SPAdes) (version 2) | ecosystem: Host-associated > Plants > Roots > Rhizosphere >... | reverse complement strand
GAGCGTGTAGTCGAAGCTTTGCGCGCTTTGCGGCGACGCGTTCTTGAACACGCGCAGCGTAGCGCCCTTGGTGTCCGCGAACGTGCACAGGATGTTCTGTCCTGCGGCCGGCGTCACCGAAACGCCGTTGGCGATCGCCGTCCCGACGGCGGCGGTGGTCGCGGTGTCCCGGCAGGCGACGTTGACGAGCGTCCACCCGGAGGGCACCGATTCGACGATCGACAGCGCCACCCCCGGGACGACCGATGCGAACGCGGTCGTGTTCGCTCCGTTGCCGGCCGTCGTGACGATCGAAAATGCCTGCGATCCGGTGAAGGCGAACGTGCCGTCGCCGCCGGCCGTCTGCTTCTCGACCTTGACTGAAGCCTGCCGGGTGTTGGTGAACGTGCAGGCGACGATCTCGCCGGGCGCCAGATTCACGGTGGCGGTGCTGCCCGACGTCGTCGAATCGCCGGTGGGATCGGTGCAGGCGATGCTGCCGAGCTGCCAGCCGGCGGGCACCGATTCCGTGATCGTATACGTCCCGGGCGCGAGATTCGGCAGCGTGAAGGGGCCGCCCGTCCCCGACGTCGTGGTGACCTGAAAGTTCTGGGGTCCCGTGAACGAGAACGTTCCGTCGCCGCCCGACGTCTTCTTGGTGACCTGTATCGCGCCGAGCTTCGTGTCGGTATAGGTGCAGGTCACGTCCTCGCCGACGCCGAGCTTGATGGTCGCGGTGCCTCCGGCGACGGTCGTGTCGCCGGACGGGTCGCTGCACACGGGGCCCGAGCGGGTCCATCCGTCCGGCACGATCTCCGAAACCGTGTAGGTTCCCGGCGCCACGGCCGGGAACCGTCGCTCGCCCGTGCCGCCTGCGGTCGTGATCGCGAAAGGCGAAGGGCCGTCGAACTCGAACGTCGCGTCGCCGCCCTGCGTCTTCTTCACCACGGTGATCGACGACTGCTTCGCGTTGTTGAACGAGCATGTCGCCGACGTCACCCCCAGGGTCGGGTTCGACGACATCGAGATTCTCGCGGTCCGCGTCGAGGGATCGACGCTGATGAATTCCGGATGCGTCTGGTTGTCGGAGTCGTCGACGCACTGGAGCGAGGCGAGGTCGAAGCCGGCCGCCGCCTGCTCCGTCACCGTGTAGACCTGCGGCGTCGTCCCGAGCTGCGCCGTGCTCAGCACCCGCTGTTGCCCTGCCGCCAGTGAAAAGGCCGCCGGCGCCACCGAGGGCCCGCTCGCGGTGAAAGCGAAGGTTCCCGGCGATGCGGAGGGCGTCGTGTTCTTGACGACCGTGATCCTGCCGGTCACGGTGACTGGTATCCGGGCCGTGATGCCCGCGCTGCAATTCGATTTGGTGCTGGCCTTCACCCATTGGGCAGGTGGCGCCTGGCAGGACGTCGCGGTGCTGTTGTTGTCCCAGGTCACGACCGCAGGGAGCACCAGGTGACCCGTCGCGTCCGGCGTACAGGGAACGGTGACAATCCCGACGTTGATCGAGACCGGGCCCGAGCTGGCGATGTCTCCGCAGGCGTTCCCGTCCAGATTCGCCAGCGGCGGGGGCGACGTCGGCAGCCCGACGACGGAGCAACTCGCGCTGCCGCCGGCGTTCGAGCGGATGATCGGCGACTTCCCATCGAGCGCGACGAACACGCCGATGTCGTAGCGCTGGTTCGCGTTCGACCGCAGCAGCAGGCTCAGGTCCAGCGTGACCGACGTGCCGGCCGCGCACGTCGTGACGCCGTTGTTGACCGACACGGTCGCGATGTTGATGTCGTTCGACGTGCAGCCGAGGTCGCTGCCGCTGCGGTCGGCCGCGCACATGCCGGCGGGGAACGGCTGGCCCGCGGCGGGCACCGCCGACACGGTCGTGATCGCGGCGAGGACGACGGCCGACGCGAACCTCCGGAGCACCGGGCGGACGTCGTTGCCGAACACTGCTTCTCCCCTGGATCGCGGAGTCAACACGTCCGCGCCCCCCGATTCGCCGACCCGATGACCATTGTTCTGCTGTCGCGACGAAGCTTAATGCGGCCACCCCTCTCTTGCAACGTTTCCCGCTGCCGGCCGGCGCCGCAGGTTGACCGCTGGAGGCCGCGTTGCGAAGGGCGGACTCGACGGCCCTGCCTGTGCGGTTGCGGTAGCATTCGCGCATCCTCTCTGCTCAGGAGTCAATCCGTGCGCTTCCGCATCGTCTCCGCCGCGCTCGCGGCCCTCGTCTTCGCGACGTCCGCCGCCGCACAGGTCAGGATCGGCCTGATGGTCTCGGCCACCGGCCCGACGTCCGCCATCGGCATCCCGCAGAAGAACACCGGCGACATCCTGCCGAAGAAGATCGGCGACGCCACCGTCGAGTACATCTCGCTCGAGGACGGCGGCGACGCGACGCGTGCCGTCCAGAACGTCAAGAAGCTGATCCAGGAGAACAACATCGACGCGCTGATCGGTCCGTCGACCACGCCCAACGCGTTCGCGATCCTCGACGTGATCGCCGAGAGCAAGGTGCCGATGATGGCCACCGTGGGCACGTCCGCGGTGGTCGAGCCGCTCGACGCGAAAAAGCGCTGGGTGTTCAAGACCACGCAGAACGACGACCTCATCGCCGCCGCGCTGCTGAAGCACATGGCGAAGAACGGCGTGAAGACGGTGGGGTTCATCGGCTTCAACGATCCCTACGGCGACAACTGGCTCAAGGTGTTCACCGCGCTCGGCGACAAGGCCGGCGTCAAGGTGGTCGCCGCCGAACGCTTCAGCCGCACCGACCAGAGCGTGACCGGACAGACGCTGAAGCTCCTGGCCGCGAAGCCCGACGCGATGCTGATCGCCGCCGTCGGCGGGCCGGCCGTGCTGCCGCAGGCGACGCTGCGCGACCAGGGCTACACCGGCCCGATCTATCAGACGCACGCCGTGGCGACGGAGGACTTCATCAAGCTCGGCAAGGACAAGGTCGAAGGGACGATCCTCGCCGCGGGCCCGATGCTGGTCATCGACGAGATCGCCGATTCCAATCCGACGAAGAAGGTGGCGCAGACCTACATCGCCGCCTACCAGAAGCAGTTCGGCAGCGTGCCGGCGACGTTCGGCGCCAACACGTGGGACGCGGGATTGCTGCTGGAGCGCGCCGTTCCCGCGGCGCTGAAGGCCGGCAAGCCCGGCACCGAGGCGTTTCGCGTGGCGCTGCGCGACGCGCTGGAGCAGGAGCGCGAGGTGATCGGCTGCCAGGGCATCTTCAACATGTCGGCGACGAACCACAACGGGATGGACGAGCGCGCGCGCGTGCTGGTGACGGTCAGGGACGGCAAGTTCCGCCTCGTGCCCGAGTGAGCGCGCGCGGCGGCTGACATGTCCGTCGCGCGTATCGCCGGCGTGCTGCTCGCGGGAGGCCGCGGCGAGCGCTTCGGCGGCGGCAAGCTGCTGGCGCCGGTGCAGCGCGCGGAGGGCGACGTCGCGAGCGGCACCCCCGTGGGCGTGGCTGCGTGCCGGCACCTCGCCGCCGCGCTGACCCGCACCATCGCCGTCGTGCGGCCGGGCGATCCGGCGCTCGCCGCCGCGCTGGCGGCCGCCGGCGCGCGCGTGGTCGTGTGCGCGCGGGCGACCGAAGGGATGGGCGCGAGCCTCGCCTGCGGCGTCACCGCGACGGCCGATGCCGACGGCTGGATCGTCGCGCTGGCGGACATGCCGTGGGTGCAAACGGCGACGATCGCGGCCGTGGCCGCGGCGCTCGCCGCGGGTGCCGACATCGTCGCGCCGCGCCACGACGGCCAGCGCGGGCATCCGGTGGGGTTTGCGCGCCGCCACGGCCCCGCGCTGGCGGCGCTCGCCGGCGACGAAGGCGCCCGGTCCGTCGTCGCCGCGCATGCCGGCGGCGTGCAGGTGATCGACGTCGGCGACGCCGGCGTGCTGCGCGACGTCGACCGCCTGTCGGACCTGTAGAAGGAAACGCTAGCCGACGCGCGTCTGCCAGAGATCGGGCTGGTGCTCCACGCCCGTGCCGGACTGGGCGTGCTCCTCCCACCACGCGCGGAAATCGGCGGCGGCGAGCGGCGGCGTGATCAGGTAGCCCTGCGCTTCCTCGCAGCCGTGCGAGCGCAGGAAATTGAACTGCGCGTTCGTCTCCACGCCCTCTGCCGTGCAGCGGAGCCCGAGCGAATGCGACAGCGCGATGATGGCCTGCGTGATCGCCTCGTCGTTCCGGTTGAGCTCGAGACCGTGGACGAAGCGCTGGTCGACCTTGACGCCGCGGATCGGCAGCCGCGCGAGATACGACAGGCTGGAGTAGCCGATGCCGAAGTCGTCGACGGTGATCGACACGCCCATCTGCTTCAGCTGCATCAGCGTGGCGACGGCCTTGTCCGCGTGCGTGATGATGACGCTCTCGGTGATCTCGAGGTCGAGGTAGTGCGGCGACAGCCCGCTGTCGGCGAGCGCGTCCTCGACCACGCTCACCCACCCGTCGTGCTGCAGCTGGTGCACCGACAGGTTCACGGACAGGCGGACAAGCATGTTCTGCCGGTGCCATGCCACCACCTGCTTGCACGCCTCGCGCAGCACGCGCTCGCCGAGCACGTGGATCATTCCCGACTCCTCGGCGATCGGGATGAACTCGGCGGGCGGGATCATGCCGCGCTCCGGATCGTGCCAGCGCAGCAGCGCCTCGACGCCGCGCGGCTTGCCCGACTGCATGTCGATCTGCGGCTGGTAGACGATGGCGAATTCGGCTTCCTCCAGCGCGCGCCGCATGTTCGTCTCCATCTGCAGCCGCTTCTGCACGCGCGCGTTCATGTCGGCGGTGTAGAACCGGAACGCGTTGCGGCCGGATTCCTTCGCCGCGTACATCGCGGTGTCGGCCTGCTTGATGAGCTCTACGGCGTCGGGCGCGTCGGACGGATACATCGCCACGCCGATCGAGCAGGTGAGCGTCGGCACCTGGTCGGACAGCTGGAACGGCTCCTGGAACGACTCGCGGATGCGCGAGATCACGGCCATCACCTCGACAGTGCCGTCCGCCGCCGCGAGCTGCGGCAGCACGATGACGAACTCGTCGCCGCCGAGCCGGGCGACGGTGTCGCTCTCGCGCACCGCCTTCGACAGCCGCTGCGCGATCGCCTGCAGCAGCTGGTCGCCGGCGTCGTGGCCCAGCGTGTCGTTGATCCGCTTGAAGTTGTCGAAATCGAGGAAGAGGCACGCCACCTGCAGGCTGTCGCGCACCGCCTGGGCGAGGATCTGCTTCAGGCGCTGGTTGAGGAGCGAGCGGTTGGGCAGGCCGGTGAGGATGTCGTGCTGCGCAAGCTTGTACGCATGCGCGGTGGCGACCTCCAGCTCCTTCGTGCGCTGCGTGACCTTTTCCTCGAGCGTGCGCTGGTAGTTGCCGACCTCGGCCTGCGATTCCGCGAGCCGCTGCGTCATGTGGTTGAACGTGTGGGTGAGGAGGCCGAGCTCGTCCGACGACTTGGCGGGCACGTACACGTCGAGCCGGCCGGAGCCGACGGCGCGCGCCGCGCGCATCAGCCGGCGCATCGGCGCGACCAGGCCCTGCGTCAGCAGCAGTGTCGCCACGACGGCGATCACCACGAGGAGGCCCACCACGGTGAGCGCGCCCAGCACCTGCGCGCGAAAATTCTGCGCCTGGCGATCGAATGAGAGGCCGAGGCGCACGAAACCGAGCGGGCCGGCCGAGTTGCGCGCGTGGACCGGCGTGAGGAGCTCGACGTAGCGGCGGCCGTCCAGCTCGCGCTCGGCGCTCGACGTGGCGCCATGGGCCATCCCGCCCGCGCCGGCCGGCAGCGGCGGCAGCGGCGCCGTGCCGAGGCGCGGCGAGAGCCGCCGCTCGGCGACGACGCCGCCGTTGCGGTCGAGCACGCTCAGGTACGCGATGTCGCCGTCGCCGGCGATGCCGTCGACGATCTGCTCGATCTGCGCAGGGTCCGGCCGCGCGAGGCCGGGAGCGGCGAGGTCGGCGAGCATCGCCAGCACCACGCGTCCCTGCGCACGGAGCTGGAGCTGGTCGTCGCGCCACTGCTGCCAGAAATAGAACGAGGTGATGGTGACTGCGGTGAGCGCGATCAGGCCGACCGTCAGCAGGTTGAGCTTGGTGAGCAGCCCCATCCGCACCGGCGGCAGGTTGAGCGTGGTGACGGTGTCCGCCGCCAGCGGCGACAGGTGCTTGCGGAGGCGTTGGCGGACGGTGGTCATGGGCACAGGCGGCGGCGGGCGCGGGCCGCGGCATCGGCGTGCACTACAGCAGCGCCACGCGCACGATCGGCGCCGAAAAGGATACACGCCGCAGGCGCCGCCCGCGCGTGAGTATTCGCCCCCGGCGACGGGCGGCCCGCGGTCCCGGCTGGGACCTCCTCAGGCGCTACAGCACGGCGACCGGAATCTTGCCGATCTTCTGCTGCCATTCACGGGGCCCCGACTGGTGGACGGACGTCCCCCGCGCGTCGACGGCCACCGTCACCGGCATGTCCTTGACGTCGAATTCGTAGATCGCCTCCATCCCCAGATCGGCGAAGCCCACGACCTTGGCCGAGCGGATGGCCTTCGACACGAGGTAGGCGGCGCCGCCCACCGCCATCAGGTACGCCGCCTGGTGCTTGCGGATGGCCTCGATCGCGACGGGGCCGCGCTCGGCCTTGCCGATCATCGCGATCAGGCCGGTCTCCGCGAGCATCATCTCCGTGAACTTGTCCATTCGCGTGGCCGTCGTGGGGCCGGCGGGACCGACGACCTCGTCGCGTACCGGATCGACCGGGCCGACGTAATAGATGACGCGGTGGCGGAAGTCGACTGGCAGCGGCTCGCCGCGCGCCAGCATGTCGGCGATGCGCTTGTGCGCGGCGTCGCGCCCGGTGAGGATCCTGCCGTTCAGGAGCAGCCGCTCACCCGGCTTCCAGGAGGCGACTTCCGCGGGCGTGAGCGTGTCGAGCTCGACGCGGCGCGACCCCGCGGCCGGCGTCCAGTGCACGTCGGGCCATTTCGACAGGTCCGGCGGCTCGAGCTTCGCGACGCCGCTGCCGTCGAGCGTGAAATGCGCGTGGCGCGTCGCGGCGCAGTTGGGGATCATCGCCACCGGCAGGCTCGCCGCGTGGGTCGGGAAGTCGAGGATCTTCACGTCGAGCACCGTCGACAGGCCGCCGAGGCCCTGCGCACCGATGCCGAGCGCGTTCACCTTGTCGAAGATCTCGAGCCGCAGCTCCTCGAGGCGGCTCGCGGGGCCGCGCTTCCTGAGCTCGTGGAGGTCGATCGGCTCCATCAGCGCTTCCTTGGCGAGCACCATCGCCTTTTCCGCGCTGCCGCCGATCCCGATGCCCAGCATCCCGGGCGGGCACCAGCCGGCACCCATGGTCGGCACCGTCTTCACCACCCAGTCGACGATCGAGTCGGACGGATTCAGCATCGTGAACTTCGACTTGTTCTCGGAGCCGCCCCCCTTGGCCGCGATCTTCACCTCCACGGTGTTGCCCGGCACGATGTCGAAGTGAACGACCGCGGGCGTGTTGTCGCGCGAGTTGCGGCGCGCGCCGGCGGGGTCGTGGAGGATCGACGCGCGCAGGGGATTGTCCTGATGGTTGTAAGCGCGGCGCACGCCCTCGTTCACCATGTCCGCGATCGACATCGTGTAGTTGTCCCAGCGCGCTTCCATGCCGACCTTGACGAACGCGACGACGATGCCCGTGTCCTGGCAGATCGGGCGGTGGCCTTCCGCGCACATCCGCGAGTTGGTGAGGATCTGCGCGATCGCGTCCTTCGCCGCGGGCGACGCCTCGGCCGCGTAGGCCTCGCCGAGCGCGGTGATGTAGTCGAGCGGGTGGTAGTACGAGATGTACTGCAGCGCATCCTCGATGCTCTGGATGAAGTCCTGCTGGCGGATCGTGGACATGCTAGTGCTCCTCGCCGGCGCCGCGGTGCGGCCCGCGCTCCGGCATGATGCGGTCGACCGCCGCGATGGCCAGCGCGGAAAGCAGGAACGTGATGTGGATCACGGTCTGCGCGACCAGCACCTTGGTCTCGTACGACGCCGCGTTGATGAAGGTCTTCAGGAGGTGGATCGACGAGATGCCGATGATCGCCGTGGCGAGCTTCACCTTGAGCACGCTCGCGTTCACGTGCGACAGCCACTCCGGCTGGTCCGGATGGCTCTCGAGCGCCATCCGCGACACGAACGTCTCGTAGCCGCCGACGATGACCATGATGAGCAGATTCGAGATCATCACGACGTCGATCAGGCCGAGGACGACCAGCATCACCAGGGTTTCCGGCGGCGCCTTGATGATCTCCGCGCCAACGGGCGTGGCGTTCTTGAGGATCTGCTCGAGCGCCGTCTGCGAGCCCATCGCCGCCTCGACCAGGTGGAGGAGCTCCACGAGGAAGTAGTAGACGTAGACCGCCTGCGCGACGATGAGCCCGAGGTAGAGCGGCAGCTGCAGCCACCGGCTCATGAAGAGGATCCGCGGCAGCGGTTTCAGCCGGGAGTCGGAAGGCGTGGTGAATGCCATGGCGGCGGACGGCTTTGCGGACGGGGGAGGAAGCGGGTGAGTTTAGCACCGCGGTCCTCGCGCTCCCGCCCCGGCCCGCGGGTCTTGTATGATTGGCGGCAGGAGGAAAAACACCATGGCCAACATCGAATCCGTCCTGCAGGAAACGCGGATTTTCCCGCCCCCGGCCGCGTTCACCGCGCAGGCCAACGTGAAGCCGGCCGACTTCGAGCGGATGAACGCCGCCGCCGCGGCCGACTATCCCGGCTTCTGGGCGGGTCTCGCGCGCGAGCACCTGATGTGGAAGACGCCGTTCACGCAGTCGCTCGACGAGTCGGGCGCGCCGTTCTACAAGTGGTTCGAGGACGGCACGCTCAACGTGTCGTACAACTGCCTCGATCGGAATCTCCAGAACGGCAATGCCAACAAGGTCGCGATCGCGTTCGAGTCCGACGACGGCGCCGTCGCGCGCGTCACCTACCAGGAGCTGTACCACCGGGTCTGCCGCTTCGCCAACGCGCTGAAGTCGCTCGGCGTCGCCAAGGGCGACCGCGTGATCGTCTACATGCCGATGTCGGTCGAGGGCGTGATCGCGATGCAGGCGTGCGCGCGCATCGGCGCCACGCACTCCGTCGTGTTCGGCGGCTTCTCCGCCAAGTCGCTGCAGGAGCGGATCATCGACGCCGGCGCCGTCGCCGTGATCACGGCGGACGAGCAGGTGCGCGGCGGCAAGCACCTCGCGCTGAAGGCGATCGTCGACGAGGCGCTCGGCATGGGCGGCTGCGAGAAGATCCGCCACGTCGTCGTCTATCGCCGCACCGGCGGCAGCGTCGGCTTCGCCGCGCCGCGCGACGTATGGATGCACGAGGTCGCCGAGAAGCAGCCGGACACCTGCGAGCCCGAGTGGGTCGGCGCAGAGCATCCGCTGTTCATCCTGTACACGTCGGGCTCCACCGGCAAGCCGAAGGGCGTCCAGCACAGCTCGGCCGGCTACCTGCTGATGTCCATCCTCACGATGAAGTGGACGTTCGACATCAAGCCGCAGGATCTCTTCTGGTGCACGGCGGACATCGGCTGGGTGACGGGCCACACGTACATCGCGTACGGTCCGCTCGCGGTGGGGGCCACCGAGGTCGTGTTCGAGGGCGTGCCGACGCACCCGGACGCCGGGCGCTTCTGGAAGATGATCGAGCAGCACAAGGTGAGCGTGTTCTACACGGCGCCCACGGCCATCCGCTCGCTGATCAAGGCGTCGGAAGCGAACCCCGCGGCCGCGCCCAGGAACTACGACCTGTCGAGCCTGCGGCTCCTCGGCACCGTTGGCGAGCCGATCAATCCGGAAGCGTGGATGTGGTACCACAACGAGGTCGGCCGCACGCGCTGCCCGATCGTCGACACGTTCTGGCAGACGGAGACGGGCGGCCACATGATCACGCCGCTGCCGGGTGTCACGGCGCTGGTGCCGGGATCGTGCACGCTGCCGCTGCCGGGCATCATGGCGGCGATCGTCGACGAGACCGGGCACGACCTGCCGGACGGGCAGGGCGGCATCCTCGTCGTGAAGAAGCCGTGGCCGTCCATGATCCGCACGATCTGGGGCGATCCCGACCGCTTCCGCAAGTCTTACTACCCGGAGGAGCTCGGCGGAAAGCTGTATCTCGCCGGCGACGGCTCGGTGCGCGACAAGGTGACCGGGTACTTCACGATCATGGGCCGCATCGACGACGTCCTCAACGTGTCCGGGCACCGGATGGGCACGATGGAGATCGAGTCGGCGCTGGTGTCGAACCCGCTGGTCGCCGAGGCCGCCGTCGTGGGACGCCCGGACGATCTCACCGGCGAGGCCGTGTGCGCGTTCGTCGTCCTGAAGCAGGCGCGGCCGTCGGGCGCCGAGGCCGAGAAATTCGCGAAGCAGCTCCGCGATTGGGTGGGCAAGGAGATCGGGCCCATCGCCAAGCCCAAGGACATCCGCTTCGGGGACAACCTGCCGAAGACGCGCTCGGGCAAGATCATGCGCCGGCTCCTGCGGTCGATCGCCAAGGGCGAGGAGATCACGCAGGACGTCTCCACGCTGGAGAATCCGGCCATCCTTGACCAGTTGAAGCAGGCGCTGTAGCGGCGCCGCGTCAGGCCCAAGCCCGCCCTGCGACTTGCGGGGCCGGCTTCAGCCGGCCGGCGGTGCGGTATCGGCGAACGACGCGCGCTTCGACAGGCGCTCGTACAGCCGCGCGAGATTGGAATAGGCGTCGCGCCAGCCGAGGTCGCGGTGGCGCAGATCGAGATAACCGAGCGCGCATCCGGTGGCGATGTCCGCGAGCGAATAGCCCTCGCCGTTGCACCACGTCTCGTCGTTCAGGCCCCGGCCGAGGTCCGCCAGGCCTTCACGCATCTTGCGCTCCTGCCGGGCGATGAAATCGGCGCTCTGCTGCGCGGCGGGACGCCGGCGCTCGATGACGACGCCGATCGACGCCTCGCTGATGCCGTCCGCGAGCGCCTCCCACTTGCGCACGGCGATCCGCTGCCGCGACGGCTCGGGAATGAGCCGCGAGACGGGGCTCACGTTGTCCAGGTACTCGACGATCACGCGCGAGTCGAAGAGCGGCGTGCCGTCGTCCAGCACCAGCACCGGCACCTTGCCGAGCGGGCTGTACGCATGGACCTCGTTGTCGGCCGACCACGGCGAGATTTCGACCTGCGGGCACTCGATCTTCTTCTCGGCGAGCACGATTCGCACCTTGCGGGCGAACGGGCTCGTGGACGACATGATGAGCTTCAAGGCGATGGAGTCTGCTGGAGAAAAAAAGTCCCGCGAAGCCGAAAATTATAGCATCCGCCGCACGGCCGCCGCCCTGCCCGCAGCCGCCGCGACCGCGCGGCGCGCGTGCTAAAATCGATCAGTGACCGACGCCGAGCTCGCCGCCCTCACCGCGCTGTCGCCGCTCGACGGGCGCTACGCCGGCAAGGTCGCGGCGCTCTCCGGTCACTTCAGCGAATTCGGCCTCATCCGCCACCGTGTGCGGATCGAGATCGCGTGGCTCGAGGCGCTCGCCGCCGAGCCGGCCATCCCCGAGGTGCCGCCGTTCCCGCCCGCCGCCGCCGAGGCGCTCGCGGCCGTGGCGCGCGATTTCGCGCCGGCGGACGCCGCGCGCGTGAAGGCGATCGAGCGGGAGACCAACCACGACGTCAAGGCGGTCGAGTACTGGCTGAAGGAGCGGCTCGCCGCGGTGCCGGAGGTCGCGCGCGTCGCGGAATTCATCCACTTCGCGTGCACGTCCGAGGACATCAACAATCTCGCGCACGGCATTGCGCTGGCCGACGCCCGCCGCGACGTCCTGCTGCCGCTCCTGCACGCCGTCGCCGGCGATCTCCGCGCCCTCGCGCATGCGCACGCCGCGCTCCCGATGCTTGCGCGCACGCACGGCCAGCCCGCCACGCCCACGACGCTCGGCAAGGAGCTCGCCAACGTCGTTGCGCGGCTGGAGCGCCAGATCGCCGCGTTCGCGAAGGTGCCGGTCAAGGGCAAGATGAACGGCGCCGTCGGCAACTACAACGCGCACGTCGTCGCCTACCCCGAGGTGGATTGGGAGCGCTTCGCCGCCAGGGTCGTCACGTCGCTCGGGCTGGAATTCAATCCGTACACGACGCAGATCGAGCCGCACGACTGCATCGCCGAATACTGCGACGCGCTGGCGCGCGCCAACACGGTGCTGATCGACCTCGACCGCGACGTGTGGGGCTACATCTCGGTCGGCTATTTCCGCCAGCGGATGAGGGCGGGCGAGGTCGGCTCGTCGACGATGCCGCACAAGGTCAACCCGATCGACTTCGAGAACTCCGAGGGCAACCTCGGACTCGCCAACGCGCTGCTTCGCCACTTCGCGGAGAAACTGCCGATCTCCCGCTGGCAGCGCGACCTCACCGATTCGACCGTGCTGCGCAACCTCGGCGTGGCCCTCGGCCACGCGCTGCTGGGCTGCGCGTCGCTGCGGCAGGGGCTCGGCAAGCTCGAAGCCGATCCCGCCGCCACCGCCGCGGACCTCGACGCCAATCCCGAAGTGCTCGCCGAGGCGATCCAGACGGTGATGCGGCGTTACGGCCTGCCCACGCCGTACGAGCAGCTGAAGGCGCTGACGCGCGGACAGGCAGGGATGACGCGCGAGGCGCTGGTCGCTTTCGTCGACGGCCTGGCGCTGCCGGACGACGTGAAGGCGCGGCTGCGCGATCTCTCGCCGGCGGCCTATACGGGACTCGCGGAAGCGCTGGCGCGGCGCGTGTAGCAGGCGGCGCTAGAGCGGCGCCTTGCCCTTCGCGGCCTGCCGCTCCTTCATGAAGGTCGAGATCGCCGGCAGCAGCGACACGACGACGATCGCCACGACGATCCACGTGAGGTGCTCCTTGACCCACGGGATGTTGCCGAAGAGATAGCCGGCATACACGAGCGACGAGATCCACGCGACCGCGCCGACGACGTTGTAGCAGAGGAAGCGCGCGTACGACATGCCGGCCACGCCGGCCAGGAACGGCGCGAACGTGCGGATGATCGGCACGAAGCGGCCGATGATGATTGTGACGCCGCCGTAGCGCGTGTAGAACGCCTGCGTCCGCTCGAGATATGCGCGCTTGAACCAGCGCGAATCCGGCTCGTGGAACACCTTCGGGCCGATGTAGTGGCCCACGCCATAGTTGACCGAATCGCCCAGTATCGCCGCGACGATCAGCACCACGACGAGCACGTGGACATTGAGGCCCGCGACCGCCACGACGGTGCCCGAGATGAAGAGGATCGAGTCGCCGGGCAGGAACGGCAGCACGACGAGCCCGGTCTCGGCGAAGATGATCGCGAACAGGATCGCGTAGAGCCACGGGCCGTATTGCGCGGCGAGCTGCGACAGCGTCTGGTCGAGGGCGAACAGCGAGTAGACGAGGGTCGTGATCATGGCTCGCTCATCCACCGCGCCGCCTGCTGGCGGACGACGTCGGGCAGCGTGCCGCCGTCGGTGTGGATCCGGCGCAGCCACGCGGCGTCGTTGCCTTCGCCCTGCACCACCGCCGACAGCGCCTCGAGCGCCGGCGTCGAGCCCAGCGCGGCCGCGTGCGGGGCGAGCGCGCGCAGCGTGGCCCGGATGTCGTCGGCGAGGGGGACGGTCTCGCGGGTGCGCGGATTCACGAGCGCGCCGTCGAGGCCGTGGCGGCATGCCTGGAAGCGGTTGTAGCTGTGCACGAGATAGAGCTCCGGCGTGATCCAGTCGACGCGCTCGGCCCACAGCCAGCGCGCCAGCGCCTGCGCGTACGCGGCGATCTGCGCGGCCCGGTCCACGGTGAGCGGCGTGTCGACGACGCGGATCTCCACTGTGCCGTACTCCGGCTTCGGCCGCACGTCCCAGTAGAAATCCTTCATGCTCTTGACGATGCCGAAGCCGTGCATCGTGTCGAAGTAGCGGTTGAACGCCGCCCAGTCCGGCACGAAGGGCATCGTGCCCGACAGCGGGAACGCGTTGACGACCGACAGCCGCGACGAGTCGAACGCGGTGTCGACGCCCTGGTAGAACGGCGACGACGCGCCGAGCGCGATGAAGTGCGGCACGTAGCGGATGAACGCGTGGTTGAGGTAGATCGCGTCGTCGGCGTCGGCGCAGCCGATATGGATGTGCTGGCCGAACACGGTGAACTGCTTCGCCAGGAAGCCGTACTTCTCGGATACCGACAGGAAGCGCTCGGTCGGGTAGATCTTGCGCTCGCTCCACTTCTGGAAGGGGTGCGTGCCGCCGCCGGCGATGGCGACGTTCATCTTGCGCGCGTGCGCCGACAGCGAATCGCGCGTCGCCCGCAGCTCGGCCAGCAGCGGCTCGTAGCGCTCGTGCACGGACGAGTTGATCTCGATCATGCTCTGCGTGATCTCGGGCTTCAGCTCGCCGGCGCCGGCGTCGTCCGCGGCGCGCCGCAGCAGGTCGTCGGCGTCCGCGGCGAGGTTGTAATCGCTGGTGTTGACGAGCTGCAGCTCGAGCTCGACGCCGAAGGTCAGCGGCTGCGATCGCGTGAATTCGAGAACTGGCATGTCAGTTTCTCTCAGTCCCGCCGGGCCGACCCAAGGGACTGATGCTCCCCCTCCGGGGGCAGCGAGCGAAGCGCGCGTGGGGGTCGTTTCTCTCAGTCCCGCCGGGCCGACCCAAGGGACTGATGCTCCCCCTCCGGGGGCAGCGAGCGAAGCGAGCGTGGGGGTCGTTCATCAGTCGCGCGCTTCCGGCGCGCCCTCGCCGGACTGGATCAGAGCGTAGCGCGTGGCGATGGGACCCAGCACGCTCAGGATGGCGATGCCGGAGGCGATCACGCCGGCGAGATGCGCGCCGAACTCGGGCGAGATGTCGAAGATGGGCTGCGTGAGGCCGATCGTGAGGCCCGCCATCGGCGTGAGCGTGAGCGACAGCGTGGCCGCCTGCCGCGCGGAAATGTGCGCGGGGCGCGCGAGGACGAACAGCGCGAACGCCTTGCCGACGAGCCGCACGAGCACGAACGCGAGGCCGAGCCACGCGATGGCGCCGAACTGCTCGGGACGCAGCGTGGCGCCCGTCAGCACGAACAGCACGACGAAGAAGAGGCGCGCCGCGTGGCCGAAGCGGATGTCGATCAGCCGGCGGTCGGGGTCGAGGTTGCGGGCGCAGACGCCGAACACCAGCAGCGCCAGCAGCACGGACAGGCGACCCACCTGCGCCACGCCCACGGTGAGCACGATCATGCCGACCACCAGGATGAACTGCGACGCCTCGGCCTTGCCGATGAAGCGGGCGATCGCGCGGGCGACGCGGAACGCCACGTAGCCCAGCAGGAACGAGCCGGCGACGAGCCACAGCGCGCGGGCGATGGGATTCCACGGCGTGCCGGACACGCGCGCCTCGACGAACGGCAGCAGCAGCGCGATGCCGAGCATAGCGACGATGTTGTTGAGCGCCACGTGCCAGAGCGAGCGGCGCGTCGCCGGGCCCTCGGCCTTGAGC
>Ga0207683_10002712_pt1 | contig 15458 bp, 16 predicted proteins | sample KBSM73metaG_FD_184333 | JGI IMG/M metagenome (GOLD analysis project Ga0207683, IMG submission 184333) | Miscanthus rhizosphere microbial communities from Kellogg Biological Station, Michigan, USA - KBS M7-3 metaG (SPAdes) (version 2) | ecosystem: Host-associated > Plants > Roots > Rhizosphere >... | reverse complement strand
CGAGGCCGACATCGGCGCCATGGTCGCGAAGTCGATCGTCCGGGGGCGGGTCGAAGTAAGCGTCTCGGTGCAGTCGCGCCAGACGCCGGCGCTCGAAGTGGAGTTCAACGAAGGATTCGCCAGGGCACTCGAGGCAGCGCTCGACAAGGCCCGCGAGCGCAGCCTGATCGTGGGATCCCTCTCGCCGGGGGACCTCCTGCGCCTGCCCCAGGCGATCACCATCCGTGAAACCACAAGCGACGACGACACGATGGTAGCCGCGATAGCAGAGCAGGCCCGGCAGGCGATTGAGGCCGCTGTGGCCGACCTGCAGACGATGCGGTCGACCGAGGGGGATCATCTGCGCGCGGATCTCGATCAGCGCCGCGAACTGGTCGCCAACATGGTCGAACGGGTCGCTCTCGCCGCCGAGGAAGGCCGGCTGGGGATGGAACAGCGGCTCGCGGAGCGCGTCGCCCAGATACGGGCCGATCTCCAGGCGGACGAGAACGCCGTGGCCCAGGAAATCGTCAAGTGGGCCGCGCGGTCCGACATCAGCGAGGAGGTGGCCCGCTTCCGCGGCCACGTCTCGCACTGGCAGACCCTGGCGGACGGCCCGGAGCCCTGCGGCAGGAAGCTCGACTTTCTGCTCCAGGAGATGAACCGCGAGGTCAACACCATGGGCTCCAAGGCCGACGGCCTTCGGGTCTCGGAGCTGATCATCTCGGCCAAGGCCGAACTCGAGAAGATGCGCGAGCAGGTGCAGAATGTCGAGTGACGGGGCCGGCCGGCTCTACATCGTCTCTGCCCCGTCCGGCGCGGGGAAGACGACGCTGGTCGAGCGGCTGGTCGAGCAGATGCCGGGGCTCCGGATGTCGCGGTCCTACACGTCAAGGCCCGCCCGCCCCGGGGAAACCGACGGCGTGGACTATAATTTCGTGTCCCGCCAGCGGTTCGAGGAGATGATTGCCGCGGGCGATTTCCTCGAGTGGGCGGACGTATTTGGGAACCTCTACGGGACCTGCGCTTCAGACACCGAGCGCCTGCTGACCGACGGCAGCGATGTCGTGCTGGTGATCGACGTGCAGGGGGCCAGGCAGGTCCGGGCCCTCAGGCCGGGAGCCACGACCGTCTTCGTGATGCCGCCGTCGTATGCGATTCTCGAACAACGGCTGCGTGGGCGAAGCAAGGACAGCGAGGGGGCCATCCTGAAGCGGCTCCAGGTGGCGCGCGAGGAAGTCGCTTCGTTTACGGAGTACGACTTCATCGTCATCAACGACGAACTGACGTCGGCCGTCGACCGGCTGCGCGGGATCGTCTTCGCGGCCCGCTGCCAGTTGAGTTGCATGCGCACCGAAGCCGCGCGTATCGTCGCCACATTCGCATGAGTTCCACGTCGTCGTTCCAATTAGCAATTAGCGATTAGCAATTGATTTGAGGTCCTTGATGATTGACCGTTCCAAGCTTCCGAACACGTTCGAATTCGTCGTCACCGCGAGCGCCCGGGCCCGCCAGTTGCTGGCCGGATCGGTTCCGCGGGTCGACGTCGGCGAGCACAAGAAGACCACCGTCGCCACGAAGGAAGTGCTGACGGGCGCCGTGGAAGCGCTTCCGTACGAGCGTCCGGCGGAACTCGCCGGCGAGTAGCGTCAGGAAGGGGGACCGCATGCTTGTCGCGCTTGGAGTGTCAGGCGGAATCGGCGCCTACAAGGCCGTCGAGGTTGCGCGCGGCCTCCAGAAGCGCGGGCATGACGTCGTGGCCATCATGACGCACTCGGCCACGCGATTCGTCGGTCCCATCACCTTCGAAGCCATCACCCGACACAAGGTCATCACGGACCAGTGGGACCCGGGGGCGAACGCCGACATCGAGCACATCTCGCTTGCGTCCACGATCGACCTGCTGCTCGTTGCGCCTGCAACCGCCAACATCATCGGCAAGTTCGCGAACGGGATTGCCGACGATTTCCTCACTACGCTGTACACGGCGACTCGCGCGCCGGTGCTGATGGCGCCGGCCATGAACACCCAGATGTTCTCGCACGAGGCAGTCCGGACTAACCTGGACACGCTGGCGAGCCGCGGCGTGCGCTTCGTGGAGCCCGGCGAGGGTTACCTGGCGTGCGGGTGGATTGGCAAGGGGCGGCTGGCCGAACCTGACGAGATCTGCGCCGCCGCCGACCTCGTGCTCAGGCCCGCGACATCACTCTCGGACAAACGGGTGGTCGTCACCGCCGGTCCGACCTTCGAGGACATCGACCCGGTGCGCTACATCGGCAACCGGTCCAGCGGCCGCATGGGTTTCGCGATCGCCGCGGAAGCTGCGAGGCGTGGCGCTTCGGTGACGCTGATCGCCGGACCGACCACAGCTGCCGAACCAACCGTCAGCGAACTGATCCGCGTCCGGAGCGCGGAGGAAATGCACAGCGCGGTGATGGCACAAGCGAGCAGCGCCGACGCCGTGATCATGGCCGCGGCCGTCGCCGACTACACGCCCGATGTGCGCGCCGACCAGAAGATGGCGAAGACTGACGGCGACATGCGCCTCGTGCTCAGGCGAACGCCTGACATCCTGAAAACCCTTGGCGAGCGCCGTGAATCGAGTGGCCGACCTGCGGTTCTCGTCGGTTTCGCAGCCGAAACCGAGAACGTGGTCGAGAAGGCCGCGCAGAAACTGCGGAGCAAGCGGGTCGACCTCATCGTCGCCAACGACGTATCACGCGCGGACGCAGGCTTCGACGTCGACACGAACGAGGTTGCGCTGGTATCCGTCGACGGCACCGAACGTGTGCCCCTGCAGTCGAAGGCGGCCGTCGCCGGAGTCATCCTCGACCGCGTCGAGCATTTGCTCGTTTCGCGTCAGCCTGCGTCGGCCAAGCCATAACGACATCCCCATGCCGGCAGCCGTTCCTGTCCCGACGGCCGGCGACAAATCCCCGATCTGAGCTGGTATGGACCGCGATCAACTTGTAGAACACCTGAAATTTGCCGGCGAGCTCGGCGTTGCCGGTGTGAGCCGCGATCCGAAGTGGCGGACGCGGGACATTCCGACAGTTCGAGGCACCGACCCGGCGGACGATGACGCAGCTGCATCCACGCCCTCGACACCGGAAGGCGCGGCGCAGGATGCGGGGGAGCCGGTCGCACTGATCCGAAGTGCTTCGGAGGTGCTCGAGTCCATTCGCACGGATATCGGCCCGGCCTGCACGCGGTGCAAGCTTCACACGCTCGGTCGGACCCAGGTCGTGTTTGGCGTGGGGAACCCGGAAGCCCGGCTCATGTTCGTCGGGGAAGCGCCGGGAGCCGACGAAGACGAGCAGGGCGTTCCGTTCGTGGGCCGCGCCGGGCAACTGCTTACCAAGATCATCGAGGCGATTGATCTGAAACGCGAAGACGTCTACATCGCCAACGTGATCAAGTGCCGGCCTCCGCAGAACCGCAACCCTGAGCCCGACGAGGTCGAGACCTGCGAACCGTTCCTCTTCCAGCAGATCGATGCGATTAAGCCCACGGTAATCGTCGCGCTCGGAAAGTTCGGCGCCCAGACCTTGCTGCGCACGCAGGACCCGATTTCACGGCTGCGGGGCCGCGTGTTCGAATATCGCGGCGCGAAGCTGATTCCGACATTCCACCCGGCCTACCTGCTGCGAAACCCTCCGGCGAAGCGTGAAGTCTGGGAAGACATGAAGCTCGTTCGGAAACTCCTTGCCGAAACCGCGTAGGCAGGGCCTTCATTGTTCATCCGTGTAGCCGTACCAGTCCCGTCGCTGGACCTCCTCACTTACAGCGTGCCCGACGGCGAGCCGGTACCGCCGGTCGGCGCCCGTGTCGTCGTGCCTCTGGGAAACCGGTCGGTCACCGGCATCGTGGTCGAGGTGTCCCGCGCATCTGACATTCCGGAGGGCAAGGGCATCAAGCCGCTGAAAACGGTCCTGGACACCGAACCGTTCATCCCGGGTGATGTCGTCGACCTCGCGCGCTGGACGGCGGAGTACTACGCAGCCGGGCCCGGCGAGACGATCACCGCGGTGCTGCCGCCGAAAACGAGGGGCGAGCGCGCCGACTCGCACAAGACCGCGCGCCTTGTCTCACTGACAGCGGCTGGCGCGGACCCAGAGGCAAAGCTGACCCAGCGGCAGCGGGAAGCGCTCGACATCGTGGCCGGGACGCCTGATGGTGTGGCGACAGCGGACCTCGCGCGTCGGGGTATCGGCCCCGACCTGGTGACGCGCCTGCTGAAAGCCGGCCTTGTGAGCGTTCGCCGGGAACGTGTCGACCGCGATCCCTTCGACACAGCGAGCCTCGAGGCGGCGCCGGTCGACTCCAGTCGTCAGCTCACGATCGAGCAGGACACGGCGCTGGCGCGGCTGATCGAGCTCGCGAACGCGCGCACCTTCAGGGCCGCGCTCCTGCACGGCGTCACCGGCAGCGGCAAGACCGAGGTGTATCTCCGTCTGTCGGCTGCCGTGCGCTCGCTGGGACGCCGCGTGCTGATGCTCGTGCCCGAGATCGCGCTCACACCGCAGGTTGCCGCGCTCTTCCGCCAGGCGTTCCACGAACGCGTCGCCATCCAGCACAGCGGCCTGTCGGACGGCGAGCGCCACGATCAATGGCAGCGCATTCGCCGGGGCGAGGTGGACGTGGTCGTCGGCACCCGTTCGGCTGTTTTCACACCGCTTCGCGAGCTCGGCCTCGTCATCGTGGACGAGGAGCACGACAACTCGTACAAGCAGGAAGAGAGCCCGCGCTACAACGGCCGCGATGTGGCCCTGGTCCGCGCGCAGCGCGCTGGTGCGCTGGCTGTTCTGGGTTCCGCCACGCCGTCGATGGAGACCTACTACAACGCGATGAAAGGCAAGTACGACCGCGTCGTGCTGGAAAGGCGCGTCCTCGATCGGCCGCTGCCGAACGTCACGGTCGTCGACATGCGCGAGGAGTACGCCGCAGAAGGTCCGGACGTAATCCTGAGCCGGACGCTGCGTGACGGAATCGCTGCCCGCCAGGAACGCAGGGAGCAGTCGATCGTTCTGCTGAATCGGCGGGGGTTCGCGACGGCCGTGTTCTGCCGACAGTGTTCAGGGACGGTTGACTGCCCGAACTGCAGCGTCTCGCTTGTCGTACACGGGGAAGGCGCAGGCCGCCGCGCGCGCTGTCACTACTGCAACTACTCGGCGCGCGTGCCCACGGTGTGCCCGATCTGCAAGGCGCCGTACCTCGAGCAGATGGGGTTCGGCACCGAGCGCGTCGAAGAACAGGTGAGGAAGCAATGTCCCGGTGCGCGCGTGGCGCGGCTCGATCGTGATTCGGTCCGCCGCAAGGGGGCGCTGACCGACCTGCTCGCGAAATTCAGGAACGGTGAGATCGACGTGCTCGTCGGCACGCAGATGATCGCCAAGGGGCACGACTTTCCGCGGGTGACGCTGGTTGGTGTCGTGTCGGCCGACGTCGGCCTCGGCATGGCCGACTTCCGCGCGTCGGAACGAACGTTCCAGCTGCTCACGCAGGTCGCGGGGCGTGCCGGCCGCGGCGAAACGGCGGGTGAGGCGATCGTCCAGACCATCTACCCGACGCACTACAGCATCCAGCTCGCATGCCGGCAGGACTATGCGGCGTTCTTCGCGCACGAGATGCACTTCCGGAAGGCCATGCGGTATCCGCCGACAGTGTCAATCATCAACGCGGTCGTGAGGGCGCGCACGTTCACCGCGGCGATGGATGACGCCACATCGGTTGCGGGGCAGTTGCGGGCCCAGGATCCGCAGCTCGCGCACTATCGCGTGCTCGGCCCGGCGCCAGCCCCGCTTGGCAAACTGCGGGGCGAGTATCGAGCGCAGTTCCTCGTGAAGGGCACGAACCGCAAGCGAATGCGGGAAGCGCTCGTGGCCATCCTCGCGGCCCGCCCGGAACTGGCGCGGCGCACGACCATCGACGTCGATCCGTTATCGGTTCTCTGAGAGCGTATGTAGCCGCGGGTCTTCAGACCCGCGCTCGGCCGTCGGGTCTAAAGACCCGACGCTACGACAGCGTTAGACCAGCTCTCGTTCACCGAATCAGCTGGAGCGGCTCGATCGGCGCGGGCGTGAAACAGAGCAGGAACATCGCGACGGCAAAGAGTGCCAGCCACTTGCGGCGTGAATCGAGCGGGACATCTTCGTCGAAGGTACGCGGATGGTGCCGCCCGAAGGTGAAGAGCATCACGACCATCAGCACGGTCCACACCAGCCAGCTGGCCGAGAACCACGTCAGGATGACCGCCGCAACAATCATCACGAGGGTCACCTGCGACGATCGGCGGCCGAGTACCGCATACGAGATATGCCCGCCATCGAGCTGGCCGATCGGGAACAGGTTGAGTGCCGTAGCCAGCATCCCGAACCACGCCGCGAACGCCATCGGGTGCAGGTTGATGGTGTAACCATCGGGCTGCGTGCCCCACATCAGCCACGACACGAGCTTGAACAGGAGCGGCTCGCCGAGTGAATACCCATCGACTCCCGGCGGAAACACGACGACCCGCGAGAGGGCCATGCCGATGACCAGCGCCGGCACGGCGACGACAAAACCGGCGATTGGCCCTGCGATCCCGATGTCGAACAGCATCCGTTTGCTCGGGATCGGCTCGCGTATGCGGATGAAGGCGCCTAGCGTCCCGGTCAGCACCAGCGGGAAGGGCAGGAAAAACGGCAGCGACGCGTCGACGTCATAATAGCGGCAGGCGAAATAATGACCCAGTTCATGGCAGCCCAATATCGCGAGGATCGTGCCGCTGTACCATAGACCTCGCACCACGAGCGTCGGCCAGCCAAGCGACATCGGATTCGCACCGAAGTCGGACACGAACGACGCGTACTGGCCGGTGCCCATCAGCGTCGTGCTGACCAGAGTGAGCGCCAGGAGCAACACGTGCAGCCACCGCCGGTCCTGGAACTTGGGCCGGGGCAGCCAGACGAACTCCTGCGGGAGTGCGAGGGATTCTTCGCGAGCGGGGTCCAACCGAACGATTATCCGATGTTCTGGAGGTCTTTGCCCGGCTTGAACCGGATGGTCCGGCCAGGGGGGATGCGAACTTCCTTGCCGGTACGGGGATTTCGTCCGATCCCCCGCTTCCGCGGCTTCACCTGGAAGACGCCGAAGCCCCGCAACTCGATGCGCTCGCCGCGCTGCATGGAGGTCCGCATCGCGTCGAACACCGCATCGACGGCCACCTCGGCCTTGACCTTGGTGATGTCGGCAATTTTCGACACTTCGTTGACGATGTCGACCTTGATCATGCTTAGGGGCTCCTAGGTTCTTCTAAACATCATAGATTGTGACACTTACGCTGTCAAGGTTGAGGCTAAGTGATCGCCAGAGACACGCACTCAATGCCCCGGAAACTCCTGTCCGTCGTTCTCATCGGCCGACCCAATGTGGGGAAGTCGACCCTCTTCAACAAGATGATCGGCTCGCGCCGCGCGATCGTCGCGCCGATCGCGGGCACGACGCGCGATTCGCTCGCGTTTCCGGTCTCTTGGCGCGGGAGTTCTTTCCAGTTGTCGGACACAGGCGGACTCTATGGCGCGAGCGAAGACCCGCTGCATGACCTCGTCGTCCAGCAGGGCCAGCGCGCAATCGCTGGTGCCGATCTCCTGATTTTTCTGACAGATGGACAGGAAGGGCTCGCCAGCGGGGATGAAACCATTGCGCGCGAGATCCGCGAGACCGGGCTGCCAATCATCTTCGTGGTCAACAAGACGGACGATAAGCGCGCGCAAAGGGCTGTGCCTGAGTTCTACCAGCTCGGCTTCGAGCCGGTTCTCGAGATCTCCGCGGAACATGGCAATGGAGTGGGCGACCTCCTCGACGAGATTGTTCAGCACCTCGGAGCGAAGGCCCGCGACCCGAAGACCGACGAAGACACGGGCGGCGCCGAAGGCCACCAGCCCGAGCCGCTGGCCGCGCCCGAGGAAACCACCATCGCCATCATCGGGCGCCCGAACGTGGGCAAGTCCTCGTTGCTCAATCGCTTGCTGAAAGAGGAGCGGGTGATGGTGAGCGAGATGCCGGGCACCACGCGCGATGCCATCGACGCGACGCTCACCTGGCATCGGCGACAGTTCCGGATCGTGGACACCGCGGGCATGCGCCGGCCAGGTCGGGTCCGGAGCGGCGGCAAGGTCGAACTGGTCAGCGTCGCGGGCGCAAAGAAGGCGATCTTCGACGCCGACGTGGTTGCGCTGCTCATCGATTCGAAGGAAGGCGCCACCGACCAGGACGCCGCCATCGGCGGGGAAGCCGACCGCGCCGGTCGCGGCGTCGTCGTCGTCGCCAACAAGTGGGACCTGGTGAAGAGCCAGGACTCCGCCTTTGTGAAGGTGTTCGACGATGCCCTGCGCCGGAAGATGCGCTTTCTCGACTACGCGCCAATCCTCCACATTTCCGCGTTGACCGGCGAGCGGACACCAAAGGTGCTCGAAACCCTCGACCGGGTTGCTGCAAACAGGCGGAAGCGGGTCCCGACTCCGGCGTTGAACAAATTCGTCGAGTCGATCATCGCCGCCAACCCGCCCGTCAGTCCTGAGCGGCGCAACGTGAAGATCATGTACGTGGCGCAGATTGGCGTGGCTCCTCCGACGTTCGTGTTCTTCACCAACGTGGCCACGACGTTTCACTTCTCGTACGAGCGTTTCCTCATCAACAGGATCCGCGAGGAATTCGGATTCGAGGGCACGCCGATTCGCATCCAGGTCCGGCGTCGAGCGCGCTCAAAGCCAGGGGGCAGGACGACGCGCGCCGCGAAAAGCGACTGACCCGGATGCTATACTTTCGCCCGGCGGACCGCGTAAATGGCCGAGATGGCACAACAGGTCGAAATCCCGAATCGCGCGCTGTTCAAGGCAGCGGAAGTGTGCGAACTCGTCAAGGTGCAGCCTTACGTCCTGCGGTCGTGGGAATCCGAGTTCAAGGATCTCGGTGTAGCGAAGGGCGGTTCAAGCACTCGCGTCTACCGGCGCGAGGACATCGAACTGGTACTCCGCATCAAGCACCTGCTGCTGATCGAAGGGTTGACGCTGGCGGGCGTCAGGCGGAGGCTCGACGAGGAAGCAGAGCCGCCGCTCGAAGAGGGCGCGGTCGCGCCGCAGCCGGTAATTGCGCTGAACGCGTCCACGCGCGAGCGCATCGGCGAAGTGAAGCGCAGCCTCCGCTCGCTCCTCGCACTCCTCAGCACGTCACCTTCAACACCCGACGCTCGCGCGATCGCCGTTTCTTCCGCGGACTTCGCCCTTGCGCCGCCTGATGCGAGCGCAGCGGCCACGACGAAGGCCGTCAAGCGAAGTGTCGGCAAGGATCGCGCCTCTGCGCCCGATCAGCCCACCAAGTCGGCCTCGCCTCGCCGCAAGCGTTCGGCGTAGAATAGGGGTTCGGTCGCACGACACATATCGGGATGTAGCGCAGCCTGGCTAGCGCACCTGACTGGGGGTCAGGGGGTCGTGGGTTCGAATCCCGCCATCCCGACCAATTTCAAAGATAGGGGCACAGCGGGGGCACACCAGTGCCCCCGCTTCCTATTTACGTGCGCCGTTTTTCCTGCTCGATCGCCGCGTCGGCGAAGTTCGCAGCATGTTCGGCGATCAGATCCGGTAGCGCCGTGGTGTATGGGTCCCCTGTTGAACTCGCCAACATGCCTGTAATGGCAGCCTGGTAGTAGCCGCGCCAGATTTTCAAGTAGGTATCGTTCAGCCGTTTCGGTTCGTTGCTCATCGTTCTACGCTCCTTGATTCGCGCGGCCGTGCCTGAAGTGTTCAGGCGCCCGTGAACCACACAGGACTCGACACTAACACTCCATCAGGCAGTGCCCGTTCGTGCCGCACTGACTGAGGCAATGGATGAAACTCGCACTCACCGCCGCTCTGCTCTTACATGTCGCCTGGCTGGTCGCAGCGCAGGATGTGTTGAAGGATGCGTCGCCACACCGGCAGGAGTTCGTCTCGGTGGACGATTCGACGCGTCTTGAGGTGCTGGATTGGGGAGGCACTGGTCGGTCACTGGTTTTTCTATCGGGCATTGGCGACACGGCCCATGTATTCGATACGTTTGCACCGAGATTTTCCAACCGATTCAGAGTGATCGGGATCACTAGACGGGGCTTCGGAGCGTCAAGCCGACCGCTGAGCGGCTACACAGTCCCACGCCTCGCGAAGGACATTGAGGTAGTTCTCGACGCGCTCCACATCCACGAGCCTGTGCTGATTGGCCACTCGATTGCGGGCGAGGAGATGTCCTACATCGCAGCGCGGAAATCGATTCGACTTGGTGGTCTGGTCTACCTCGATGCGGCTTACGATCACACGCGGCCCGACGCGCTCATAAAGGTTGTCGTCCCACGGAATCTTCAGCCGTCGCCGGTGGACCGCGCGTCGAGGGACGCGTATCAAGCGTTCTGGTTACGCACGCGAGGCTTTCGATGGCCGGACAGTGAACTGGACCAGTTCGAGACGTTCGGTGATCCTCCACCGAGTGTGTCCGCAGAGATTCTCGGGTCGGCGCTCGCTCCAGAATACGGGAATGTCACGGCTCCTGCGCTGGCGATCTACGTAGAGCCAAGATCCGTTCGCGACCTATTCCCCGCCTATGACGATTACGGGCCAACCGTTCGTCCAGAACTCGATGCCGCATGGCCGAAGTGGACTGCGGCCGTAGAGCGAGACCGTCGCCGCTTCCGCCGGGAGGTCCGGCACGGTGAGGCAGTGGCGGTAGCCGCCAGGAGCCACTACCTGTTCCTCTCGAACGATCAGGAAGTCGCCAGCCTTGTGGACCGGTTCCTTCAGAAAAGTGCTTGGCGCAGATGAGCCGGCGGGCCGCACCCTAGCGCGCCGAGCATTCCCCAAAAGGACTCGGCGTCGCTCCCTGCTAGAGGAGAACACATGCCGGCCACCTTGAGGAAGAAGTGGCTGTGGAGGAGAGTCGACAGGTCGGCGTTCTGCAGCAGCGTTATGTTGAAGTGTCGGTCTTCTCCGCATTGGATGAAGCCGCGTTCGCCCTGAGCGGTCAGCGCCTGCTGGACCGCAACCGCAACCGTATCCGGACCCGCGCTCGAACGACGTGCACGACTCTGCGCTATCATCCCGGCTTCAGGAGTCTTTCCTTATGAAACGATCTGTGTTGCTTGGAATGCTCGTCGCGTCGGGCGCCGTGTCGATGACCCTCGCCGCCTATCAGCAGCCGCCGGCTGCTCCGATGGTCGTCGAGGCCGAGAAGGTACGGGACAACCTGTATGTGATGAAGGGCGGTGGCGGCAACAGCGCCGTCTTCATCGGCAACGACGGGATCACCGTCGTGGACACCAAGAATCCGGGTTGGGGCAAGCCGCTGCTCGAGAAGATCAAGACCGTCAGCGACAAGCCCGTTGTGCGGATCATCAACACGCACACGCACGGCGATCACGTCAGCGGCAACGTCGACTTCCCGGCCACCGTGGACGTCGTCGTGCAGGAGAACACCAAGGCGCTGATGGAGGCGATGAAGCCGGTGACCGGCCTGGCGGCGCCGCCCGCAGGTCCGAATATCTTCCAGCAGAACGGCGGCCGCGGGCTGCCCAAGCAGACGTTCAAGGAGACGATGACGATCGGCAAGGGCGCCGACCAGATCGATCTCTACTACTTCGGCCGCGCGCACACCGGTGGTGACGCCTTTGTCGTGTTCACGGCGCTGCGGGTTCTCCATGCGGGCGACGCGTTCCACACGCGCGACCTGCCGATCATGGACAAGAATAACGGCGGCAGCGGCGTCGAGTTCTCCGCGACGCTGGCCAACGCGGGTGCAAAGCTGAAGAACATCGACACGATCATCAACGGCCACAATCCAACGACGACGACCATGGCGGACATGAAGACACAGTCCGAGTTCATCGCGGAGTTCGTGAAGTTCGTCCAGGACGCGAAGAAGGCCGGCAAGAGCGTCGACGACGTTGTTGCGACGTGGAAGACGCCGGCGAAGTACACCGGCTACGCGGCGCCGCAGGCTGCGCGCGTGAAGTCCGACGCGGAAGTGATCTTCGGAGAGACGAAGTAAACCGCCATCGCCGTCCGCAGTGCGATACTGATCGCAATGGCAAAACGCACGCGGACGGCGCGACCGGTTGAACATTCGCGGGTGGCGCACACGAAGCAGAAGCCGAAGCCGCGGATGGTGTCGAAGGCACACAAGCTGGAGCAGGTCACCGTGCATGACGTCGAATTCGAGGATGTCGTGCGGGCGCTCGAACAGTTGGACGCGGCGAGGAAGCGCTCGACGCGGTAAAGCCGTCGCGTCTTGTAGTGTTGTGAGGGTTCTGCTCGACGCGCTCCGCGAGATGAGCCCGGCTTATTTCAGACCCTCGAAGAGGACGATGTCGTTGGTAACGGTCACTCGCGCGATGGCCAGGCGCTTGCCGTCGCGAGACCACGCGAAGGATTCAATCGGCCGGCGATCGGTGAAGCGCGTGAGCTGACGCGGAGCGCCTCCGCTCAGTGCCTGCACCCACAGATTCCCCTCGCTCGCGTACGCGATACCGCGACCGTCCGGGGTCCAGCTGATGAGCGCGTCGAATCCCACAGGGCCGATTGGTCTGGGCGACGTGCACCCGGAAAGGCCGCAGACGACCACCGAGCCACCGGCCGGGCCCAGCGCCGTGAATGCCATCGACGCCCCGTCCGGCGACACGGCCGCGTTGCCGCCGTCGGCGAGCTTCGTTGGCGTGCCGCCTTCAAGCGGCACCATCCAGATCGACACCGTCCCCCCGAGAAGCGAGGTGTAGAGCACCGAGCGATCGTCTGGCGTGATAGCCATCTGTGAGGCGGTCACCGAGGGCACGAGCCGGCGGCCCCGGCGACCGGTGGCATCCGCGGTCCACAGATGGAGGGGATTCTCGGTCGACGACGACACGAACAAGATCGTGCGACCATCGCTCGTCGCCACAGGACTGAGGGCGTCGAAGACGACCTCTTCCGCACCGCCCTCGCCTGGCGTCATCCGCAGGATCGCGGGCCTTCCGCCGATGACGCCTCCGTACAGCAGCCCGTTACCCGCCCAGGAGACACGCGCCAGGCCGGACAGGACTGGCACGCGCTGCACGACATCGCTTCCTGTCGCCGCTCCGCCGTCGCCGACCCACACGTCCATGCGTGTGTCCCGTCGCCCGGTGACCAGGTCGTCGCGATCGCCGCTCAGACTGATCCCCAGGTAGTCGTTCGGATCGTTGGTGACTCGCGACAGCGGACCGGCTGGATACGGCAGCCGTAACAGCTGGTTGATGGCGCCGAGCACGGCTGGCTGATTGACCACGAGCGACTCTGCGTCGAGCCAGCTGAGTCCGCTTGTGGTCCCGTTGGGAACCGTGACCTCCTGAATCGATCCGGTCCGGCTGTCCACGAACACGACGCGTCCTGTGGAGGAGCTCGCGGCACTGACCGCAATGAGCCGTCCGTCGGGGGACCAGGCGGGAGCGACGCTTGGACGCCACGGTGCCACCAGTGATATCCACGGCAAGGAGGACTCGCTTCTGGCCAGCTCGCGCTCCTGACCGCCATCGGCATCCGTCACGATCAGCTGGGACGAGAGGGAGGGAGTGACCTGCGTGCGCATGAACGCGAGGTGCTTGTCATCTGGCGACCACGAGATGGGGCTGGCGACATTGGCGACGAACAGTCTTGGAGTGCCGCCAAGAAGCGGCACTCGCCACACTTCCCAGGCCGGCGCGCCGGCCGTCTGCCGTACGAAATCGACCGAAGTCCCATCGGGTGTGAACGTGGCTCCGACGAGCGTCACGCCGCGCTCAGGTGGGACAATCCGCGCGTTGCTCGTTGTCGTGGTCTGACGAATCCACAGGCTGTAGTCGTTACCACCGTGTTCGACCCAGGCGACGTACCTGCCATCAGGCGAGAGCGTCGGACGCTCCGCTGTGCCGCTCGTTGTCAGCTGTGTGACCCGCAGGTTCGGGAATGACGGGACCGTAGCTGGCCGTGCGCTCGACGCTGGTTCCACGTTACGTGCTCGGGTGACATATATGCCACCGTGCCGAGGATGAACCCTTTTTCGGTGAGCGGCTCTGCTGGCGCTCCGGTCGGCAGCATCGACGCATTCGACAGATCGAGCCGGGCCTCTGCAATCTTGGCCAGGCCGAAATCGAGCACCTTGATGCGACCTGCGTGCTCACCCTCGCCGAGCATGATGTTGCCAGGCTTGAGGTCGCGGTGTGTGATCCCTTTGTGGTGCGCAGCGGAGATGGCGTCGGCGACCGCAATCCCGATCGTCAGCACGCGATCGACCGGCAATCCCGTCGAAGGCATTGCCTCCGCGAGCGAGCGCCCCTTCACCAGCTCCATCGTCAGGAACACAGTTGTGGCTGCATCTTCGACGGAATGGATCGTCACGATGTGCGGGTGGTTGAGAGCGGCCACGGCGAGGGCTTCGCGGGTGAAGCGCTCACGGCGATCGGGATCGACCGCTGCGACATCGGGCAGCACTTTGAGCGCGACCTCTCGCTGCAGTCGCGGATCGCGTGCCCGATAGACCTCGCCCATCCCGCCCGTGCCGAGGAGCGACACGATTTCGTATGGACCGAGGCGAGTGCCAGGGCTCAAGGTCATGGCGCCAGATTATGGCAGCAAGCCCTTCCGGGGTGGACGCTCGATGGATCCGCACAAAGTCCCACACCACCGGACGGCTCGCACGCATAGGATGGCTCGCCGGATGAGCTTTCCCCCTGGCGTACGCATCGGTCCCTTCGAAGTCACCGCTCAAATCGGCGAAGGCGGCATGGGGACGAAGCGCTGTCGATCGCGACGCTGATCGCCGATGCGCTCGGCGTGGCGGCGGCATGCAGGGACGATACGAAGCATTAACAGGAGACCAGCAGACCTGTTCTCGGACACGCCCCGGCCACTGCGAAACCCGTTCGACCGCAAGGTTCGTGCTGGAGACGAACCGGTGCATCCGCGGACAATCGGCCTGCTCTCGGCGGTGCCCAACATCGTCGCTGTGATCTGTCACGAGGCATAGGTCGCGCGCCCGCAGCCATCAGGGCGCTCGCGATTACCAGTGTCGTAAGCGCTTTCGCTTTCCGCTAGACGCGAATCCGTCCACGGCGCGCGCGATTTCCGAATCACCTGCACGTTCGGCAGTTTGCCAGGGCCGCGGACATGGCTGAGTTCTTGCCACCTGGCGCGTCGCCCCACGATCGTTCCATTCCAACCGGAGGTCAGTATGCGCGTGCAGTACCTGCTCGTCGTCGCGGCGATCGCCTCCGCTCCCGTGCTCTCGTCTGCCCAACACGGCGACCTTACCCATGGCCAGCCCGCGGCTGTGGATGCCGCGGTCGATTTCGGCGTCCTGCCGTTCCCTGCGACCACGCCGCTCGGCCCTCCGCCGTGCGCGACCGGACTCGAAGTCCCGCCCATAGCGATCGGCGGCCCGGCCGACCCGTGCTCCTATAAGCTGCACCACCTCACGCCGGAAGAAGT
>Ga0207683_10002710_pt1 | contig 15471 bp, 12 predicted proteins | sample KBSM73metaG_FD_184333 | JGI IMG/M metagenome (GOLD analysis project Ga0207683, IMG submission 184333) | Miscanthus rhizosphere microbial communities from Kellogg Biological Station, Michigan, USA - KBS M7-3 metaG (SPAdes) (version 2) | ecosystem: Host-associated > Plants > Roots > Rhizosphere >... | reverse complement strand
GGATCGGGACGTCGCGGCGGGCCGCCGGATCTACGAACGCAAGTGCGCCTCCTGCCACAACTCCAACGGCGACGGACGCACGGTCGTCGCCGGCCACTTCCCGTTCGCGAACCTCATCGACGGGCGCTGGCGGTCCGACGGGAGCGCGGCGTCGATCGAAGCGCAGGTTCGCCACGGCCGCGACCCGATGCCCAAGTTCCAGGGAAAGCTCACCGACGAGGAGATCCGCCAGACCGTCGCGTACGTCTTCGTGCTCTCCCATCCCGAGGCGGACCGGGCGCCGCGAGAAGAGGGGGCCGCTCGATGAGCCGTCGGATTCCGATCTTCCCGCTGCCGGGCGTCGTCCTCCTGCCGGGGACCCTGCTGCCGTTGCACATCTTCGAGCCTCGCTATCGGGCGATGGTCGCCGACGCGCTCGCGGGCGAGCGGACGATCGGCATGAGCATGTGGAAGGCGCCTGCCGGGAGCGAGGGCGAGCCGGGAGAGCCGCCGATCCACGAGATCGGCGGAGCGGGCGAGATCGTGGAGTCCGAGCAACTCGACGACGGCCGCTACAACATCGTGCTGGAGGGGCGGTTCCGGTTCCGCGTGCTGGACGAGGCGCCGCCGTCGCCGTACCGCGTCGCTCGCGTCGTGGAGGTGCCCTCGCGGCCGCTGGACGAGGGAGAGAGAGACCGGGTGGTCAGCGCCGCCGCCGGCGCGTTCGGGCCCCTCGCGCGGGCCGCCGGCCTTCCTCCCCTGCCGTCCGAATCGCTCTCGCCGGAGCGCCTCGCGTCCGAGATCGCGCTGCGCCTGCGCTACACGCCGGCCGAGCTGCAGGGAATCCTGGAGACGGACTCGCTCCTGGAACGGTACGCGACGGTGCTGTCGCGCATCCAGGAGTGGACGGCGAGGATAGAGCTGCTGGAGCCGTACCGGCGAGGCGAGGTCGATCCGAGGGTGAATTGATGAACCCGGGTCTCATCGCCATCGCCGCGGCGTCCGGGGAGAGGATCCGGGGGGCGACTTCCCCTCCGGTTTCCACGGTCCGCGTCGCGGACCGCTCGAGGTCCGGGTCTACGCCCTGGCGTCGCTCGCGTTCAGCGCCCGCTCGTGGGCCCAGCTCCGGATCTGCTTGATCTGTTCTTCCATCGTCACGGCGAGAGGAACGGTGGCCGAGATCATCCGGTAGAGGTCGTCCTCGCTGAGCTCCCGACTCTCCGAGTAGGCGTCCACGACCCCGGAGACGACGGCCTGCTCGATCTCAGCGCCGTTCCACCCGACGGTCGCCTTCGCCAGGAAGACCAGGTCGTACTTCCCGACCTCCTGCTTCGCCTTCTTCAGGTGGATCGCGAAGATCTGCTTGCGCTCCTCCTCGTTGGGCAGGTCCACGAAGAAGACCTGATCGAAGCGGCCCTTGCGGATGATCTCGGCGGGAAGGAGGTGAATGCGGTTCGCCGTCGCCGCCACGAACACGAGAGCGCTCTTCTCCTGCATCCACGTCAGGAACCCCGAGAAGATCCGCGACATCGACGCGTCCTGGCCCTCCCGATACCCGCCCACGCCCATCTCGATCTCGTCGATCCACAGGACCGCGGGCGACACCGCTTCGACCGCGCGCAGGGCGCGCAGGAACGTCATCTCCGCGTTGTCCGTCCCGAAGACGGCGTTCATGTCGAGCCGGAAGAGAGGCAGGTTCCAGAGCGTCGAGATCGTCTTGACGCACAGGCTCTTTCCGCAACCCGAGATCCCCATCAGGAGGATGCCCTTCGGGATCGGAATGCCGGCGTCCAGCGCGTCGCGCGAGAAGAGGGCCTGACGCTTCATGAGCCAGGCCTTCAGCACGGCGTAGCCGCCGATGTCGTCGAGGGAGAAGCGCGGGGGCACGAATTCGAGCACGCCCTCCTTCCGCGACATCTGCTCCTTCTCCGAGAGCACCTCGAGGAACGCGGACTCGTCGAAGGCCTTGCGCGTCGCGAACACCTTGGAGACGAGGTGGCCGATCTCGTCGGCGGTGAGGCCGCGCATCGCGAGAGCCAGGCGGCGCATCGAGACCTCCTCGATCGAGAGGCCGAGGCGGCGGTGCAGGTGCGCGTCGAGGATGCGGACGATCTCGCCGTCGTCGGGCAGCTCGTACTCGACGACGTAGATCTCCTTCTTCGCCTCCTCGGGGATCGCCAGCCGCGGCGAGACGAAGAGCACGTGCTTGCCGCGGTCCTTCGCGGCGCGGTAGAGGTCGCGCATCCGCCGGACGATGTCGGGCCTCCCCTCGCCGTCCGTCGGAAAGTCCTTCAGCAGGTAGAAGCCCTTGCCCGGGGCAACGAGGATCGCCTCGAGCGCGCGCACCGGATCCTGCGTGTCGGGCAACGGCGCTCCGTCCACGACGAGCCCCTCGACGACGGACCAGACGCCGTACGGACACGCCGCGCCGTAGAACGTCTTGGCGAGATGCTGCGCGAGACGCTCGACGCGCGCCTCCTCCCAGGTCAGGACGTAGATGAGAGGGTGCCCGCCGAGCAGGGCGCGGCGGATGCGCTCCATCGCCTTGCTGGGAGCGGCAGCCGGCGCCGTGATCGCAGTGCTCATCGCATCGATTGTAACGCGCCTCACAAGATGGGGCGGTTACAATGCCGCGATGGCAAACCCCGAGCACGCGAGGCTACTTCTGTCTTCGGAGTGGAACGCGTGGCGGGTCAAGAACCCGAACGTGACGCCGGACCTCACGGGCGCGGACCTCACCGGACAGGACCTCTCCGGCCGTGACCTGAAGCGCGCCGACCTGACCCGCGCGGACATGTCGCGCGCGACCCTCGCCGGAACCGACCTCACGCGCGCGACCCTCCGTAACTCGAAGTTCGTGGGCGCGTCGGCGCCGGGGGCGGTCCTCGAGCACTGCGATCTCGACTTCCTGGATCTGTCCGGCGTCTTTTTCGCGGGTGCACGCTTCCGCTCGGCGTCGCTCCAGAGCTGCGCGCTCGTCGGTACGGACTTCGCGGGCGCCGACCTCACGTTCACGCGGCTCGAGGGCTCCGACCTCTCCAACGCGAACCTGGCCGGCGCCGTGCTGAAGGAAGTGAACTTCCGGGGCGTGAAGATCGCCAACACGCAGTTCGACGGAGCCGACCTGACGAGGGCCGTGTTCGAGGGCCTCTCCGCGCTGCGAGGGTCTTTCGCGAACGCGAACTTCACCGGCGCGAACCTGAAGACCGCCGACCTCTCCGGCTCCGACCTGCGCCGCGCCAACTTCGCCGGCGCCATTCTGCGCCAGGCGTCGATCAACGCCGCCGACTGCGAGCGCGCCGAGTTCCCGGAAGCCGACATGGAGCTGGTCTCGGCGGTCGAGACGAACTTCACGTCGGCCGGTTTCGACCGGACGAAGCTGCGCAAGGCCGACCTCAAGCGCGCGGTGTTCCTCGACGCCGGCGGCACCGACGTCAGCTTCGCCGACGCCAAGCTGACGGAGTGCGACCTGCGCACGGCGAAGTTCGAGAAGGCGAGCTTCCAGGGAGCCGACCTCTCGAAGGCGATCCTCCGACGCGCCAATCTCAAGGCCTACTCGTTCGTCGGCGCCTCGTTCTCGGGAGCGGACCTCTCGGAGGCGCAGGCGGAGGGCGTCAACTTCTCCCGCGCCGACCTCTCCCTGGGCAACTTCCGCCTCGCGAACCTGAAGCGGGCGGACTTCTCCGGCTCCCGGGGCTTCGAGGCCGACCTGTCCGGCTGCCTCCTGATCGGCGCCAACTTCACCGGCGCGGCGCTCAAGGACACGGACTTCCGCTTCGCACGGGTCATCGGCGGCAACTTCACCGGAGCCGACATCTCGGGCTCAGACCTGGCGAACTCCGACTTCACCGAGGCGATTTTCAAGAAGACGAAGTTCTGGGGGTCGACCGCGCGCCGCGCGAAGCCGCCAAAGGGACACGGCCTGCTGTTCTCCCTCTCGACGAAGTTCTCCGGGGCGAAGGAGAAGAAGACCAAGGCCGCCGACGAGAAGGAAATCAAGCGGCAGAAGCGGATTGCGGAGCTGGAGAAGGAGGCGTCGACGAAGGCGCCGCATGTCACGGGGAGGCGGCGCTGATCACTGCGGCTTTTCCGCTTTGGAGCGGCGCTTCCAGGTCGGCGCGACGTTCCTCATCGCCGGACTCGCGCCGCTCAAAGGCGGTTGCGGAGGGGTGTGGCGACCGGCTGGGCGGATCGCCTTACCTTCCAGCGGCCTAGGCCGCCGCTCGATCGTCGCGGGATTCGAGCGTTCTGCGATCCGCCGGCGGCCTAAGCCGGGACCACGTTGCGTATCGCTCCGCGATACGCGTCCGCTGAGGCGATCGGGCGGGGCGGTCCTTACTTGGCCTTCTTCGTGGGGACCGGCGTCGGCGCGATGGCCGCCTTCGTGAACGCCGCCTCGACCTTCGTCGCGGCGTCCTTGTCGAGAAGGAGCGCTCCCGGTCGCGACGACACGCGCGCGGCCAGCGCTCCGGCCCGGGGGTGAATCGTGATCGTCCAGGGCGCGCCCGCCTTCAGCCGCACGGTGAGCGTCGCGACGGGAGCCGCGAGGCCCTTCGCCTCGGACTCCTCGAGGAACGCCTTGCCCTTCAGGTCCAGGATCGCCGAGAGCACGTCGTCCGCCGAGGCGGCGAGCACGGATTTTCCCTGCGAGGTCCAGCCGCCGTCCTTCTGCGTCAGCGCGAACGTGCTCGACGGGAAGCTCGCCTCGACGGCCGTCACGTCTCCGCGGTTGAAGGCGACGGCCGAGGTCGAGCGGTAGGCCTCGGCCTCCTTCGACAGCTCCTCGGCGATCTCCCCCTCGACGGTCATGACCTGTCCCTCGCGCCGGGCGTAGATCGAATTCCCGTCGGCGCGGGTGGCGCCGAAGTCGACGGACACGGGCGTCTCCTTGCCGGCGCCGATCGTGACGCGGTAGAGCGGCGGGTTGAGCCCCATGGACGCGAGGTCCTCGTTGCCGTGGACGAAGTCCTTGGCGCGAACGCCCGTGAGCTGTCCGACGAGGCGGTCCGCCTCCATCGGGCTCGCCAGGTCGGCGACGGGCTCCGCCATCCACCAGATGCCGTCCTTCTTCGCCAGCGACAGCCGCCCGCGGCCGCGCAGGATCTCGATGCGCGAGACGTCGCCCGACACGCCGGCGAGCACCTCGCGGCTCCGGAAGTCGTCGACGGGCTTGCGGACCCCGGTCAGCACCGACGCGGGCACGAACATCACGTGCGCGGAGCCCTCGAGGCGCGCCGCCGCCATGTCGGTGCCCGGCACGTCGCGGCCGAACTCGACGGTCCGCGTCTTCTTCTCCTTGGGATCGTCGGCATCGGTCCAGGCGATCGTGGCCTTCGCCGCCGGCGGCGTCAGGCCGTAGTCGGCGGGCTTCGCCTCCTCGGCGTCGGCGCCGGCGCGCTTCAGGTCCGCGATCTCCGACGCGACGCCGTCGACGGCGAACGTGTCGGCGGGATAGGAGTCCGGCTTGACCATGCGCCAGGACGATCCCGTCTTCTGGAATTCCAGCGTCTCGTTGTTGCGGACGAGGACGAGCTTCTCGACGCGATCCTCGGGGAGGTCCCAGTACACCTCGCCCTTGCGCTGCTTGTCCGCCGTGGACGGCATCTTGCGCTCGAACAGGACGATGAACGCGAAGAGGATCGCGACGACCGACGAGAGGACGATCAGCTTCTTCGGAGTCACGAGTCGCGCCTCACGCGTGGATCAGTCGCGGCGCCGGTACCAGACCCAGATGCCGAGCAGGACCGCGACGAGCGGAAGCCCGGCCACGGAGGCGATCGCGATCCGCTGGACCTGCTTGTCGGTCAGCGACAGCGCCGTCTGCTCGGGAGTCTTGGGCGGAATGCCGATCTGCTTCTCGCTGCCGGCGAGCCAGTGGATCGCGTTCGCGAAGAGCATCCCGTTGGCGCCGTTGGCGAGGTATCCCGCCGTGGCGAAGCGCGAGTTGCCGACGACGACGAGGCGCGGCGTCCTGGCGCCCGGCTTCTCGTCGCCTCCGACCGCGACGGCGAGCGACACCGGCCCCGGCGTGTCCCCCGGTCCCTTCTCGATCCCCGTCTCGAGGCTCTTCAGGTTCGTCTCGCCCCAGCCCTCCGGAGAGGTCTCGACGAGCATGGACTCCGCGATTCCGTCGGGCGGCTTCTCGCCCTTCGTGATGGAGCGCGCGATCGGGAAGATGACCGGGAGGCCGGCGCCCGAGATCGAGCGCACGATCGGGTGAGTACCGAACTTGTTCGCGAGGACCGTTTCGGCTCCGACCATCGGAAGCGCGTTCGCCGGGTCCACGACCAGGTCGTCGCCGAGCTTGAGCGCCCAGCGGTCGAGCACGGGCCGCATGCCCAGGTCGGCCGGAGGCGCTCCGGCGCCCGGCAGGACGGGGTCGAGCAGCACGAGCGCATGGCCGCCGCCGGCGAGGTACTTGTCGAGCGCCGCGGTCTCCGGCTCGAGCCAGGCGGTCTGCGGCCCCGCGACCACGATCACGTCCGCGTCCGCCGGCAGGTCGGCCTTGCCGAGCGCGTTCCAGGTGCCGACGGTCATGTTGTCCCGCTCGAGGAGCTGCTTGGCATCGGCGTAGCCGCGCCCGCGCTCGCCCGAGTCGAGCGGAGCCTCGCCATGGCCCTGCGCGAAGACGACCTTCGGCTGGCGCTGCTCCGTTACGGCGAGGATCGCCGACGTGAACGCCTCCTCGCCCTTGAACGACTTGATCGTGGGCGCCGCGCCCATGCCGCCCATGCCCATGTCCATGTCGGCGAGCTTCTCCTCCTCGACGTACTTCTTGCGCTCGCCCGACCGGAAGACGACGGTGCTCTGGCGGATACCGAACTCCTTCACCAGCGCCTCGGCGCGGGCGAGGTTTCGCCGCGGGTCGAGGTACTCGACCTCGATCTTCGGCGACGCGTCCTGGTAGCGCGACAGGAGCTCGCGGACGGGCTGGTAGAGCCGCGCCTCGCCCGTCATGAAGACCGTGACGCGGACGGGCGTCTTCAGCCCCGCGAGGACCTTCTTGGTCTGCTCGGAGAGCGAGTAGATCTGCGTCTTCGTCCAGTCTCCCCGCGCCCAGTGGCGGCTGGAGAGGTAATTGATGCCGGCGAAGAGGGCGACCGCGAGAAGGATCGCGACGGCGGACGTGCCGCGCCGCTGCGAGAGCGCGCTCACGGCGTCTCCTTCTTCGACGACAGCACGACGGTCGAGAGGAACAGGAAGAGCGCCATCCCGGACAGGTAGTAGACGAGCCGGCGCGTGTCGACGACGCCGCGCGAGAACTCGTCCATGTGGTCCCACATGTTCAGGTAGTCCACGATGTTCTGGCGGCTGGGATCCACGCCGGACTGGAAGAGGCCGGCCGAAAAGATCGGGATGAGCATCGCGAAGGTGAGGATCGCCGCGACGATCTGGTTCTTCGCGAGCGTCGAGGCGAACACGCCGATCGCGATGAAGTAGGCGCCGATCAGGATGATCCCGACGTAGCCCGCGCCGACGGAGCCGAGGTCCACGCTCGTCTGGGTGCGGAGATAGAGGATGAACAGCAGGCTCGGGATCCAGACGACGAGGAAGAATCCGAGCGCGCCGAGAAACTTCCCGAGGATGACCGTCGTCTCCGACACGGGCGAGGTCAGCAGCAGTTCGAGCGTGCCGGTCTTGCGCTCCTCCGCGATGAGACGCATCGTGATGATCGGCACGATGAACAGCGTGAAGATCCAGAAGTACGTGTTGGTGAACATCAGCGAGAGGAATCGCTCGCGCGGCGCTCCCGGCGACGACAGGAACACGACGATGCGGGAGAAGATCAGCCCGTTCAGGAACATGTAGGCCGTGAGGATCACGTAGGCGAGCGGCGACAGGAAGTATGCCCGCCACTCGCGGGCGACGATGGCGAAGAGCTTCCTCACGCCGGGTTCTCCGACTCGGGCTCCGGCGCCGCGTCCGGCTCGGTGGCGGCGACGGCCGCCGTCGCGGCCGCCTCGTCGTGGCGGGTGAGGCGAACGAAGACGTCTTCGAGCGAGACCGCCTCGAGCGTCAGCTCCCGCAGCACCCAGGAGCTCGAAACCGCGAGGCGGTAAACGTCCTCGCGCGGGTCGGCGCCGGGCGCGCACGCGATGCGCGCCCGCGTCTCCGAGCCGTCCGACTCGACCTCGACCGAGGTGACGCCGGGAACGGACCCCAGCGCCTCCGCGACCGGCACCTCGCCTCGGAACGCCGCGCGGACCATCGGCGTCCCGGCGAGCTTCGCGCGCAGGCCGGAGGGCGTGCCCTCGGCGACGATCCGGCCGCGGTCGATGATCAGCACGCGGTCGCAGACGGCCTCGACTTCGGGGAGGATGTGCGTCGAGAGCAGGACCGCGCGGTCCCGCCCGAGCTCACGGATCGTCTCGCGGATCTTGATGATCTGCACCGGATCGAGCCCGATCGTGGGCTCGTCGAGCACGAGCACGGGCGGCTGGTGGACGAGCGCTCCCGCGAGTGCCGTCCGCTGCCGGAATCCCTTGGAGAGGTTTTCGATCTTGCGGTTGGCGACCTCGCCGAGAAGGCAGCGCGATATCGCCTCGGCGGTGCGATCGCGCGCCGCCCGGGCCGGCATGCCCTCGAGCCGGGCACGGAAGTTGACGTACTCGGCGACGCGCATCTCGGGGTAGACGGCGGCGGACTCCGGGAGGTATCCCAGCGACGCCCGCGCGGCGTTCGGCTGCGCGACCACGTCGTGCCCCGCCACGCGGGCCGAGCCGGAGGTGGGAGGCAGGAACCCCGTGATCACCCGCATGGTGGTCGTCTTCCCCGCGCCGTTTGGCCCGAGGAATCCGACGATCTCACCCTGGCGGACCGAGAACGTCACGTCGTCCACGGCGAGCCGCGTCGGGTAGCGCTTGGTCAGGTTCTGGACTTCGATCATGCGTCTGCCGAGAAAACCGGGTTAAGAAATCGCGGAAGGATAATGCATATTCCCGGAAAAGGCGCATCTCCTCGCGGCGAGCCGCGACGCACCGGTATCATCGCCGCGGTGATCTCGGTTCAAGACGTGTCGAAGACCTTCGGCCGCTTCGGCCGCCGGACACGTGCCCTCGACGGCGTGTCGCTCCAGGTGACTCGCGGCGAGACGCTCGGGCTCATCGGGCCCAACGGAGCGGGAAAGACGACGCTGCTCTCCTGCCTCCTCGGCTTCCTGCGGCCCGACTCGGGCTCGTTGTCGGTGGACGGACTGCCGGTCGACGACCTCCGTGTGCGAGCCCGCACGGGCTACATGCCCGAGCGGCTGGGATTCGACGCCGACCTCTCGGGGGCGCGATTCCTCGCGCAGCACTGGAGGCTCGCCGGCGGCGATCCGGCCCGGACCGAGGCCGCCATCGCCGACGCCGCGGAGCGGGTCGGTCTCGAGCGGCCGGCCCTCGCGCGCCGCCTGAAGACCTACTCCCGGGGGATGCTCCAGCGGATCGGCGTCGCCCAGGCCACGCTGCGCGATCCCGAGCTGCTCTTCCTCGACGAGCCGGCCTCCGGGGCGGACCCCCTCGGGGTCGCCATCATCCGCGACCGGATCCTCGACGCCAAGCGCCGGGGCGCCACGGTGGTCCTGAACTCCCACCAGTTGCCGGAGGTCGAACGAGTCTGCGACCGCGTCGTCTTCATCGATCACGGGCACCTGACTCGCGAGGAGACCCTGACCGGCGAGACGGCGTCGCGCCGGCGGGCCGTGATCCGCGTTCCGGCGGAGCGAGCCCAGGCGGCGCTCGAGGCGCTCGCGGCCTCCGGCTGCGCGGCCGAGCCGGCAGACGGAGGCGCTCTCCGCCTCGCCGCCGCGGACGAGGCCGCCGTTTCGGCGGCCGTCAAGGCGCTCGCGCTCGCGGACATCCCGATCCTCGAGGTGCGCTCCTCGGCCGAGCTCGAGGAGCTCTTCCGCCCGGGTGCGGCGACGTGATCGAGATGGTTCGCCGGCTGGTCCGGCAGAAGTTCGGCAGCGCCGTCGTCGTCGCGCTGCTCGGGGTGCTCGCGCTGCTCATCGCGTTTACGGCCGGTGCGGACGGCGCCCGCGGCCGCGCTTTCCAGACGGCGTCTCTGGCGCTCATCGTCCTCGGCGCCGGCGCCGTCTCCCGCGACGTGTCCTCCGGCGCCGTGCAGATGATCCTCGCGCGGCCGCTGTCGCGCACGGACTACCTCCTCGGCCGCTGGCTCGGAGTGCTGGCGGCGTTCGGCGTGTTCCTCGCGGTCGCCGCCGCGCTCGTGGTTCTCTTCGCGCTCGCGATCTTCCCCGCGATGCGCGCCGACGTCGAGCCGCTCTCCGTTCCGGCCCTTCTGCGCGGCGGCGCCGGAGCGCTTCTGGACGGCCTGCTCTTTTCGGCGACGCTGCTCTGCCTCTCGACCTTTCTCCCCGGCTACGGCGACCTGGTCGCCTACTTCCTCGCCGTGGTCGGGCTGGGCGCGCTGCAGGGCCTCGGCGGCGCGCTCCACCGGCCGGAGATCAGCTCCGCGGCGCTCCTCGTCCGGGAGAACCTGATGCCGGACACGGACTGGAACGCCATCCTCTCCGGCCAGTCCTCGTCGCTCGAGCCGGTCGGCCGCTGGGCGCTCGCCGTCGCGGTGCTTCTCCTCACCGCCGCCGTGGTCTTCCGTCGGAGAGAATTCGCCTATGGACACGACTGACCTCGCCGCAGCCTCTCGGGTCCCCGCGATGCGGCAGACGCGCATCCCCGCCGCCCTCTTCCTCGCGGTCGCGGCGGCGCTGGCTCTTCGCGTTTCGACCGGTCTCCTCGGCGGAGGCCGGACCGAGGCGGGAGGCGGCCGCATCTCCTGGCAGCCCCGGGAGAAGGCGGCGGTCCTCGCCCGCGCCGGACGGAAGCCGATCCTCTACGACTTCACCGCGGCATGGTGCGGCCCCTGCAAGATGCTCGACCGCGACTGGGAGGACTCCGTCCTCGCCGCCCGGGTCAACGAGAGCTTCGTGCCGGCTCGCGTCGTCGACCGGCAGAGGGAGGACGGGCGCAATCCGCCCGAGGTCGACGAGCTACTTCACCGCTTCGAGGTCAGCGGCTTCCCGACTCTCGTCGCGGCGGACGCGGACGGGAAGATGATCGCGAAGCTCGAGGGATATCGCGGGCGAAGGGCGCTCGAGGAGTTCCTCAGCAAGAGCGCAGCGAAATAGCAACGGCTGACGAGTCTCGGGCTTCCAGTCTCGAGTCAGCCGATTCGTAACCCGTAACCCTCGCGCCCGGCCGCGCGGCGTTCGCCGCGCGAGCCATCAGTCGTCCTCTTCGTCTTCCTTTCCCGTCGCGATCGATACCGGCCCGTTTTCGGTCGAGACCCGGATCACCGTGGGGCCCGCTCCGAACTCCATGCTCTGGCGCTCGTCGTCGTCGACCCGCCGCGCCTCCGCGCACGCCTTGCCGCTGCAGCTCCAGGGCGAGTGTCCCGTCGCCTCGATCAGGGCGGCGGAGGCATATCCGTCGGGGATCGCGACGTGGATCGGGCCGTTGACCGCGCGGGCGTCCAGGCCGTCGCCGCTCCACCCCGAGCCCGTCAGGGACACGCCGATCGGTCCGTTCTCGGTTTGCACGCGGACGTGGCCGGAGTTGCCCTGAACGTGGATCGGCCCGTTCTGCGCCTCCGCCTGGATCTCGCCGGCGGAGTCGCGGATCGAGATCGGCCCGTTCTGAGCGCGCGCGACGACGGCCCCTCCGAGCCCGGAGAGCGAGATCGGACCGTTCTTCGCCTCGACGTCGATCGACGCGTCGCGCGGAGCCGCGATCAGGAGGTAACCGACCCACTCGCCGCCGCGAGGACCGGCGACGGTGACGCCGTTCGACGTGTCGAGACGGATCGCCGAGAGAGCCTCCTCGGAGGGCGCGGCCTTGCAGGCCAAGACCTCGAAGTCGTGCCGGTCCGTTCCCCGGATCCGGGCTCCGGAGCTCTCGGGCACGACGATCCGGAGGGCATCGCGGCCGGCGGGCAGGACGACGCGCTCCTCGCTGCGAAATGCCGAGTTGTGGCCGAAGGAAATGTCCAGCTGGTCGCAACGGACCGGATCCGTCTTTTCGGTCAGCGTCACCGAGGCGCCATGGTGACGCCCGTGCGCCGCGCGGCCGGGGGAGGGAAGAAGAAGCGCCGCGGTCGCCGCCAGGGCCGCCGGGAGCACGCGAAAAGTCGTCATGTGTCGGACCTCCGAGGAGAGAGACGGCGTCCGGGACCGGAGGTTACGGAGAAGTCCCGGTCTCCACGAGGACCGGGCCGCCGCTCCGGACGAGCTTCACCGCGCCGCCGTCGCCTTCGTCGAGCGGCCTCTCCCACCAGTCGCCGCCGTGGCCGCCCACATCCGAGTAGGGCCCCGCGGGGAGGGCTCCCACCGAGCGGTTCCGGCCCGACTGCTTCGCGAGATACATCGCCCGATCGGCCAGCTTGAGGACCTCCGTGAACGCGAACGTGCGGGTGGAGTCGGGATACCAGGGGAAGGGCGCCCAGCCGACCGAACACGTCTGCCGCACCTTCTGCCCTCCCCCTAGGTCGAACGGCTCCGAGCCCACCGCCTGCATGACGCGGCCCGCGAGGACGTCGCCGCGCGTCCGGTCCGCGTCGCGCGAGATGAGGAGGAACTCCTCGCCGCCCCAGCGGATCAACCGGTCGGAGTCGCGGACCACGGTGGTCAGGCGCCGCGCCACCTCGGCGAGCACGCCGTCGCCGCGGTCGTGCCCGAAGGCGTCGTTGACCTCCTTGAAGTGGTCGATGTCGACGATGTAGAAGATGAGGTCGCAGTTGCGGGGGCGGTTCGCCGCGGGCGTCGAGTGGACCCGAAGCGTGCGGTTCACGTCGTCCTCGATCACCGTGGAGAAGAAGCGCCGGTTTCGCGCCCCGGTGAGCGCATCCGTGAAGGACGCCTCGCGCAGCTCCTTGTTCGCCGCCGCGAGCTCCGCGGACCGAGTCGCCACCGCCTCCTCGAGACGCCGGCGGTCCGCCTCGAGGTGACGAGTCCGCCAGCGCACGAACGCGGCGACCGCACCGACCGCCGCGAGCAGGTACAGCGCCCGCGCCCACCAGGTCTCCCACCACGCCGGCTTCACCTCGATGGCGAAGACGGCCGGATCGCGGGACACCTCGCCCCGCGCGGAGACGCAGAGCACCTCGAAGCGGAAACGCCCGGAGGGCAGCGCCGGGAAGCGCGCTTCGGTGAGATCCGTCTCGGTGTACTGGTCCACGAGTCCGACCATCCGTTGCCGGTAGCGCACCTTCGTCGGCTCGTAGAACGTCAGACCTCGCCACGAGAGGCTGACGTCCCTCTCCCCCGCTCCCAGCACGACCGGCACGCCGGAGGCCAGCGCGCGGTCGCCCGCTCGAGCGGCGACGATCACCACGCTCGGCGGAGGCGGCGGAGGAGGCGAGTAGCCTCCCTGGAAGCGGACCAGGCCGCGGCTCGAGCCGAGCCAGACCGTTCCGTCCGCCTCCGCGAGGAATGCGTTCTGATCGAGATCGCTGCTGACCATGCCGTCGGCCTTGCCGTAGCTCGCGCTCGGCTTCCAGGCGCCGTCGTAGACGTCGACGCCCGAGCCGGTGCCGAACCAGAGCGAGCCGCCGGCGTCGCGTCCGATGAGCACGACCTTGTTCGAGACGAGACCGGTCGACGTGTCGACCGGGCGAACCGTCAGCCGGTCGCCCTGGAGAATGATCTTCGCGGCGCCGATCGACTCGCGATACGCGACCGCGAGGCTGCCGTCGGCGGCGAACGCGATGGAGGAGACCCAGTCCTCCTTCAGCCCGTCCTGTCGCGTGAACTTCCGAGGCGAGGGCCCGGTCAGCCGGAGGACTCCCTGCTTGCTGGCCGCAAACAGAACGCCGGAGGGGTCCTCCGCGAAGCCCCGCACGCCGTCCGGCTTGTCGCGTCCCACGACGACGCGCTCGAGCCGATCGGCACCCGCGGCGATCCGGTAGAGCCCGCCCACCGCGCCGACCCACACGTCGCCGGCCGCGCCGGCGTAGATCGCCGCCACGCGGAACTGGTCCCGCGTCGCGTCCGGCGCGTCGTAGATCTTCGTGCGCCCGTCCGGAAGGATCCGCGTCAGGCCGCCCGGCCAGGAGCCGATCCACATGCTGCCGTCGGCGCCGGCGGCGACCGCGTTGACGACGTTGCCCGCGAGGCCGTCGGATTCGAGGTACACGCGGATGGCGCCGGTCACGGGATCGATCCGGTTGACCCCGAGCTCCGTTCCCACCCAGAGCGCGCCGAGCGAGTCCTTCTCCTTCGGGCGCTGGCGGCCGATCGCCCAGACGACGTCGTGCGACAGCCCGTCGCCGCGCGTGATGTTCCGGAATTCGCCGCCGCCGAGCCTCTGCGCCAGGCCGCCGCCGAGGAGCCCGACCCAGAGCGACCCCTCGCGATCGACCGCGGCGGTCAGCGCGGTCTCGGCCGGAAGGCCCTCCCGCCGGCCGACGAGACGCCAGGCGACCCCGTCCCGAAACGCGAGGCCCTGCACCGTGGGTACGAGCAGCTCACCCCGCTCGTCGAAGGCGAGGCGGCCGAACTCGCTCGAGTCCGGCAGGCCGGCGTCGTCGCGTTCGAACCGCGTCGCGCCCTTCGGGAGCACGAACAGGTGCTTCACCGTGCGGACGAAGAGCCGGCCCGCGCGATCGGTCTGGACCTCGTCGATCGTCTCGTCGCTCGGGAGAGCGCGCGCCCGGCCGAACTCCGTCACGCGTCCGGACTCCCTGCGGAACAGGCGTCCGCCTCTCGCGAAGTAGAGGATCCCGGAGGCGTCGACGTGAACGCCGCCCACGGGACCGTCGCCGAGGGAGTTCGCCTCGCCGTCGGGGGCGAAACGATCCTCGCGGCCGACGAAGAGCCCGCGCTCCGTCCCGACGTACAGAGTCCCGCGCGAGTCCGCCGCGACGCCCTGGTGGCTGATCGCCGCCGCACCGATCGGAGCGCCGACGACGACGAAGTGCTGGCCGTCGAACCGCGCGAGGCCGGCGCCCGTCGCCACGTACAGTCCGCCCGAGGGAGTCTCGTAGAGCTGGTAGACGCGCGTCCTCGGGAGGCCCTGCTCGCGGCTGAAGCGCTGGAAGCGGCGGCCGTCGAAGCGGAAGAGACCGTCGTCCGTGCCGGCCCAGATGAAGCCGGTCCGGTCCTGCAGGACGCACTCGACCGACGCGTCCAGCAGGCCCTGCTCCTCGCCGTAGGAGTGGAAGACGAAGCGGCCGACGAAGGGTGCGGCCGCCGGCGCGCTCTGTGCGGCCGCGAACGCCGCGAGCGCCAGCGCCGCGAACGCGAGCAGAGACTTCGTTCGCAGGGCTTTGCAGAGCGCGGCCAGAGCGCCTCCCCGACGTATGAGATTCACGGGTGCTGCAAGCGATTATAGGGACATTCGAAGCGGACGACAGCGTTCGCGGGACGACCGAGACTCGGAACGCGGCCGAGGACGGGCGGCGCTTCAGGGATCGCTGCGCCCGGCTTCGGTTTCGCGGGTCTCCTCCGCCGGCGGCGGGGCGTCCCCGCCCAGGAACCGGCCCGTCAAACTCCGCGGA
>Ga0207683_10002709_pt1 | contig 15477 bp, 11 predicted proteins | sample KBSM73metaG_FD_184333 | JGI IMG/M metagenome (GOLD analysis project Ga0207683, IMG submission 184333) | Miscanthus rhizosphere microbial communities from Kellogg Biological Station, Michigan, USA - KBS M7-3 metaG (SPAdes) (version 2) | ecosystem: Host-associated > Plants > Roots > Rhizosphere >... | reverse complement strand
CAGCCCGCGCCCGAGACCGACCCAGGCCGGCGCAGGCCGCGGCCAGGGCAGTCGCCCCGACCGCGGCCAGGCCAGCATCACCGCGCGCCAGTGCTCGGTTCCGGCACGCGGCGAGGACCTCGCCGACCGCCTCGCTCTCCCAGTCGTCGGGCATCCGCCAGCCGGTGGCCAGGCTCCGCCGGCGCCACTCGTCCCTGAGCCGGGTTTCCCGAAGCCGGGTTTCCCGGAGACAAGCTGGCCCGGCGGAGCGATCTTCCCGGTCAGGCTCCATGTGGCGGTCGGTCCCTTCCGCTCGAGTGGTTGCGCTTCCGAGGTAGTGACGGCAAACCCGTCCCGGCATGACGCCGTATGGCCCAGAATTCTTTGGTAACTATCCGAAGTCAGACAAGGGCATTGAGTAATAGAGAGTCCCCGGGATTCATTCGACCGCGGCGTCCCGTTTGCCGACCCGACGGTCGCTGACCTCGAGCGGACGATGATCGCCCGCGCCGACCTCCCGACCGGCACTTGTGGTGCTGGTGGTGCGCGGGTTTGCTCACGAGGCGGGTGCTGCGCTCGCCGTCGGCGACGTAACGTACTGAACCCCCGGATCCAGTGCGTCCTGACGCAGTGAATGTCCAGTTTCATTACGTTCAGGCCGGGCGCATCGCGTTCAGGCCGGGCGCATCGCGTTCAGGCCGGGCGCTGCCGCCCGGACCCCGGCGGCCGGGCTCGGCATCGGCTGGGGCGTGGGTGACGGAGGTTCTGGACGTGGCTAATGCGCTCCAGGCAGCGGGAATGCTCGGAAAGCCATCCGCGGGAAGGTTACTTCACTAGTCTTAGAGCCATCGGTGCCTATCAGCTGGCCGCTGCGCCGAAGGAAGGGACGGTGGGGCCGTGGATCGCTGCGCGCTGTTCGTTGACGCAAGCTACGTGCTCGCGGATGGTGCTATGGCTGTGCACGGGACGCGCCGGGCCGAATCAGTCTCCTGGGACTACGAGGGACTCCTGCAGCTACTGTCTAGCCTGGCCAGGGAGCGCTCGGGCCTGCCGGTACTGCGCTGCTACTGGTACGAGGCCACCGTGGACGGCCGCCGCACCGCCGAGCAGGACGCGCTGGCCGACGTGCCGGGTATCAAGCTTCGCGTGGCGAAGATCCGCCCCGGCCGGCGCGAGGGCGTGGAAACCGAGATCCATCGCGACCTGACCACGCTGGCCCGGAACAACGCGATCAGCGATGCGCTCGTGGTCAGCGCGGAAGAGGACCTGGCCCAGGTCATCGCCGACGTCCAGGACCTGGGCATGCGGGTCACCCTGGTACACATCGCGGTGGACGGGAACTGGACCATCTCCCGCGCGCTCCGCCAGGAGTCCGACGACATCATCGAGATCAGCGGCGACCACCTGCGCCCCTACGTGGAGCTCGTCGCCGGGGCCGAACCCGCCCGTCAAGACGAGGACGGCGACCTGGCCGCGGTCCGGCCGCTGGCCAATGGCCACTCGACCGCGCCCGCGGCGTCCTACCAGCAGGCGCCCGCCACGTCGGGAAACCACGCACCCCCCGCCATCTACACCGCTCCGGTGGTGGCCGAATACCAACGGCCCGCGCTGCAGCTGCCTAGGTCGACGTCGCGGGACGACCGGACCCGAGAGGACCGGAACCGGGACGACCGGACCCGCGACGACCGGACCCGCGACGACCGGACCCGCGACGACCGCATCCGGGACGACCGGGTGCGCGAGGAACGGACCGCGCCCGCCGTCAACGGCGACGTGCCGACGACCGCCCGCCAGGACATCCCAGGCCGCCAGGACATCCCGGCGCGCCAAGACATCACGTCCCGTCAGGACATCTCATCCCGTCAGGACCCAGCCCGTCAGGACATCTCATCCCGCCCGGAACCCCCCACGCGCCAGGACCACACGTCACGCCAGGACATCACGTCGCGTCAGGACATGACGTCCCGGCCGGACCTCACGTCCCGCCCGGACATCTACGCCGCGCCGACGACCGGCACGCGGAACCGCCCCGAACCGGTCCCGCCCGCCCCGCAGAACCCGCCCGCCCGCGCTCGCTCCGCCGAGGAACCCGCCGCCTACGCCCCGCCCGCCGGACCGGTCCCCCCGGCCTCTCCGATGCCTCCGGCATCGCCGATGCCGCCGGTGTCCCAGGCGCCGCAGAGCAACCCCGAGCTGGCGCCAGGCTCCGACGCCACACAGCCCGCGGCCAGTCAGCTTCCCGGCCAGCTCCGCCGGCTGCCGTCTGCGCGCACCCCGGTCAGCCCGCCCCAGCATGGCATCCCGGGCCAGAGCCAGAACCAAGGTCAGAACCAGGGCCAGGGTTCACCCCGCAGCGCCCCCTACAGCGGTCCCCAGCCGGTGATGAACCCGGCCGGGCCGCCCCCCTACCAGGCCCAGAACGCCGCCCCCGGCGCCGGCCTGTCCGAGGCGGTACAGGCGGCGCACGAGGAGGGCCAGGAGTTCGGCGGTTCGGTGGCCAGGGACGCGCCGGCCCTGTGGCTGGAGGCGGTGCTGGCCCGCAAGCCGCGCATGCCGTCGGACCTGGAGGCCCGGCTGCTGCAGGGTTCGGCGCTGCCGATCGACTTCCTGCTGCACGACGAGGTCCGGCACGCGCTGCGCCGCGGATTCTGGGACGCCCTCGAGCGGACCCGCCGGTAAGCCGCGGTAAAAGAATCGACGCCCGGATTGTCCATGGCAGCGGTGGGTAGGGTGGACAACGTGGTTGTGTTGTCCGCCGAACTGTTCGACGCCATCGAGGTCAACGCGGCGCGGACCGGCAACCACAAGCGGGCCGCGGTGCGGATGAGCCGGCTGGCGGTCCAGGCGACCGCGGGTGGCATGTCCCGCGCCGAGGCGCACATGCGGGCGGGGGAGCAGTGGCTGCTCGCCGACGAGCCCACCGACGCCGTCGAGCAGTTCCAGAAGGCCATCGCCGACGGCGGGCCGACCTTCGACAACCCGCGGGTCTCGCTGGCCCGGGCGATGTTCGCCCTCGGCCGCACCGAGGACGCCGACGCCCTGCTCCGTGAGGTCCGCGAGTCGGACGCCCGCACCAAGCCAAGGACCAGCGACCTGGTGGCCGAACTCCTCACCGAGCAAGGCGACCTGGAAGGCGCCCTCGACTGGGCCACGGCCGGCGTGGACGCCTGCCTGGCCGGCGAGGACCGGGACGAGCTCCAGCTGCTGCTCCGGCTGCGCTACCGGCTCCGGGTCGACCTGGGCCTGCCCGAGGACGACTACGACAAGCTGCTGGACGAGAAGAAGGCCGGCCCCGCCGCGGGTAACTAACACCCCGCGGACAGGACCGGCCTGACAAACTAGCGAGCGACCTCGGCCCGTTCCGCCCTTTTAACGCTCAGCGCGTCCCTGGCCTGGTCGACGTCGACCACCACCTCGTCGCCGTCACCGATCTCGCCGGACAGCAGCGACTTGGCCAGCTGGTCGCCCACGGCCGCCTGCACCAGCCGGCGCAGCGGCCGCGCGCCGTACACCGGGTCGAAGCCGGTCAGCGCCAGCCACTCCCTGGCCGCGGCGGTCACCGTCAGCGTCAGCCGCCGTCCGGCCAGCCGCTTGGCCAGGTGCTCGACCTGCAGGTCGACGATCTGGCTGAGCTCGCTGGTGGACAGCGCGTCGAAGACGATCACGTCGTCGAGCCGGTTCAGGAACTCGGGCTTGAAGGCCGAACGCACGGCGCTCAGCACCGCGTCCCGCTTGGCCGCCTCGTCTCCGAAGGCCGGGTCCGCGATGAACTGCGACCCCAGGTTCGAGGTCAGCACCAGGATGGTGTTCCTGAAGTCCACCGTGCGGCCCTGGCCGTCGGTCAGCCGCCCGTCGTCGAGCACCTGCAGCAGGACGTCGAAGACCTCCGGGTGCGCCTTCTCCACCTCGTCCAGCAGGACCACGGTGTAGGGCCGGCGGCGGACCGCCTCGGTGAGCTGGCCGCCCTCCTCGTAGCCCACGTAACCGGGCGGCGCGCCCATCAGCCGGGCGACCGAGTGCTTCTCGCTGTACTCGCTCATGTCGATCCGGATCATGGCCCGCTCGTCGTCGAACAGGAACTCGGCCAATGCCTTGGCTAGCTCGGTCTTGCCCACACCGGTCGGCCCGAGGAACAGGAACGAGCCGGTGGGCCGGTCCGGGTCGGACACGCCGGCCCGCGCCCGCCGCACCGCGTCGGACACCGCCTGCACGGCCCGCGCCTGGCCGATCACCCGGTGGCCGAGCTCCTCCTCCATCCGGAGCAGCTTGGCCGTCTCGCCCTCGAGCAGCCGCCCGGCCGGGATGCCGGTCCAGGAGGACACCACGTCGGCCACGTCGTCGGGGCCGACCTCGTCCTTCACCATGGGCGCCGTAGCCGGGATCCCGGCCGCGCCGGTCCCGTCCATTTGGGCCGAACGGGCGGCGTTGCTCGCCTCCTCCAGCTGCTCCCTGACCGCGGGGATCTCGCCGTGCCGCAGGCGTGCGGCGGCTTCCAGATCGTGGTCGCGTTCGGCGCGCTCGAGCTGGCCGTCGAGTTCGTCCAGCCGCTTCTTCAGCTCGCCGACCTTGTTCAGGCCGCCCTTCTCCTGCTCCCAGCGGGCGACCAGCGCGTTCAGCTGCTCCTGCCGGTCGGCCATGGTGGCGCGCAGCCGCTCGAGCCGGTCCTTGCTGGCCGCGTCCTCCTGGTTCTCCAGCGCGAGCTCCTCCATCTTGAGCCGGTCGACGGCGCGCCGCAGCTCGTCGATCTCGACCGGCTGGGAGTCGATCTCCATCCGGAGCCGGGAGGCGGACTCGTCGACCAGGTCGATGGCCTTGTCCGGGAGGAACCGCGCGGTGATGTACCGGTCGGACAGCGCGGCCGCGGCGACCAGCGCCGCGTCCGAGATCTGCACCTGGTGGTGCGCCTCGTAGCGCCCCTTGAGCCCGCGCAGGATCGCGATCGTGTCCTCGACCGAGGGCTCGCCCACCAGCACCTGCTGGAACCGGCGCTCCAGGGCGGCGTCCTTCTCGATCCGCTCGCGGTACTCGTCCAGCGTGGTCGCGCCGACCATGCGCAGCTCGCCGCGGGCCAGCATCGGCTTGAGCATGTTGCCCGCGTCCATCGCGCCCTCGGCGGCGCCCGCGCCGACCACCGTGTGCAGCTCGTCGATGAACGTGATGACCTGGCCGTCGCTCTGCTTGATCTCGTTCAGCACGGCCTTGAGCCGCTCTTCGAACTCGCCGCGGTACTTGGCCCCGGCCACCATCGAGCCGAGGTCCAGCGCGATCAGCCGCTTGTTACGCAGGGACTCGGGCACGTCGCCGGCCACGATCCGCTGGGCCAGGCCCTCGACGACCGCGGTCTTGCCCACGCCGGGCTCGCCGATCAGCACCGGGTTGTTCTTGGTCCGCCGGGACAGCACCTGGATGACCCGCCTGATCTCGGCGTCCCGGCCGATGACCGGGTCCAGCTTGCCGTCCCTGGCCGACTTGGTCAGGTCGACGCCGAACTTCTCCAGCGCCTTGTACGTGTCCTCGGGGTCCTGGCTGGTGACCCGGGCGCTGCCGCGGATCTGGCCGAACGCCTCGAGCAGCACGTCGGGCGTTGCTCCCGCCGCGGCCAGCAGGGCCTTGGCCTCACCGCCGTCGGCGGCCAGGCCGACCAGCAGGTGCTCGGTCGAGATGTACTCGTCGTTCAGTTCCCTGGCCCGGCTGGATGCGGTGGCGATGGTCGACTGCAGCGGGCGGGATATCTCCGGCGCGCTCAGCGTGGCGCCGCGGGCCCGGGGGAGCCGGGCCAGCCGCTCCTCGGCCTGCTTGGCGACCAGCGCCGGGTCGGCGCCGACCGCGCGGAGCAGCGGCGCGGTGGTCCCGTCCTCCTGCTCGAGCAGCGTCAGGAGCAGGTGCAGCGGGTCAACCTGTGGGCTGCCGTCCGCCGCGGCGCGCTGTATCGCGGTGGACAGCGCGTCCTGGCTCTTGTGAGTGAGCTTGTCGTTCATCTATGTATCTCCTCTGGGCGGCGCGGACTCGCCGGCCGGCCCAGCTATCGGTTCCCAGACCGCGACCCGGGCGCTGCGCACCGGCACGAGCCCTTCGCGGCCCTCGCCCCCGGATCGGGTGTCACTGCCACTACGACGCAGCTCGGCCAGCCGGGCCGCCACAGCGCGGGTGGATTCGAGCTCCACCCGCAGCTGGGCGACCTCGGCGTGCAGCTCGGCGACGAGCCTGCGCGCCTGTTCGAGCTCCCGGTGCTGGTCCAGGAGCATCTTGATGCCACTGAGGTTCACGCCCTCCCTGGACAGCCGCTGGATCTCGCGCAGCGCCAGGATGTCCCGCATCGAGTAGCGCCGCCCCCGGCCCTGGCTCCGGCCCGGTGATACCAGGCCGAGCCGGTCGTAGGCGCGGAGGGTCTGCGGGTGCATGTCGGACAATTGGGCGGCCACGGAGATGACGTACACCGGCATGTCATCAGAGAGCTCGTAGGGATTGCTCATGTCATCTCACCTCTTCAGGCCTCCTTGGCCCGCTCGAGAAGGTCCTCGCGCGGGTCCTGGCCGGCCGTGGCCTCACGCAGCTCCTCGATCGCACTGCGCGCCTTGCTGTTCAGATCCTTCGGCACCATCACTTCGACGGTGACGAGCATGTTGCCGGTGGTGCCGTCCTTGCGGCGCACGCCCTTGCCGCGGACCGTGAAGGTCCGCCGGTTCGGGGTGCCCGGCGGGATCCGGATGGTGACCGGAGCGCCCCGGTGCGACGGCACCTTGACCTCCGCGCCGAGGGTCAGCTCGGCGAACGTCACCGGCACGGTCACCGTCAGGTTGGCCGCCGACCGGCCGAACACCGGGTGCGGCTTGACGTGCACCCGGACGTACAGGTCGCCGGCCGGGCCGCCGCGCTCGCCCGGAGCGCCCTTGCCCGCCAGCTTGATCCGCTGGCCGTCCGCCACCCCGGCCGGGATGCGCGCCTGGATGGTGCGCGAGCTCATCGCCCGGCCGCTGCCCGTGCACGCCGGGCAGGGGTCGTCGACGACCAGGCCGCGGCCGTGGCACTCCTTGCAGACCTCGGACATGCCGAACGAGCCGAGGTTCCTGCTCGACTGCCCGGTCCCCTGGCAGGACGGGCACATGCGCGGCACGGTGCCGGCCTTGGCGCCGGTGCCGTGACAGGTCGGGCAGGGGCCCTCGCCGGTGAGCCGGAGCGCCACCGTGGTCCCGTCGATCGCGTCGCTGAAGGTCAGCGTGGTCTCGGTCTCCACGTCGGCGCCGCGGCGCGCCCGGTTCTGGGTGGTCGTCCGGCCGCCGCGGTTGAATACCCCGCCGAAGATGTCGCCCAGGCCACCGCCGCCGCCATCCCCGGTATTACCGAAGATGTCGCCGAGGTCGAAGCCGCCGAAGCCGCCCTGCTGCCCGGGCCGGGTGCCGGTCGGCACCCGGAAGCCGCCGCCGAACAGCGAGCGCGCCTCGTCGTACTCCTTGCGCCGCTTCTCGTCGGACAGCACCGAATACGCCTCGGAGATCTCCTTGAACCGCTCTTCGGCCGAGGCGTCACCCTTGTTCGCGTCCGGGTGGTACTTGCGTGCCAGCTTGCGGTACGCCGCCTTGATCTCGGCCGGCTTGGCGGTCTTGGAGACCCCCAGGGCCTTGTAGTAATCCTTCTCGAGGAAGTCTTTAGTGCTCATCCCGCCTGCCTCGGCTGTCTAGTTTCCTTCCTCGGCGTCCGGCCACTCGACTTCGTTGCTGGCGCCGTCCGGGCCCGTCGCGGGTGCCGCGACGGCGACCTTGGCGGGCCGCAGGATCCTGTCCCCGACCTTGTATCCGGGAAATATGATCTCAACGCAAGTGTCCTCGGCGACGTCTGGCGAATCTGTATAGGTCAGCGCCTCGTGGATCTTCGGGTCGAACGGGTCGCCCTTTTCTCCGTAAGTCGCCAGGCCGAGCCGACCGAGCGCGGCCAGCAGTGAGTCGGCGACCTTCTCGAAGCCGCCGGATAGCTCACCGTGCTCCCGCGCCTGGTTGATGGCGTCGAGCACGGGGATCAGCCCGGTCAGCGTCTTGACGATGGCCTGCTCCTGGACGGCGGCCCGGTCGCGGTCGACGCGCTTGCGGTAGTTGGCGTACTCCGCCTGCAGCCGCTGCAGGTCGGCGGTGCGTTCGGCCAGCTGGGCCGCCACGCCGGCGGCCTGCACGCCGTCCTTGATTACCTGCCCTGTCACCATTTCCGAGGCCTCTTCTGGGGACTCCTGCGTTGCCGCGGCGTCCCGTTCCTCATGCTTGTCATGCTTGTCTTCGGGCTGGTCCCCGGCGGGATCACCCGCCTGGGTGCCACCCGCCTGGGTACCGGCCCGGGTACCGCCTGCCTCGGGGCCGGCGGCCGGCCGGCCGGCACCTCTGGTGCCGGCCGGCTTGGATGCCGCGTGCTTCCCCCGAACCTGGCCGGTAACCGGGTCGATGCGCCGGTGGTCATGAATGACCGGACCGGAGCCCGTTTCCTCGGAAGCTGGCATTAGCGCTTCTCGCTCTCGCTGTCACCCTCGTCGACGATCTCGGCCTCGACGACCTCGTCGTCATCCTGGGTGTCGCTGCTGCCGTTGGCCGACTCGGACTGCGAGCTGGCCTGCTGCGCCTGCGCCTGCTGGTAGATGGCGGTCCCCATCTTCTGGGCAACCTGCGAGGCCCGCTCGCTGGCGGTCTTGATGGCCTCGGTGTCGTTGCTCTCCAGAGCCTTCTTCACCTCGGCCAGCGCCTCGCGCACCTCGGACTTGATGTCCTCGGGCACCTTCTCCTCGTTCTCACCGAGGAACTTCTCGGTCTGGTACACCAGCGAGTCGGCCTGGTTGCGGACCTCAGCCTCCTCGCGGCGCTTGCGGTCCTCCTCGGCGTACTCCTCGGCGTCCCTGACCATCTTCTCGATGTCGTCCTTGGGCAGCGCGGACCCGCCGGTGATCTGCACCGACTGCTGCTTGCCCGTGCCCAGGTCCTTGGCGGACACGTTCACGATGCCGTTGGCGTCGATGTCGAAGGTGACCTCGACCTGCGGCACGCCGCGGGGCGCGGGCGCGATGCCGGCCAGCTCGAACATGCCGAGCTTCTTGTTGTAGGCCGCGATCTCACGCTCGCCCTGGAAGACCTGGATCTGCACCGACGGCTGGTTGTCCTCGGCGGTGGTGAAGATCTCCGAGCGCTTGGTCGGGATCGTGGTGTTCCGCTCGATCAGCTTGGTGAAGATGCCGCCCTTGGTCTCGATGCCCAGCGACAGCGGGGTCACGTCGAGCAGCAGGACGTCCTTGACCTCGCCGCGCAGCACGCCGGCCTGCAGGCAGGCGCCGACCGCGACGACCTCGTCCGGGTTGACGCCCTTGTTCGGCTCCTTGCCGCCGGTCAGCGACTTGACCAGGTCGACCACCGCGGGCATCCGGGTGGACCCGCCGACCAGCACCACGTGGTGCAGGTCATCGAGCTTGATCCCGGCGTCCTTGATCACCTGCTGGAACGGGCTCTTGCACCGGTCGAGCAGGTCGGAGGTCATCCGCTGGAACTCGGCCCTGGTCAGCTTCGCGTCCAGGTGCAGCGGGCCGTCGGAGGAGTGGGAGATGTACGGCAGGTTGATCTGCGACTCCATCGACTGCGACAGCTCGATCTTGGCCTTCTCCGCGGCCTCACGCAGCCGCTGCAGCGCCATCTTGTCCTTGGACAGGTCGATGCCGTAGCCGTTCTTGAAGTCCTGAACCAGCCAGTCGACGATCCGCTGGTCCCAGTCGTCACCGCCGAGGTGGTTGTCGCCGTTGGTCGCCTTGACCTCCACGACGCCCTCCCCGACCTCGAGCAGGGATACGTCGAAGGTGCCGCCGCCCAGGTCGAAGACCAGGATGGTGGCCTCACCCTCCTTGTCCAGGTGGTAAGCCAGCGCGGCCGCGGTGGGCTCGTTGATGATGCGGAGCACGTTCAGCCCCGCGATCTGCCCGGCCTCCTTGGTGGCCTGCCGCTGCGCGTCGCTGAAGTACGCCGGGACGGTGACCACCGCGTCGGTGATCTTCTCGCCGAGGTAGGCCTCGGCGTCCCTCTTGAGCTTCTGCAGCACGAACGCGCTGATCTGCTGGGGGGTGAACTTCTTGCCGTCGATGTTGACGGACCAGTCGGTACCCATCTGCCGCTTGACCGAACGGATCGTCCGGTCCACGTTGGTGACGGCCTGCCGCTTGGCGACCTCGCCCACGAGTACCTCAGCGTTCTTCGCGAAGGCCACGACCGAAGGAGTCGTCCGCGAGCCCTCGGCGTTGGCGATGACCGTGGGCTCGCCACCCTCGAGAATGGCGACGACTGAGTTGGTCGTCCCCAGGTCAATCCCTACCGCACGTGCCATGAGCAGTCCCTTGCTTGTATTGATGAATGTGAAGTTGAGTAGTTCGGGCTCAAGCTTGCCAGCGGGGACCACCGCCGTCAAATGACTTGAGTCACTTAGGCTCAACTTACCGGAGTCCCCAATGATTCCCGCCCCGCCCCGAATTTCCGCCCCGCCCCGCCCCGCGGCGAGTCCCGCGCCGACCCTTGCCCCGCCGCGAGACCTGCCCTGCCCGGCCCTCACCCCGCCGCGAGGCCCATCGCCCGCAACTCGCCCCAAGGCTAACGACGCAGACATCTCCACCCTTCCGCCACGCCACCAGAGATTCCGCCCAACAACTCCACTCTCCGCCCGAGCTATGCACGTCGGCTGTCGCGTTTCGTCGACTACGCCTGTGCGTCACGCTTGGCACCATGCTTACCTCGGCCCCCTCACACCACAACCCGACGGGTATCTGCCGCTCGAACAATTCAATGAATGTGGCGCTCTACCTAATAGATTCAGTAGAGCGCCACATTCATGGAAAGTCAGCTCGCGGGGCGGCGTGGCGGCTGAGGTTAGCGGTGGACGTGAGGATGGCGCAGCGGGTGGTACCGGTGGGGGAGCAGGCTGGTACCGGTCGGGGGAGCAGGCTTGTCCTCGGGGGCGCCCGTCGCTCGGCATCGTGCCGAGCACGCCGACGAATGGGTCGGTCGGCGACCCTGAAGACCCCGCGCGCACGCCGCGCCTAACTTGGGGACGTGAAATCCCGCCCGTTCGGCGAAAGTTACCGAACGGTACGATGGGCGGGCTCGCGCGGGTACGAGCCCGGCTCGGGACGTGGCAGGGCCTGCATGGCTACGCTTGAGCTCCGGATACTGAGGAGGTTCGCGTGGTCTTGCGGATGACCGTCGGCCTGGCCCTGACCGCGATCGCCCTGGCGGTCGCGGGGCGCAGGTTGTGGTGGCTGAAGCGGCTGGCGTTCAGCGGGCAGCCGGCGCCGGAGCGGGTCGCGGCGGTGCGCGCGCATCCCGGCCGCGACGTGGAAACGCAGGCGACTGAGGTGATCGGGCAGCGCAAGCTGCTGAAGTGGTCGGTGCCCGGCGCGGCGCATGCGGCCACGTTCTGGGGTTTCATCGTGCTGCTGCTGACGATCATCGAGGCCTACGGCAACCTGTTCTCCCGGACCTTCGCCATCCCCGGGATCGGCCACTGGGCCTTCATCGGGTTCATCGAGGACCTGTTCGCCGTCGGCGTGCTGGCCGGCATCGCCACGTTCACCGTGATCAGGCTGCGGAACAACCCCAGTAGGGAAGGCCGCAAGTCACGGTTCTTCGGCTCGCACACCCGGGCGGCCTGGGTTGTCCTGGGGATGATCTTCCTGGTGATCGCGACGCTGCTGCTCTACCGGGGGGCGCAGATCAACACCGGCGTGTTCCCGTATAAGCACGGTGCGTTCGCCTCCGAGATCGTCGGGCACTGGCTGCACCCGCTGGGCACCGGGGTGAACAGCGTGCTCGAGGTGGTGTTCCTGCTCGGCCAGATCGCCGTGGTCATGGCCTTCGCGGTGATCGTGGTCTACTCCAAGCACCTGCATATCGCGCTGGCCCCGCTGAACGTCCTGTTCTCCCGGCGGCCGAACGCCCTCGGCCCGCTCGAGCCGATGCGCAGCAACGGCAAGGTCCTGGACTTCGAGGAGGCCGACCCGGACACGGACGTGTTCGGGCTGGGGAAGATCGAGGACTTCACCTGGAAGGGCCTGCTCGACATGGCCACCTGCACCGAGTGCGGGCGGTGCCAGTCGCAGTGCCCGGCCTGGGCCACCGGCAAGCCGCTGTCGCCCAAGCAGGTCATCCTGGACCTGCGCGACCACGCCTTCGCCAAGGCGCCGTACCTCCTGGCCGCCAGCGACGACGAGCGCGAGAAGCTCCCCGACGACGTGAAGAAAGAGGCCGAGCGCCCGCTGGTGGGCAAGGACGGCGGCGTCATCGACCCGGACGTGATCTGGTCCTGCACCAACTGCGGGGCGTGCGTGGAGGAGTGCCCGGTCGACATCGAGCACATCGACCACATCGACGGGATGCGCCGGCACCAGGTCCTGATCGAGTCGGCGTTCCCGGTCGAGGCCGCGGGCATGCTGCGCAATCTGGAGAACAAGGGCGACCCCTGGGGCATGGGCGAGATGCGCCGGGCCGAATGGATCACCGAACTCGACTTCGAGATCCCCGTCGTCGACGGCACGATCGACCCGGAGATCGAGTACCTGTTCTGGGTGGGCTGCGCAGGCGCCCTGGAGGACCGGGCCAAGAAGACCACCAAGGCCATCGCCACCCTGCTGCACACCGCGGGAGTGAAGTTCGCCGTGCTCGGCCCGGCTGAGACGTGCACCGGAGACCCGGCCCGGCGGATCGGCAACGAGTTCGTGTTCTCCATGCTCGCCCAGCAGAACGTGGAGACGCTGAACGAGGCCGGGGCGAAGAAAGTCGTGGCCAGCTGCCCGCACTGCTTCAACACCATCTCCCGCGAGTACCCGCAGCTGGGCGGGAACTACGAGGTCATCCACCACACCCAGCTGCTGGCCCGGCTGGTCGCCGAGGGCCGCCTCCAGCCGGTCACCGCGGTGGAGGAGAAGCTGACCTACCACGACCCGTGCTTCCTGGGCCGGCACAACAAGGTGTACACCCCGCCGCGCGAGATCCTGGACGCGGTGCCCGGCGTGGAGGCGACCGAGATGCACCGGTGCAAGGAGCGGGGCTTCTGCTGCGGCGCAGGCGGGGCGCGGATGTGGATGGAGGAGCGGATCGGCAAGCGGATCAACACCGAGCGGATCGAGGAAGCCCTCGCGCTGGAGCCGGACACCATCTCAACGGCCTGCCCGTACTGCCTGGTCATGCTCGGCGACGCCGTCGCGGCGAAGAAGAGCTCCGGCGACGCCCCGGACACACTCGAAGTCGTCGACGTGGCTCAGTTGCTGGCCCGTTCGGTCCGTAGTGCGGCTCCGGCCGTCGCGGACGGTGACGGCGGCACGGACGGTGCGGGGGCCGCGGGCAGCTGACCCCCGCCGCTCTTTATCCCAGTCCGTTGTACAAGGCAGGCTCCTCTGGCTCGGCGCCGCTCGCGTCGCCGCGGTCCAGGTAGGGCCAGCCGGACGTGCCGCCTTCGGATGAATCGGGCGGGAGACGCCGGATCACCTCGAGCACCACGATGTGGCTGCGGCGGTCGTTCACCACCACGCGGACGTCGCTGGCCCAGCAGGCCGCGCGCAGGACGTCCCTGGCCGCTTCCAGGTCTCCGGCGGTGATCCCGGCGCGGCACCACAGCCAGACCCGCTCGCCGAAGCCGGCGGGCACGGTATACAGGACGACCGGGAGGTGGCCGTCCCTGGTGTGGATCCAGGCCTGGGCGCAGCCGGTCCGCACCCGGTGGGGGGTGATGACGCACCAGGCCCGGGCGGTGATCCGCCGGCGGGACGGCGGCCACGTCAGCGCGGCGGCCATGACGGCCATCACCGCCGCCGCCGCGGCGATGAGCCATCCCGGGCCGAGGGTGACGCCGATGCCGATCGTGCCGAGCAGCACCCCGGCGATCAGGCCGAACTCGTAGCGCCAGTGCCATATTCGCGCGATGAGGCGAGGCCGCGCGACCGTGCTCATGGCGGCCTCCAGGCTGGCCATGACGCTTGGGTCGTTGGGCTGGCGGGGGCGTCCGGAGGCCATGGCTAGTCCACCTCCCCGCTGCCGATACGGCCCCTGCCTTGGCACGGCGGGCGTGGCTGGTCCGCGGTCAGGCCCGACCCCTGGCACTTCGGGCACTCGGCCAGCGCGTCGAACCGCAGGTCGTGATATCTGCGACCGAGGCCGCCGTGTGTGCTGGTGATCCGCCAGGTGCGCCAGTAGGCTTCGGCGTCGTTCATGGTGAAAAGCCGGTCGCCCAGGCGGCGGGGCAGAGCCGCCAGCCAGCTGAGCAGGACCCGGCCGGCCGGGGGAACGGCGCGGGCCGCGGCGACCAATGCGCGGCGGAGACGGGTCCATGTGTCGGACGATGCTGCCCCCGGGACTGCCCCCGCAGGAGCCCCCGACAGTGACGTCCGTGTCGGCCCGAGGATCTCACCGAGCATCCAAGGGGGTTTGTTTTCGCTGGTGGCGTTGTTAATCTTGATCATGTAGCTAGCCGTTCGAGCTCGGTCCAGAGCCTGGTTAGTGTCTCGCTGGGTCGGTGTTGCAGCACCGGCCCAGCGGCGTGTCCGGGGTATGGCGCAGCGGATGGCGGCGCGGATCCCGGACCGATGCGGTTGTCGCCGTGGATGTAGAGCCACGGTCCGCATGCTTCGGCATAGCGGAAGCGGGTGCGGTCGTTGCGGGCTAATGGAAATAGCAGGTCTCCCCTCCCTCACGTGGCCAGGTCCGCTGAGGGCGAATGCGGTCGCCCAGCGCGGCCTTATGTGGCACGCGGTCTATGTCGGTAACCCCTCTGGGTCACCGTCGACCCCGTTGTCGGCGGGTCGCTTGAGGATGACTTCTGCGATCTGATTTCATAGTGCATCTGGCAATGCAGCTTGGCAAGTGCCAAACTAAAGTGCATCTTGCATGATCAGCCGTACGATCCCGAGGGTTGGGACCATTGGTCCCGGGCTATGAGCAACAACGCAAAGTTCCTGCGAAAGGACGTTACTTTCGTGTCTGAAGTGCGCAGTCCCACGGTTCGCCGTCGCGAGCTGGGAGCCCTGCTGCGCAAGCTCCGGACCGATAAGGGCCTCACTGTCGAGCAGGCCGCCGAGCAACTGATGTTCTCCATGAGCAAGCTGAGCCGCATGGAGACCGGTCACGGCGCCCCTAGCCGCCGGGACATCCGGGACTTGTGTGCTCTCTACGAGGTGACCGACGAGGCCGAGCGCAAGCGCATGATGAATCTCGCGGTCGAAGGCAGGCAGGCGGGATGGTGGCAATCCTATGACCTCGACTTTGACGACTATGTGGGACTTGAGGCAGCCGCAGTCGGCCTGCGTTATTACCAGTGCACGATTGTGCCGGGCCTGCTACAGACGCGAGCATACGCCAAAGCCATGATTGAAGTCACCATCCCGAAGTTGACCGCGGAGCGTATAACTGAGCTCCTTGAGGTCAAGTTGACTCGCCAGCAGGTTCTTATTCGTAAAGAACCGCTGCTTCTTTGGGCTGTGCTCGATGAGGCAGCCTTGCATCG
>Ga0207683_10002708_pt1 | contig 15483 bp, 13 predicted proteins | sample KBSM73metaG_FD_184333 | JGI IMG/M metagenome (GOLD analysis project Ga0207683, IMG submission 184333) | Miscanthus rhizosphere microbial communities from Kellogg Biological Station, Michigan, USA - KBS M7-3 metaG (SPAdes) (version 2) | ecosystem: Host-associated > Plants > Roots > Rhizosphere >... | reverse complement strand
GGTCGCGCTGCGCGCTCCCGACGGCAGCGCGCTGCTCGGCCCCGAGGCGAAGTCGGGCCGCTTCTCGCTTCCGCTGCAGCGCCTCGCTCAGGGCGTCCACACGCTCTCGATCACGGCGACCGACAGTGCCGGCAACACGTCGACGGCCACCGCAGGCCCGTTCACCGTCGACTCCACGGAGAAGCTGCGAAGCTCCAGCGTGCTCTCGCTGGGAGCCCGGGGGCGCGACGTCGTGCAGCTCGAGCGACGGCTCAAGGCCTTCGGCACCTACCACGGGCCCTTCACGCGTTTCTACAACGCTCGCACGGCCGCTGCGGTGAGCACGTTCCAGCGTGCGCACGACCTGCCGGTCACGGGGATCGCGACACCCCAGGTGCTGCAGCTGAGCGCCGAGCGCATCGTCGTGCACCTGAGCAAGTTCCGCGTCTTCCTGATCCGCGATGGCAAGCGCGTCTTCAGCGCGCCGATCGCGATCGGCCAGGCCGCGTACCCGACGCCGACCGGGCACTACGAGATCATCGCCAAGATCAAGAATCCGACGTGGGTGCCGCCGAACTCGCCCTGGGCTGCCGGGCTGGAGCCGATTCCGCCGGGGGCGAGCAACCCGCTCGGCTCGCGCTGGATCGGCACGAGCGCTCCCAACATCGGCTTCCACGCCACGCCGCAGGACTCGAGCGTGGGGCACGCGGCCTCGCACGGCTGCATGCGCATGCACCGCGCCGACGTGGAGCGCCTCTACGATTTGATTCGCGTCGGCACGCCGGTGGACATCGAGGTATAAGCCCCGCTGATCAGGGAATCCGCGGACGGCGAGCGGCGTTTCCCCAATGGCGAACCCTCTCTCTCTTTCCAGGAGCTTTCACATGAGCGCAGACATCACGCACGTCAGTGACGCCGACTTCGATGCCGAGGTCACCAACAGCGATCGCCCCGTCGTCATCGACTTCTGGGCGCCTTGGTGCGGGCCGTGCCGTCAGATGGAGCCGGCCTTCGAGGAGCTTGCCGCCGCCAATCCTTCCCACAAGTGGGTCAAGGTCAACGTCGACGACAACCCCGCGACCGCAGCCCGTTTCCAGATCCTCGCCATCCCGGCCTTCGTGGTCGTCGAGGGCGGGCAGGAGACGAAGCGCATCGCCGGCGCCAAGCCGAAGGGTCGCTTCGCGGCCGAGCTCGGGCTCGGCGTTCCGGCCTGATCGCACAGCTCGTCGACGTCACGTACGCCCCTGGGAGCAAGCCGCTCCTTGCGGGCGTGACGTTAGCCGTCCACGAGCGTACGAAGCTCGCGATCGTCGGGCCGAACGGCAGCGGCAAGACAACCCTGCTGCGCCTTCTGTCCGGCGATCTCAAGCCCGACTCCGGAGAGGTCGTGCGCAAGCAGGGGCTCGTGCTGGGTCGCCTGGCGCAGGACGACCGCGACCTGTTGCGGCTCGATCCGACGGTCGCGGACGCTCTTTACCGCTCGCCTGCGGAGCTCGAGCTGGAGCGGCTCGCGGCTGAGCTGGCCGAGGCCGCGCACGATCCCCACCGCTTGCACGGTCTCGAGCGCGCCTATGACGACGCGCTCACGGCCCTGTCGGCGGCCGAGGAGCCCGACAGGTCGCTGATCGCCGACCTACTTGGCGAGCTCGGGCTGCGCAGCGTGCCCGAGTCGCGGCGCATGAGCGAGCTCTCGGGCGGGCAGCGGCGGCTGATCCTGCTGGCCCGCGCGCTGGCCTCGGATCCCGACCTCCTGGTCCTGGACGAGCCCGAGGCGCACCTCGACCTGCGCGCACGCGGGCTCGTGGCCGAGCGATTGCGTGCCCGCCGCCGCGCGACCGTGCTGGTGAGCCACGATCGTGCCCTGCTCGACGTCGCCACCAAGGAGACGCTCGACCTCTCCGACGGGAGATGCGATCTGTACGCGGGCGCGTACACGTACTACCTCGAAGAGCGGCCCAAGCTCATGGAGCGCCTGCAGGGCGAGTACGAGCGAGCCGTCGCCGAGGTCAAGAGGCAGGAGCAGGTCTTCTTCCAGTACCGCGAATGGGCGCGCCTGAATTCGAAGTTCGCCTCGCGTGCACGTGCGCGCCTCACGCTGCTCGAGCGCGCGCGCAGCCGCGTCGAGCGCCCCGAGAAGCGCCGCGACCGCACGCTCTCGGTCTCCTTCGCGTCCGATGCGCGCGGCCGCGTGATGGCCGAGGCCACCTCCGCCGAGGTCACCTACAGCGAGAGCGTGCGAATCGGCCCCGTCGACCTGGTGCTGGAGCGCGGCGACCGCGTCGCGCTGATCGGCCCCAACGGCGTCGGCAAGTCGACGCTGCTCCGCCTGCTCGCAGGCGAGCAGGCCCCGACGGCGGGCCGGGTGCGCGTCAAGGACGGCGCCCGCGTCGCGCTGATGACACAGGAGAGCCTGTCGGTCGACCTGGCGCGCTCGCCGCTCGACGTCGTGCTCGACGAGCGCGCGATGGGACGCGACGAGGCCGTGCGGCGGATCTGCGCGCTCGGGCTCGACTACGACCACTGCCTCGCTCCGCTCGGCCGGCTCTCGGGCGGCCAGCGCGTGCGAGTCCATCTCCTGCGCGTCTCGCTGCAGCGGCCGGACCTGCTGCTGCTGGACGAGCCGACGAACTACATCGACACGCACTCGGCGGAGGTCGTGCAGAGCGAGCTCGAGGCCTTCAGCGGCTGCGTCGTGGCCGCGACGCACGACCGCTACTTCCTCGAGACCTTCGCGACGCGCATCGTCGAGCTCACGACCTCTTCCAGGGGCACCCGCGTCGACGAGCGCGAGGCGCTGGGAGCGGCCTCGTGAGCACTGCTCTGGAGGAACGCTACCGGGCGCGGAGCCTCTGGCTGGACGGCCTCGAGGAGCCGCTCACGCCGCGCCCGGCGCTGGCCGGCGATCGCGATTGCGACGTCGCCATCGTCGGCGCCGGCTTCACCGGCCTGTGGGCGGCCTACTTCCTGGCCTCGCTGCAGCCCGACCTGCGCATCGCGATCGTCGAGCGCGAGATCGCCGGGTTCGGCCCGTCGGGGCGAAACGGCGGCTGGGCCTCGGCCGGCCTCGCCGGCAGCGCGGAGCGCTACGCGCGGCTGCGGGGCGACGACGCCGTGCGCCGCGGGGAGCGCGCCATGGCCGATGCAGTGGCCGGCATTGGCCGCGTGATCGCCGAGGAGGGCATCGAGTGCGGCTGGCTGCACGGCGGCTCGCTGCTCGTGGCGACGAGCGCGCCGCAGGTCGCGCGCTTGCACCAGTCAGTCGAGCGCCGTCGGGCGTTCGGCATGGGCGAGGACGATCTGCGACTGCTCGAACCGCCCGAGATCTACCAGCGGGTGCGCGTGCGCGGCGCGCGCGCCGCATCGTTCACCCCGCACTGCGGCCGCCTCGATCCTGCGCGGCTCGCGCGTGGGCTGGCACTCGCATGCGAGCGGCGGGGCGTCGTGATCTACGAGGGGACGACTGCCGAGAGCATCGAACCGGGCCGCGTCCGCTGCGCCACGGGCACCCTCCTCGCCGGCTCCGTCCTGCGTGCGACCGAGGCCTACACGGTGCAGCAGCCCGGTCAGCGCCGGCTGTTCATGCCGCTCTACTCGCTGATGATCGCCACCGAGCCGCTGCCCCGCGAGGTCTGGGAGGAGCTTGGCTGGGACGGCCGCGAGACCGTCTCGGACCTGCACCACCTGTTCTTCTACGCCCAGCGCACCCCCGATGACCGCATCGCCATCGGCGGGCGCGGCGCGCCCTACCGGCTGGGCTCGCCGATCGAGGAGCGCTACGAGCGCAACGACGCCGTGCGTGCTCGGCTGCAGCGCGCCATCGCCGAGCGCTTCCCGGCCGCCGCGGGCGCCGCGATCACCCATCACTGGGGCGGTCCGCTCGGCGTGCCGCGCGACTGGTGCTGCTCGGTCTCCTACGACCCGGCCACGGGCTTCGGGTGGGCGGGCGGGTACACGGGGCACGGCGTCGTCACGAGCAACGTGCTCGGCCGCACGCTGGCGGATCTCGTCCTGCGGAGAGACACCGACCTGGTGTCGCTGCCGTGGGTCGGGCACACGAGCCCGCGCTGGGAGCCCGAGCCGCTGCGCTTCCTGGCCTCGCGGGCGATCGTGAGCACGCTCGGCAGCGCCGATCGCGCCGAGGACAGGCGCGATCGCCCGGCCTGGCGGACCCGGCTCGTCCGCCCGTTCATGCAGGCTCGTTCGTAGCGACACTTCGGCGTACGGTCCCGCTCCCTAGCCACTAGCCTGCGGAACACATGAAGAAGCGCGAGGGAGACCCGTGGATGTCGCCGCCAGACTACGGGCGGTCACTGCGCGGTCTCGGAGTCAACATGCTCGTGAGGGACACGGCGCGCGCCGCCGCATTCGCGCGCGACGTCCTCGGTCTGACGGTCGTCTACGCCGACGCCGACCTGGCCGTCCTGCGCCACGGCGAGCACGAGTGGATGGTGCACGCCGATCACACCTACGACGCGCATCCGCTGCTTCCGCGCACGCGCGTCGCGGCGCTGCGCGGCGGCGGCCTCGAGTTGCGCGTGCACGGGGTGGATCCGGACGAGGCCTCGGCCGCCGCGCTGAAGCACGGCTACGAGGTGCTCGAGCCTGCGACCAACAAGCCCCACGGGCTGCGCGAGGCCTACATCCTGGACGGCGACGGCTACGTCTGGGTGCCGGACGTGCACTCCCTCAGCAAGTGGTCCGTGTAGACGGCTCTCGCTCGGCGGCGACCATCTAGCCTGCCCAGCACATGGGCACCGATCCGCAGCACGTCGCGTACCCCGGGGCCGAGGGCTCGTACACCGAGGAGGCTGCCGGCCGCCTCTACCCGTCGGCGCGCCAGTCGGCGTTCGCGACCTTCGACCTCGTGGCCGAGGCGCTCGTCGCCGGCGAGGTCGACCGCGGCGTGCTGCCGATCGAGAACTCGCTCGCGGGGCTCGTCCCCGACACGCTCGCGATCCTCGAGGAGGGAGCCGTCTCGGTCGTGGCCGAGGTCGCCCTGCACATCCCGCATTGCCTCGTCGGGGTGCAGGGGGCGACGCTGGAGACCGTGCGCGTCGTGCACTCCCACCCGATGGCGCTGGCGCAGTGCCGGAGCGCGCTCAACGGCCGCTACGAGCGCGTCGCCGCTTCGACCACCTCCGAGGCGGCCCGCACCGTCGCTGCGCTCGGCGACATCAGCGTCGCGGCCATCGCGAGTCCCCTGGCCGCCAGGACGCATGGCCTCGCGATCCTGGCCGACGAGATCTCCGATCACCCCGAGAACCTCACCCGCTTCGTCTCGCTCGCGCGCTTCACGCGGCTCGACCACGACGCCCACACGGAGTGGCACACCGCGCTGCGCCTGATCACGAAGCACGAGCCGGGCGCGCTGCACAGCGCCATCGAGCCGCTGCGCTACCACGACGTGCAGATGACGTCGCTGCACTCCCGCCCGATCATGGGCGAGCCCTGGCGCTACCAGTTCTACATCGACGTGGTGGGGCATCGCTCGGCCGCGCGGGTGCTGCGTGCACTCAAGGACGTCTCCGAGCGCAGCGCCGAGCTGCACGTGCTCGGCTCGTATCCGGTCAGCCGCGGGGTGCAGTGAGCGCCGTCGCCGCGGCGGCGCCGAGCAGGCTCGATCGACGCGGTCTGGGCGTCCTCTCCTTCGGCCACCTGAGCGTGGATCTCGCGCAGGGCACGGTGCCCGCGCTGATTCCGTTCCTCGTGCGCGACCGCGGCTACAGCTATGCGGCGGCCGGCGCGCTGTTGCTGTTCTCGAGCATCGGCTCGTCGTTCCTGCAGCCGCTGCTGGGAGCCTTCGCCGACCGCATCAGCGCCGGCTGGATGATGCCGGTCGGCACCTTCCTCGCGGCCACCGGCGTTGCGCTCTCGGGCCAGTTCGAGTCGTATCTCGCGACGGGCGGCGTGCTCGTGATCTCCTCGATCGGCGTCGCCATGTACCACCCCGAGGCCGTGCGCTACGCCAGCTACGTCTCCGTCGCGAGCGGCCGGCAGGGCACGGGCATGAGCCTGTTCGCCGTCGGTGGTCTGAGCGGGTGGGCGCTCGGTCCGATCCTGACGACGCCCGTCGTCGGTCTCGTCGGCCTCCGCGGGACTGCCATCGTCGCGCTCGTCCCTCTCGCGGCCACGATCGCGGTCGCCGCCAATCTGCGGTACGTCGAGAGCTACCGGCCGACGGTCGCGGCGGGGCATCCGGCGCGTGAAGACCTCGGTGAGAGCGACTGGCCAGGCTTCACGGTCGCTGCGGCGGCGGGCACCCTGCGCACGGGAGCGCTGTTCGGCTTCCAGGCGTTCGTGCCGCTCTACGTCTGGCGCAGCCTGGACTCGAGTGAAGGCGTGGGCAACGCGGCAATCGCAGCGATGCTGGCCGCCGGCGCGCTCGGGACGCTGCTCGGCGGTCGGCTCTCCGACCTGCACGGCTTCCGCCGTGTGGTCGTCTACTCGCTCGCCGCGACCGCGCTGCTCGCCCTGTTCATCCCGATCGTGCCGCTGCTCCTGCTGTTCCCGCTGATCGCGCTGATGGGCCTCATCAGCGAGATGAACTTCTACCCGCTCGTCGTGCTCGCCCAGCGTGCGCTGCCCCGGCACGTCGGCTTCGCCTCGGGCGTGACACTGGGGCTGAGCATCGGCCTCGGCTCCCTGGCTCCTCCGCTGCTCGGCGTCCTGGCGGACAACACGTCCCTGCGCGCCGCGGTCACCGGCGCCGCCTGCCTGGCGGTGCTGGCTGCTCTCGTCTCGCTCGTGCTGCCACGCGAGGCGACATGAGCGCCGCGGCCTTCGACGACGTGCTCGCGGGCGGGCGCGGCGAGGACGGCGCGCTCGTCTTCGAGAGCGGCGAGCCGGCTCGCCCGGCCGTGTTCGTGCCGTTCCCGGGCGACCTCGACCCGCGCGTGCAGTCGGCGCTGATCGGTGCCGGCATCTCGGGCCTCTACGGCCATCAGGCCGACGTCTGGGAGGCCGCCCAGCGCGGCGAGCACGTGTGCGTGTCCACCGGTACGGCCAGCGGCAAGTCGCTCGCATTCACGCTCCCGGTGCTCGCGGCGGTGTGTGAGCGGAAGACGGCCCGTGCGCTCTACATCTACCCGACCAAGGCGCTGGCTCAGGATCAGGCCCGCGCGCTGCGCGCCTACGGGCTCGGCCTGCGGCCCGCGGTGTACGACGGCGACACGCCGCGCGAGCAGCGCCATCTCGTGCGCCGCTTCGCGAACCCGATCCTCACGAACCCCGACATGCTGCACGTCGGCGTCCTGCCCAACCACCGGCGCTGGGCCGACGTGCTGAGCAATCTCACGCACGTCGTGATCGACGAGGCGCACACCTATCGCGGCGTGTTCGGCTCGCACGTGGCGCTCGTCCTGCGACGATTGCGGCGCGTCTGCGCGCTCTACGGCTGCGAGCCGCAGTTCCTGCTCGCGAGCGCGACGATCGCGAACCCCGCCGAGGCCTGCGCCGCCCTCACCGGCCTCGACGTGCGCGTCGTCGACCGCGACGGGGCGCCGCGCGCGCCGCGCCGCGTGGCGTTCTGGGACACGCCGTTGCTGGACGAGGCCGAGGGCACGCGCGGCTCTGCGCTGGGCGAGGCCGCCGGACTGCTCGCCGCGCTCACGGCGCGCGGGCTGCGCACGATCTGCTTCGTCAAGAGCCGCAAGGCGAGCGAGCTCGTGTTTCGCTTCGCGCGCGAGAGCCTCGTCTCGGCCGGACGCGAGGACGTGGCCGAGCGCCTCGCTCCGTACCGCGCCGGCTACACGGCGGAGGAGCGCCGCCGCATCGAGGGCGACCTCGTCTCGGGACGCCTGCTCGGCGTCGTCGCGACGGAGGCTCTGGAACTGGGAGTGGACGTCGGGCTGCTCGACTGCGCGCTCGCGATCGGCTTTCCGGGAACGGTCGCGAGCCTCCGGCAGCAGTGGGGCCGCGCGGGCCGGCGCGGGGAGGGTCTCGCACTGCTGGTGCCCGGCGCCGACGCTCTCGACCGCTACTTCATCAACCATCCCGAGGCGCTGCTGGGGCGGGCCAACGAGGCCGCGATCCTCGACCCGTCGAACCCCGAGATCCGCATCGGCCACCTGCGAGCCGCCGCTCACGAGTTGCCGCTCACGGACGCCGATGACGACGTATTGGGTGGAGGCGCCCTGAGTGCGGCCGAGCCGCTGGTCGAGGCCGGAGAGCTGCTGCGCACACCCGCAGGGCTCGCCTGGCGCGGTGCGGGCTCGCCCGCCGGGCAGATCTCCCTGCGCTCCGGCTCGGCCGACGCGATCGCCGTGGTGGAGCGGGGCACCGGCACACTGCTCGGCATGCTCGAGCAGGAGCGCGCGTTCTCGACCGTGCACGAGGGCGCGGTCTATCTGCACCGCGGCGAGACGTATCTCGCCGAGACCCTGGATCTGTCCGATCGCGTCGCGCTCGTGACGCCCTTCGACGGTCCCTGGTACACCCAGCCGCGCCGCGAGACCGACACGAGCATCGTGCGAGCGCTGTCCGGGCCCGTGCAGTGCTGCGGCGTCGAGCTCAGCTATGGCGAGGTCGAGGTGAGCGACCAGGTGGTGGCGTACGAGCGCCGCAGCCTCCCGGAGGGACGCCGGCTGGACACGGTGCCGCTCGACCTGCCGTCACGGCACTTCTCGACGCGAGCCCTCTGGTTCGTCCCGCCCGACGAGCTGATGGAGGAAGCCGGGGGCGATCTCCTGGGTGCGCTGCACGCCGCCGAGCACGCGCTGATCTCCGTGCTTCCGCTGCTCGCGATGTGCGACCGCTGGGACATCGGCGGGCTCTCGACGAACCTGCATCCGCAGACGCTGCGGCCCACGGTCTTCGTCTACGACGGCCACGCCGGAGGGGTCGGCATCGCGCAGCGCGGGCACGACCGCTTCGCCGAGTTGGTCGCAAGCGCCGCTCGCGTCGTCGGTGACTGCCGCTGTCGCGACGGCTGCCCGTCGTGCGTGCAGTCGCCCAAGTGCGGCAACCTCAACGAGATGCTCGACAAGGGCGCCGCAGCGCGGCTCCTGGGGGCCATGGAGCGCGCGCAGGCCGTGCCTCCGGCGGGCGTCAGCCGGGGCTGAGTGCCCGGCGCAGCTCTGCCCGGGCTCGTTCCCGCACGGGCAGCGGCCCGAGTTGCAGAAGGGCGTGCATCGGTGTCCCGCGCAGCCGCTCCCGCTCCGCGCAGTCGGCACACCCCTCCCGCTCGCGACTTGCGCGGCAGCGCGGATCGGCCGGAAGCGTCGCGAACGCGCTCGCAAACTCGGCCCGCGCGCGGTAGAGCAGGTGCTCGACATCCGACTCGCCCATGTCGGCCACCGCGGCCAGCGCCGGCGTGTCGAGCCCGTGCACGTCGCGCAGCAGGAGCACATCGCGGTAGGCAGGGCGGACTGCGGCCAGCGCCGCGTTCGCGGCCTGCGCCACGCAGCCGTCGACGCTCCCGAGGTCGTCCTCGCCCGTCGTGCCGGGCGCGCGCCTCGAGAGCTCGTCGAAGCAGCTCTCGCGCATCAGCGTGTACAGCCAGGTCTGGGGTTGCGAGGGCTCGGTGCTGCCGTCGAGGTCGCGCCAGCCCAGGGTGAGTGCGCCGACCCAGCACCGCTCCCCGTCGCCGAGGCCGCCGAGCATGCGCGCGGCGTACGAGAACAACGACGTCTCGTAGCGCGCCGCGAGCGTCAGGTAGGCCTCGACCTCCATGCCCGCGTGGCTACCGCTTTCGGCGCAGGACCTTCAGCACCGTGATCAGGCCCACCCCGCCGACCACGTATGGCACGGCGGCCTGCGCCCGCTCACGCGCCCGCCGCTTGGCGTCCTGGACGGCGGTTCCGAGCTCGTTGACCGTGCCGACCAGCCGCTTGCGCGCGGCCTCCGCCTCGACCCGCTTGCGTTCCGTCTCGCGACTCACGCGATGTGTGCCTCTTTCTTGATCTCGTCGACGGTCGCCTTGGCCTCGACGATCGCCTCGTCGGGCGTCGGCATGCCGGCCTTCTTCACGGAGCGCATGCCGAGCAGCCCGAGGATCAGCGCGATCAGCACGAGCACTCCGCCGACGACGAGCGAGGCGGCCCACAGCGGCATCACGAGGGACAGGCCCGCGATCGCGGCGAACAGGAATGCGAACAGCGCCAGCAGCACGAACGGGAGCGCGATGGCGATCAGCACCGCCGCCTTGGCGTGCATCTTGATCTTCGCGGTGACCTCGGTCTTCGCGAGCTCGATCTCCGCGTGGATCAGCGCGGCGACGTCCTCGCGCAGCCGGCGCAGCAGATCTTGGACTCGGTCGGCCGCGAACATGAGCCCTAGCGTACCGCGTAGGCGCACTGTCAAACCTCCAGGCCGTCGCTGACCTGGATGCGCTCCCACTCCAGCAGCGTCCAGGCAAGCTCTTCCTGTACCTGCTGGTAGCGCGTGCCGAGCTCGCCGAGGCGCACGCGGTCGCCGGCGCCGGCCGGGTCGGCCAGCGCCCCCTCCAGCTCGGCCTGCTCGGCCTCGAGCCGGGCGATGCTCGTCTCGAGCTCACGGATCAGGCGCTGCGTGCGCTGCGAGGGCCTGCGCTTGGCCGGCTCCTGGCGCGGCGCGGCCGGCCGGCGCTGCTTCTCCTTCGGCGCGGATTTCGGCGCCGGGGGAGGGAGCGGGGGCCGCTCGGCGATCGCCTCGAGGTAGTCGTTGTAGTCGCCATGGCGGAGCACGATGTGCCGATTCTCGATGCTTGCGGTGTGCGTCGCAACCGCGTCGATCAGCGCGCGGTCGTGCGAGACCAGCACCACCGTGCCCTCGTAGGCGTCGAGCGCCTCCTCGAGTGCCTCGCGCGCCTCGACGTCGAGGTGGTTCGTGGGCTCGTCGAGCACGAGCAGGTTGGCTCCTCCCGCGACGAGCGCCGCGAGCGCGAGCCGCCGTCGCTCACCGCCCGAGAGCACGCCCACCTTGCGGTCGACCTCATCCTGGCTGAAGAGGAAGTTGCCCAGGATCGTGCGCGACTGCGTCGAGTTGAGATGGCCGTTGGTCGCGCGCGTCATCGCGTCGACGACGCTGAGGTGCTCGGGCATCTCGGCGATGTGCTGGCTGAAGTAGCCGGTGGTCACGTTGTGGCCCAGCTTGATGCGCCCGCTGACCGGATCGCGCAGGCCGAGCAGCGTCTCCACCAGCGTCGTCTTACCGGCGCCGTTCGGCCCGATCACGGCCACGCGCTGACCGCGCTCGACCACGAGCCCGGCATCGTCGAGCAGGGGCTTGTCACCCGCGCGCAGCGTCAGCTTCTCGGACTCGACCACGATGCGGCCGCTGCGCTCGACCTTCGAGAAGCCGAACGCGAGCGCGCGGTCGCGGCGCGGCGCCTCGACGCGGGGCATGCGCTGGATCGCCTTGACCTTCGACTGCGCCTGGCGCGAGCGCGTGCCGGCGCGGAACTTGTCGACGAAGCGCTGCAGGCGCGCGATCTCGGCCTGCTGGCGCTCGAAGGCGTCGGCCTGGTTCGCCAGCGCGAGCGCCTTCTCGCGACGGTAGGAGCTGTAGCCCATCGCGTAGTGCTTGCTGCGCCCGAACTCGAGCTCGAGCACGCCGGTGGCCACGCGCTCGAGGAACCAGCGGTCGTGCGAGACGAGCAGGATCGAGCAGGTCAGCGCCGTCAGCTGATCCTCGAGCCATTCGAGGGCGCGCAGGTCGAGGTGGTTCGTCGGCTCGTCGAGCAGCAGCAGGTCGGGCTGCGAAGCGAGCACGCGCGCGAGCGACGCTCGCGTGAGCTCGCCACCCGAGAACGACCCCAGCGGTCGCTCGGCGTCCTCGACGCGGAAGCCCAGGCCGCGCAGGATCTCCTCGAAGCGCGCCCGCCAGGCGTAGCCGCCCACCGATTCGAGCTCCGATTGCGCGTGCGCGTAGGCCCGCAGCACGTCGTCGCTGCCGTCGCCCTCCGACATGCGGCGCTCGAGCTCGCGCAGGCGATCCTCCGCGGCGTGCACGTCGGCAAGGCCTTCGCCGACGTAGGAGCCGAGGGTATGTGCGCCCGCAATCGGCGGCCGCTGGTCGTGCAGCGCGATGCGGTAGCCCTTGGGCTTGCCGACGTCGCCCGCGTCGGCGTCGATCTCGCCCACGATGGTGCGCAGCAGCGTCGTCTTGCCCGCCCCGTTGCGGCCGATCAGGGCCAGGCGCTCGCCCGGCGGCAGCCGGAACGACACCCCGTCGTAGATGACGTGGCTGCCGAAGCTCTTGCGCAGACCGGTGACGTGAAGGGTTGGCACTCCCAGAGGGTACCCGGGACGGGTGCTACCCTTAGGTGCAGGGGAATGTGCGCCGCGCTCCGCGGCGTAGGCCCCAAGAGGAGCTACGGCGCTCCCGGCCGATCCGGCCCGCCCGCCGTGGCGATACTGAACCACGGAGGAAGACAGTGACCGGATTCGCCGAACTCGGCCTTTCGCAAGGCGTGCTCGAGGCGATCGAAGCGCTCGAATACCGCGAGCCGATGCCGATTCAGGTTGAGACCATCCCGGTGATCATGCGCGGCCGCGACATCATCGGCCAGGCACAGACGGGAAGTGGCAAGACGGCTGCCTTCGGGCTGCCGGCCGTCGAGCAGATCGACGAGACGTCCGAGGACATCCAGGTGCTCGTGCTCACGCCCACGCGTGAGCTCTGCATCCAGGTTGCGCAGGCGCTGCGCACCTTCTCGGAGTTCAAGGGCGTGAAGGTGGTCGCAGTGTTCGGCGGCCAGCCGATCCCCGAGCAGACCGTGCAGCTCCGCCAGGGCCCGCAGATCGTGGTCGGGACGCCCGGCCGCGTGATGGACCTGATCCGGCGCGGCTGGCTGCAGCTCTCGGACGCGCGCTACGTCGTGCTCGACGAGGCCGACGAGATGCTCTCGCTGGGCTTCATGGAAGACGTCGAGTGGATCCTCAAGAAGACGCCCTCGGGCCGTCAGACGCTGCTCTTCTCGGCCACGATGCCGGCGCCGATCCGCAAACTGGCCGACCGCTATCTGTACGAGCCGGTGCACGTGAAGGTCGAGTCCGCAACGCTGACCGTCGAGACGATCGACCAGGTCATCGTCGACGTGGAGCCGAACCGCAAGCTCGACGTGCTCTGCGCGATCCTGGAGCGCGACCGGCCCGCCGCCTCGATCGTGTTCCGCCGGCGCAAGATGACCGTCGACGAGCTGGTGGCGCAGCTCGGCGCGCGCGGCTTCGACGCCGTGCCGCTGCACGGCGACATGCCCCAGGGGCGCCGAGACGGCGTGATGCTGCGCTTCCGCAGCGGTCGCGCCAAGCTTCTGGTGGCGACGAACGTCGCCGCCCGCGGCCTCGACATCTCGCATGTCTCGCACGTCTTCTCCTATGACGTGCCCGACGATCCCGAGGAGTACACGCACCGCATCGGCCGCACCGGCCGTGTGGGCCGCAGCGGCCTCGCGTACACGTTCATGACGAACCGCGACCGCAAGGGCGTGGCCGAGATCGAGCGCGTCACCGGCGCGAAGGTGCGCCACTTCACGGCCGACCAGGTCATCCGCGGCGAGGAGCTGAAGGTGCTCCCGCCCGAGGTCGTCGCCTCGGTGACCGAGGCGGCGGAAGATGCCCCGGCCAAGCCCGCGGCTCGCCCTGCCGCGACCCACAGCAACGGCGCGGCGCCGACCAACGGAGCCGCTCCGTCCAACGGCGCGGTGGCCGGCGACGCAGAAGCACTCGCCCGGCTGTTCGTGAACGCAGGCAAGCGCCACGGCGTGACGCGCGAGGCGCTGGCCGAGGCCTTCGCCGCCGGCGGCATCGAAACCAGGCGCGTGCGCATGCACCACACCTACGGGCTGGTCGACGTCCCACGCGAGCGAGCAGACGAGGCAGTCGCCGCACTCACGGGCAGCGAACTCGCGGGCCGAACGCTGAACGTCGAGCTCGCACGCGAGCAACCCGCCGCGGCATAGAAGCCGCCACCGGCCTCGCGGCGATCCCGACCAACCGGGGTCTGCGACCAACCGGGGTCTGGCTCCGCCAGGCGGGGTCTGACCCCAGGTGGCGGAGCCTGACCCCAGGGTGGCGGTTTCGCTTAACCACGCGGGTTTGCGCTGTTGACGCGCGTTGACACGGCGCGGCTGGCGAACCATGCGGCGTTCGCCCGTCAGGGCGTTTTCGGCTTGCCTACAGGCGTTGCTCGTTCGTGCCAGGTGGGGGTCAGCCCCCGCCACCTGGGGTCAGACCCCGCCAGGCCGTGCCAGACCCCGTGTGGTAAGACCCCGTGTGGGTAGACCGCGTGGGCTTGAACGCCCCGCTCGCTATCCGACTACGGCCAGGTGGGCGATTTCGAGGGCTTCGCGCAGCGGGACCACCAGGCCTACTGTGAACGGGCCGAAGATGCCGTAGCGGGCCGAGACTTCGTCGAAGCGCATCTCGTAGACGATGTCCTTGATGTCCTTCGGGTCGTCGCTCAGGAGGGTCACGCCCCACTCCCAGTCGGACAGCCCGGTGGCGCCGGTGATCAGCTGGATCACGCGGCCCGAGAACTTGGCGCCGAGCTTGCCGTGGCCGCCCATCAGCTTGCGCCGCTCGTCGTAGCCGAGCGCGTACCAGTTGTCGGCGCCCTCGCGCTTCTTGGACATCGGGTAGAAGCAGAGCAGGCGCTTGCGCGGGAGCTTGGGATGCACGCGCCGCTCGAGCATCGCCATGTGCTCCTCGGAGCCTTCACGTGGGGTGTACTCCGACAGCTCGGTCATCGAGACCAGCCCGAGCTCTGGCGCCTGCTCGAACTTCACGCCGATCGACGTGCGGGCGAGTGAGGCGCGGAAGCGCTCGAGTCGCACGAGGTCGGGGCCGATCAGCATCAGCCCCAGATCGGCCCGGTCGCCGAGCGGAGCGGTCCAGATCACCTGATAGCCGGGCTCGGAGCACAGCTCGTCGGCCATTCGCTCGATATCCGCCGCCACGACGTTGGCATTGGAGTCGTACTCCCGCAAGCGGAAGTAGCAATGCATCACGCCCCAGCCCTCGCTCGCGACGAGGGGGTCGGTCACGCGACCGTGATCTCGGGCGAGAGGTAGACGTCCTGGATCGCGTTGAGGAGCTCGACGCCCTCGGCCATCGGCCGCTGGAACGCCTTGCGCCCCGAGATCAGACCTGTCCCGCCGGCGCGCTTGTTGATCACAGCGGTCTTGACGGCGTCCTGCAGGTCGTTGGCGCCCGATGCGCCGCCCGAGTTGATGAGGCCCGCGCGGCCCATGTAGCAATTGGCCAGCTGGTAGCGGGTCATGTCGATCGGGTGCGGCGTCATCAACTCGCTGTAGACGCGCTTGTCGGTCTTGCCGAACTCGAGGTCGAGGAAGCCGGGCGCCGCGGTCTCGGGCAGCTTCTGCTTGATGATGTCGGCCTCGATCGTGACGCCCAGGTGGTTGGCCTGGCCCGTCAGGTCGGCGGCGAGGTGGTAGTCGGGCCCGCCGTCCTTGGTGCGGTTGAAGGCCGAGTTGCGCAGGTAGCACCAGAGGATGGTGGCCAGGCCGTGGTCGTGGGCCGCGGCGAAGGCCTCCGAGACCTCGACGATCTTCCGCTTGGACTCGGG
>Ga0207683_10002707_pt1 | contig 15484 bp, 10 predicted proteins | sample KBSM73metaG_FD_184333 | JGI IMG/M metagenome (GOLD analysis project Ga0207683, IMG submission 184333) | Miscanthus rhizosphere microbial communities from Kellogg Biological Station, Michigan, USA - KBS M7-3 metaG (SPAdes) (version 2) | ecosystem: Host-associated > Plants > Roots > Rhizosphere >... | reverse complement strand
CTCGAGAGGGTGCGGCAGATCCCCGGCGTCGAGGCCGCGGACGCCGCGACCCGGGTGCCGTTCGGCGGCTTCCCCTTCACGATCCCGTTCACGATCGACGGGCGCGATCCGGAGCGCGGCGGGATCGGCGCGGCGGAGTTCTCCTCCGCCACCGTCGGCTACTTCGGCACGATGGGAATCCCCCTGCGGAGCGGACGCGCCTTCGACGGCCACGATCTCGAGGGCGCGGCTCCGGTCGCGGTCGTCAGCGAGTCCCTCGCGAAACGCTTCTTCCCGGGAGAGAGCGCCCTCGGCCACCGGATCGCGCTCGGCCGCCTGGACGCTCGCGGACGGACCCCGCGAAACGGGCTCGGAGTCTGGATGGAGATCGTCGGCGTCGTCGGAGACGTCAAGAGCGCGGCGCTCGACCTCGAGGAGAGGCCGGCGATCTACCGCCCCCTGGAACAGGCGGCGAACCTGTCGCTGACGCTCGTCGTCCGGACGCGGCTCGGCGCGGGCCCGGTCGCCGCCGCCATCGAGAGGGAGATGCACGGCATCGACGCCGAGCTGCCGCTGTACGCGGCCCGCACGATGAACGAGGCGATGTCCCGAACGCTCGCCCAGCGCGGCTTCGCGATGCGCCTGCTCGGCCTCTTCGCCGCGGCCGCCCTGCTGCTCTCCGCCGTCGGCATCTCGGGCGTCATCGCCTACAGCGTCTCGCAGCGCACCCAGGAGATCGGCATCCGCATGGCCCTCGGCGCGCGGCCGCGCGACGTGCGCCGCATGCTGCTCGGGGAGGGCGCGAAGCTCGCCGGGCTCGGCGTGGCCATCGGTCTCGCCGGCGCGTTCCTGCTCACGCGCCTGATGGCCTCCCTTCTCTACGGCGTCGGCCCTCGCGACCCGCTGACGTTCCTGCTGGTGCCGGGCGTCCTCGCGGCGGTGGCGCTCGCCGCCACGGACCTGCCGGCGCGGCGGGCGAGCCGGGTCGACCCGAGCCGGGCGCTGCGGGGCGAGTGAACCCCGCGCTCAGGCGCCGGTGGTAGATTCCGGTCATGGCGGAGGGCAAGCCCGGGCCGGCCGCTCCGGTCGAAAAGACGGAGACGGAGTGGCGCGCGTCGCTGACTCCCGAGCAGTATCGCGTCCTGCGCGAGAAGGGCACGGAGCGCGCCTTCACCGGCAAGTACTGGGACCACCACGCGCCCGGCGACTACCTCTGCGCGGCATGCGGCAACCAGCTCTTCGACTCGAAGACGAAGTTCGACTCCGGGACGGGATGGCCGAGCTTCTGGACACCCTGTTCCGACCAGAGCGTCATGACGCACGAGGACCGCAGCTTCTTCATGTCGCGCACGGAGGTTCTGTGCCGGCGTTGCGGCTCGCACCTCGGCCACGTCTTCGACGACGGGCCCGAGCCGACGGGGCTGAGGTACTGCATGAACTCGGCGGCGCTCGACTTCAAGTCGAAGTGAGGCCGTCGGGCGTCATCCTCCGTCCATGAAGCCGTCCCGCGTCCTCGTCGCTGACGACCAGCGCGACGTGCTGGAGGCGCTGCGCCTGGCTCTGAAGGGCGACGGCCTCCAGTGCGAGACGGCCGCGTCCCCCGCCGCCGTCCTCGCCGCTCTCGAGGCGCGCGACTTCGACGCCGTCCTGATGGACCTGAACTACACGCGGGACACGACGTCGGGCTCGGAGGGGCTCGACCTCCTCGCCCGGATCCGCGAGCTCGACGCCGATCTTCCCGTCGTCGTCATGACGGCCTGGGGAACGGTGGACCTGGCGGTGGAGGCCATGCGGCGCGGGGCGCGCGACTTCGTCCAGAAGCCGTGGGACAACGCGCGGCTGCTGACGACGCTCCGGACGCAGGTCGCCCTCGGCCGGGCTCTCAAGCAGGGACGGAGGCTCGAGGCGGAGAACCGCCTCCTGCGCCGGGAGGCCGCGCCGGCGATGATCGCCGAGTCGCCCGCGATGCGCCCCGTGCTCGACGTCATCGCTCGCGTCGGACCGTCCGACGCCAACGTCCTGATCACCGGCGAGAACGGGACGGGTAAGGGAATGGTCTCGCGCGCGCTGCACGACGCCTCGCCGCGCGCCGCGAAACCCCTCGTCGCGCTGAACGCGGGCGGCATCTCCGAGGGGGTCTTCGAGAGCGAGCTCTTCGGGCACGTCCGCGGCGCGTTCACGGACGCCCGCTCGGACCGGGTCGGGCGCTTCGAGCTCGCGGATGGCGGCACGCTCTTCCTCGACGAGATCGGAAACGTGCCTCTCAGCCAGCAGGGCAAGCTCCTGCGCGTCCTCGAGACCGGCGAGTTCGAGCGGGTCGGCTCCTCGCGGACCATTCGCGCGGATGCGCGCGTGCTTTCCGCGACCAACGCCGAGCTGGGTGCCGAGGTCGCATCCGGGCGGTTCCGGCAGGATCTCCTCTTCCGCCTGAACACGATCGAGATCCGCATCCCGGCCCTGCGCGATCGCCGCGAGGACATCCCCCGCCTCGCGCAGCACTTCCTGGCGGCCCACTCCCGGCGCTACCGAAAGGAGCTCGCCGGGTTCGAGAGCGCCGCTCTCGAGGCGATGCTCGCCCACCCGTGGCCGGGAAACGTGCGCGAGCTGGACCACGCGGTCGAGCGCGCGGTGCTCATGGCCGCCGGCGACCGGGTCCGAGTCCACGACCTGGCGCTGCGCCGCGCCTCGGAGCCCGTCCGGCTCGACGAGCTCTCGCTCGAGCAGGTCGAGAGCCTCCTCGTCCGCAAGGCGATGGACCGCTACGGCGGCAACGTGAGCCGGGCGGCGCAGGCGCTCGGGCTCTCGCGAAGCGCGCTGTACCGGCGGCTCGAGAAGCACGGACAATAGGAGCATTGAGGCGGGCGATTCTCGAGACTGCGGGTCTCAGGCATCCGGTTTCGGGTTCCAATGCTCGACCCGTCACCTGTAACCTGAAGCCGGCAACCCCTTCCGTCGAATCGCCCGAAGATCCCTCGTGAAGCTGACCCACGACGGCCGCATCCACCTTCTCGCGCTGGGCGCCGCGCTGCCGGCCGTGGCGGTCGCGCTCGGCATCCTCTGGGCCGGCGACTACTCCTCGAAGGTGCGCTGGACCTTGAGCGTGCTCGTCGTCGGAGCCTGGCTCGCCTTCACGCAGGCGCTGCGCGAGAGGGTGATCCGGCCGCTGCAGACCGTCTCGAACCTGCTCGCCGCGATGCGCGAGGAGGACTTCTCGATCCGCGCGCGAGGCGCCCGCGGGGACGACCCGCTCGGCGAGGTCCTCCTCGAGGTCAACGCGCTGACCGACACGCTCCGGGAGCAGCGCCTCGGCGCGCTCGAGGCGACGGCGCTCCTCTCTCGCGTCATGTCGGAGATCGAGGTCGCCGTCTTCGCGTTCGACGACACGGGACGGCTGCGGCTCGTGAACCGGTTCGGCGAGCGACTGCTCGGGCAGCCCGAGCCGCGCCTGCGCGACCGCGAGGCGGACGAGCTCGGCCTGGCGGACTTCCTCCGCGACGACGCGCCGCACATCCTCGAGGCGCAGTTCCCCGGCGGGGCGGGCCGCTGGGAGATCCGGCGCAGCTCGTTTCGCCAGGGCGGCGTTCCGCACCGCCTGCTGGTGCTGTCGGACGTCAGCCGTCCGCTGCGCGAGGAGGAGAGGCAGGCGTGGCAGAGGCTCATCCGCGTTCTCGGCCACGAGCTCAACAACTCGCTCGCCCCGATCCAGTCGATCGCCGGCAGCCTGCGCGACCTGGCCGGACGCGTCGAGCCCCCGCCCGACTTCCGCGAGGACCTGCGCCAGGGTCTCGCGGTCATCGCCTCGCGCGCGGAGGCGCTCTCCCGCTTCACGACCGCGTACGCCCGCCTGGCGCGCCTGCCGCCGCCGCGCGCCGAGCCGGTCGCCGTGCACGAGCTCGTCGCGCGCGCCGCCAGCCTCGAGACCCGCCTGCCTGTCGGCGTCATCCCGGGTCCGCAGCTCGTCGTCAACGCGGACGCGGATCAGCTCGAGCAGCTCCTCATCAACCTCGTGCGCAACGCCGCCGACGCCGCGCTCGAGACGCGGGGCGGCGTCGCCGCCGGCTGGCGCCGCGCGGGCGGACGCCTCGAGATCTGGATCGCGGACGACGGCCCCGGGCTGCCGAGCACGGCGAACCTGTTCGTGCCCTTCTTCACGACGAAGCCGGGCGGCTCCGGGATCGGCCTCGTGCTGTCGCGCCAGATCGCCGAGGCGCACGGCGGGAGCCTGGCGCTCGAGAACCGCCGCGGCCACCGGGGCGCCATCGCGCGATTGTTCCTGCCGCTGCCGGCGTAGTACTCGCCCGGTAGCCGCGCCGCCCGGCGGGAGCCGTCCCTCGAAACGCCGCCCCCGTCCGTAGGGCCTCCCGGCCCGTCCGCGGGGCGTTGATCCGGAGGGCCGGATCGGGGTTTTCTGAGGCGTGAATCGCCCGATTCGCGCCGCGGCCGCGCTCGTTCTCCTCCTCCTCGGAACCGCCGCGGCCGCGGCGCTGGACCCCTCGACGCCGCTGCCGCAGTACGGCCACGACGTCTGGACCAGCGACTCCGGGCTGCCCCAGAACTCGATCACCGCGATCCTCCAGACGCGCGACGGCTACCTCTGGCTCGGCACCCAGGAGGGGCTCGTCCGCTTCGACGGCGTCCGCTTCACGACGTTCGACTCGCGCAACACCCCGGCGTTCGGCGACGACTGGGTCCAGTGCCTCCTCGAGGCGCGCGACGGCACGCTGTGGGTCGGCACGATGGCCGGCCTCGCGCGCATGCGCGGCGGCGAGTTCCTGCCGCCTCTCGACGGGCCGCTCGCCTCGACGCTGATCGACGCGCTCCACGAGGCGCGCGACGGCTCGCTCTGGGTCGCCTCCGACGCGGGAGTCTTCCGGCTCCGCGACGGAAAGAGGTCGTCGTTCGGGACGGCGGAGGGACTGCCGGGCCCGCGCGTCCGCGCATTCGCGACGGACGCCTCCGGGACGCTGTGGGCCGGCGGGGCGTGGGGCATCGCGCACCTCGAGTCCGAACGGTTCGTCCCCTGGACGTGTTCGAGCGGCTTTCCCGGCGGCATCTTCTCGCTCTCGGCGGACCCCGGCGGCGGCCTGTGGGCGGGCACGACGAGCGGGCTCGTCCACGTGCGCGGACACGAGACCCGCGTGTGGACCGAGCCGGGACGGCCCGAGACCTCGATCGCGCGCGTCCTCTACCCCGACCGCGACGGCAATCTCTGGCTCGGCACGGAGAACGGGCTCCTCCGATTCCGCGACGGCCAGTTCCTGCGCCACGGCACCGCCGAGGGGCTTTCGAGCGATCGGATCCTCTCGATCGCCGAAGACCGCGAGGGAAGTCTCTGGATCGGAACGTCCGACGGCGGGCTGAACCGGATCAAGGAGCAGCGCATCGCGATCTTCACGCTGCGCGACGGTCTCGCGGACGACCGGATGTGGTCCGTCTTCGAGGACCGCGGCGGCACGCTCTGGGCCGGCACCGCGGAGGGAACGCTGCACCGGCTCGCCGCGGGCTCGGATCGCTTCGAGCCGTTCGTCTCGCTCGGCACCGCCATCATGTGCATCGCGGAGGACCACTCCGGAGCGCTCTGGATCGGCACGCGCGGCGGAGGCCTCGTCAAGCTGGTCGGTCACCGGATCGAGCGCATCTCGCCGGAGAAGGGGATCTCCGCCCGCTTCGTCTCGAGCGTCCTGGTCGACCGCTCCGGGGACCTCTGGGTGGGAACGATGGGCTCGGGCCTGTACCGCCTGTCCCGGGGCCGCTGGACGTCCTACCGCGCCCGCGACGGCCTCGGTTCGGACGGAGTCTTCTCGATCCTCGAGGACCGCGACGGGGCGCTGTGGGTCGGGACGTTCGGCGGAGGCGTCGTGCGCGTCGAGAACGGCAAGCTGACTCGCTTCACGACGGCCGACGGGCTCGCGCACGACGTCGTCATGTCCGCGTACCAGGACGCGGATGGAACGTACTGGTTCGCGACGCGAGGCGGCCTCTCGAGATACTCCGGCGGCCGCTTCACGACGTACCGGCAGCGCGAGGGCCTCTTCCACGACGCCGCCCAGCGCGTGATCGAGGACGGACGCGGCTACTTCTGGCTGACGAGCAATCGCGGCGTCTTTCGAGTCTCGGCGTCGGAGCTCGCCGCGGTCGCGAGCGGATCCGGGAAGATCCCGGAGCGGGTCACCTTCACGACCGCGACCGGGATGATCCGCGCGGAGTGCAACGGCACCCAGCAGGGCGCGCTGCGCAGCCGCGACGGCCGGCTCTGGTTCCCCACGGTCAAGGGGCTCGCGATGGCGGACCCCGCGCGGATCGAGCTGAACCCCGTCGCGCCCAACGTCGTCGTCGAGCACGTCCTCGCCGACGGCCGGCCGGTGACCGGTCCGCGGCTGCCGGTCGAGACGCGGCACCTCGAGTTCCAGTACACGGCGCTCGCCCTGCGGTATCCGCACGACGTCCGCTTCCGCTACCGGCTCGAGGGATTCGACAAGGACTGGGTGGACGCCGCGCAGCGCCGCACCGCCTACTACACGAACCTGGCGCCGGGGAGCTATCGCTTCCGCGTCCGAGCGGCCAACGAGGACGGCGTCTGGAACGAGACGGGCGCATCCGTCGGGCTCGAGATCCCGCGCCGCTTCACCCAGACCGGCGTCTTCCGCGCGCTCCTCGCCGCCGCCCTGGCCGCGCTGGTGACGCTCCTGTACCGGCTGCGGGTGAGACGGCTCGAGTTCCGGGAGCGGCTTCGCACGGCGCTCGTGGAGGCGCAGCTCGACGCGCTGCAGTTCCAGCTCCGCCCGCACTTCCTGTTCAACACGCTCAACAGCATCCTTCCGCTCGTCGGGCGAGATCCCGAGCGCGCGCGGCAGATGGTGATCCGGCTCGGCGAGCTGCTTCGCCTTTCGCTGCAGTCGGAGGACACGCCTCTCGTGACGCTCCAGGAGGAGATCGCCATCCTCGAGAAGTACCTCTCGATCGAGCGCGTGCGTTTCCGCGACCGGCTGGAGGCGGCGATCTCGTTCGCCCCCGACGTCGCCTCGGCGAAGGTTCCGAGCTTTCTCCTTCAACCTCTCGTCGAGAACGCGATCCAGCACGGCATCGGCGGGCGCGCGGGCGCCGGGAAGATCGCGGTCACGGCGTCGGCCGACGGCGGCGACCTGGTCGTGTGCGTCCGGGACGACGGGCCCGGACCGAAGACGGGCGCGTCGGAAACGACCTCGGGGATCGGCCTGCGAAACACGCGGCGGCGGCTCGAGGCGCTCTACCCCGGCCGCCACCAGCTCCTGCTGCGTCGCGGACCGGAGGGAGGAGCCGAGGCGACCATCCGGATCCCGCTGACGCACGGGTTCCCGTCGGCGTCGAAGATCTCCCGGGCCTCCTAGGGCCGGCAGGCGGCCGGCAGGAGACGGCAAGCCGGACGAGCGCAACGTATTAGCAACTCCTAATACGTCGTTCGCGGGGTTTTCGCTACTGCTTGCTCCGCTCCCTCACCTGCTCCGACGTCAGCCCGTAGATCGGCGGCGTCTCGACCCCGAGCATCCCGAGCGCCATGTAGAGCTGGCCGCGATGGTGGATCTCGTGCTCGGCCATCAGGCGCAGCCACTTGGCGACCGCGAGCTTCGCGCCGGCCGGCGTCTCGCACTTCGCTTCGAGGTCCGCCTCGGAGAGCGAGCGGAAGATCTCCATGGACTCCGCGTGGAGCCGCTCGAAGTACTCGCGCACCGCCGCCGGCCCGTCGGCGAGCTCCCGGCCGTGGCCCCTGTACCGCGACGGGCGGAGCCTCGCGTTCTCCGCGTACATGTCACGCTCGATCCCGGCGAGGTGGCGGACGACGTCGCCGAGGGTGAACTTCCCGGCCTGCCACGTCCACTCGAGGCGGTCGTCGGGGATGAGGTCCACGACGCGGCGCGTGCGCCCCCGCACCTTCTCCCAGTAGTCACAGAAGGCGGCGGCGCTCCGGACCTCCACGGTCCGACTCTAGTCTCTTTTTGCGAGATCGGCCGCCCGGATCGGAAGGCGCCGGACCCGCTTTCCGGTCGCCGCGAAGATCGCGTTCGCCACGGCGGGCGCGACCGGCGGCACCGGCTGCTCGCCGAAGCCCGAGGGCGGCCGCTCGCTCTGGATCGTGTGGACCTCGACCTCGGGCATGTCTCGATACCGCAGGACGGGATACTCGCGATAGCTCTCCTGCTCGATCCGGCCCTCGCGATAGGTCGCCTCGCCGCCGAGCGCATACGAGAGGCCCCACGCGACGCCGCTCTCCACCTGGCCCGCGAGGCCGAGCGGGTTCACGACGATGCCGCAGTCGGCGGCGGTGACGATCCGGTGGACGCGGACGTCTCCCGCCGCGCCGACCGACACCTCGGCGACGTGGGCGAGGCACGTCCGGCCGTGGTAGATGTTGCAGGCGACGCCGCGGCCCGCGCGTCGCCCGGCATACGGCGCGCCGGTGAGCGGCGCTCCCCAGCCGGACTTCTCCGCGGCCAGCGCGACGACGCGCTCGAGGCGGCGGCGCTCCAGCTTCCACGGCTTGGCGTCCGCGACCGGCTCGCCCGCGGACAGCAGCTCGCGCCGCAGCGCGACGGGGTCGCGTCCGGTGGCCGCCGCGATCTCGTCCAGGAAGGACTCGCGGGCGAAGACGTTCGCCGGGTAGAAGACGGACCGCCAGGCGCCGGTCCGCACCGGCGACTCGACGTCGTTGTTCTCGACGGAGAGGTTCGGGACGGCGTAGGGAGTGTCGACTCCTCCCCACGGCGAGTCCTCGTCGACGTCCTTCGGGTCGAACGGACCGAACATCGACAGGTGCAGCGTGGAGGCGCGGTGCCTCCAGGCGACGACGCGACCCGACGCGTCCAGCCCCGCCTCGAGGTCGGCGCGGCCGCCGGGATGGACCCAGTCGCCGGCGAAGTCGTCGGCGCGCGTCCACACCACCTGCACGGGCGCCCTCGCCGCGCGCGCGACCTCCGCGGCCTCGGTCGCGTAATCCGCGGCGAGACGGCGGCCGAAGCCCCCGCCGAGCAGCGTGACGTGGACGGCGACCTTCGACTCGGGGATCCCGAGGAGCTTCGCGGTCTCCTTCTGCACGCGGCCGGGGTTCTGGGTCGGCGACCAGATCTCGCAGCGCCCGTCGGCGACGCTCGCGACGCTGTTCTGCGGCTCGACGGACGCGTGCGCCTGGAAGCTGTCGCGATACGTCGCCTGGATGCGCCGCGCCGCGCCCGCGAGAGCCGCCCCGACGTCCCCCTCGCTGCGCGTCACGCGCCGCATCGGTCCGTCGAACGACCGGTCGATCCGCGACCACAGCTCCGCGGTCGTCAACCCGGCGAGGGGGCCTCGGTCCCATTCGACCGACAGGGCGTCGCGCCCGGAGATCGCCGCCCAGGTGTCGTCCGCCACGACGGCGAGCCCCGTCGACACCTCGTGGACGCCCCGCACGCCGGGAACCGCGCGCGCCTTCGCCGCGTCGAAGCGCAGCGCCTTGCCGCCGGCCGTGGGGCAGCGCGCGACGGCGGCGAAGCGCATCCCGGGGATGCGCACGTCGAGGCCGTAGCGCGCGGCGCCCGAGACGATCGCGGGCCCGTCGACGCGGCGGACCGGAGTCCCGATGAGCTCGAGTTCGCCGCGCTCCTTCAGCCGCGGCTCCTTCGGAACGGGCAGCGCCGCGGCCGCCGCTGCGAGCGCGCCGAAGGAGAGCCTTCGCCCCGTCTCCGCATGGACGACGCTCCCCTCCTCGGCGCGGCAACCGGACGGGTCCGCCTTCCACCTCGCCGCGGCCGCGGCGATCAGCATCTCGCGCGCGCCCGCCGCGGCCCGGCGCAGCGGCAGCCACCCTTCCTCGACGCTGCCGCTGCCTCCCGTGTTCAGGTTGTCGTAGCCCGGCCCGGGCGACGCCTGGTCGATCGCGACGGCCGACCAGACGGCGCCGAGCTCGTCGGCGACGATCATCGCGAGCGACGTCCGGACCCCCTGGCCCATCTCCGAGCGGCCGACCACGACGGTCACCCTGCCGTCGCGGCCGACGCGCACCCATCCGTTGGGCGCGAACGCGGGGCTCGCCGCCGCCCCGGCCGTCGCCGCCGACAGAATCGGGACGCGCAGCGCGAGGGCGGCCCCGCCCGCCGCGGAGAGTTTCAGGAGCTGGCGCCGGGTCGAGCTCACGCGCCCCCCGTCAGCCGCCGCGCCGCGCGGCGGATGCGCGCGTACGTGCCGCAGCGGCAGACGTGGTCGGAGAGCGCGTCATCGACGTCGGTCTGCGACGGCTTCGACCGCCGGGCGAGCAGCGCGGCCATCTCCATGATCATCCCCGGCTGGCAGTACCCGCACTGCGCGACGTCCTCCTCGAGCCATGCGCGCTGGCACGGGTGATCGCCGTTCTCACTCCCCGAGAGCCCCTCGATCGTCGTCACGCGCTTGCCCGCCGCGGCCGAGACCGGCACCTGGCAGGAGCGCGCCGCCTCGCCGTCCAGGTGCACGGTGCAGGCGCCGCAGACCCCGACGCCGCAGCCGTACTTCGTCCCGGTCAAGCCGAGGCGATCCCGGAGGATCCAGAGCAGCGGGGTGTCGGGGTCCGCCGCGTCGACGGAGCGCGGGCGGGCGTTGACGGTGAGGAGATAGCGCACGGAGGTTCTAACGAATCGGGAGAGGAAGTGTTTAAGCGGAACCGAGAATCGAGAGCCGAGAGATTCCCAAGGATTCTCGATTCTCAATTTCTCCAGTCGTACTCCATCACCGTGGCCGCGCGCACCGCCGCCTCGCGGCCGGCGACCCGTTCCACGACGTGGAGCGCCCCGTCGAGGCCGGCGGACAGGCCGCCTGCCGTGATGACCTTTCCGTTGTCCACCCAGCGCCGGCCCGACACGACGCGCGTCCTGGGCGCGTCGCGCCGCAGCGCGTCGATCGCGCCCGCGAAGGTGGTGGCCTCGAGCCCGTCCAGCAACCCGGCGCGCGACAGGAGAAACGCGCCGGTGCAGACCGAGAAGACGATCTCGGCCCGCCGCGCGCTCGTCCGGATCCACTCCACCGTCGCCTCGCTCTCGAGCGGCACCTGGCCGCCGGGGACGACCAGCACGTCCGGAGAGGGCGCGTTCGCCATCGCGAAGTCGGGCACCACGGTCATCCCCATCGAGGTCGACAGCGGCTCGCGCCGCTCCGCGACGCTGTAGATCCGGAACGCCGGAACGCCTCCCCGCACGGCATGGCCGAACACCTCCCACGGCCCCGTGTAGTCGATGATCTGCACGCCCGGGAACAGGAGGATCGCCACGTTTCGGGGTCGCGTTTCCGCCGGACCGATCGCCCCGGCGCGCGGAGCGAACGTCAGGAGCCCGGCGCCGGCCGCCGCGACCCTCGGCAGCGCCGCGCTGCCCGCCACGGCGCTCAGCAGCGCCGCGCAGGCCGCCGCGATCGCGAGTCCGACGCGCCGCCGGGCCATCAGCCGTTGCGCAGCGCGACCATGGGGTCCACGGAGGTCGCGCGCCGCGCCGGCAGGAAGCACGCGGCGGCGGCGACGGCGCCGAGCCCGAGCGCGACGGCGGCGTAGGTCACCGGATCCGTGGGCGCGACGTCGTAGAGCAGGCCCGACCAGAGGCGGGACAGGAGAAACGCGCCCGCCAGCCCGATCCCGAGGCCGACGGCGACCAGGCGCATGCCCTGGAACAGCACCATCGCCCGGACCGCGCGAGGCAGCGCGCCGAGCGCCATGCGGATGCCGAACTCCCGGCGCCGCGCGCCGACCGAGAATCCGATCACGCCGGCGATCCCCGTGGCGGTGATCGCCAGCGCGAGACCGGCGAACAGAACGAGCAGCGTCGCCGTGAGGCGCGGCGACGCGAGCGCGCCTTCGTGGATCTCCTCGAGCGTGCGGAACCGGTCGACCGGCTGCTCCGGCCCGATCGTGTGCACCGCGGCGCGCACCGCGCGCTCGAGCGCCCGCGGCTCGGACGACGTCCGCACGAAGCAGGTCGTCGAGAGCCCGGGATACTGGAGCATCGACAGGTAGATCTGCTCCGTCGGCGGCTTCAGGAGCCCGTACTGGCGCACGTCGCCGACGACCCCGACGACCGCCAGCCACGTGATCTCGTCGGTCGGGTGCTGGCCGTCCAGCCCGATGCGGCGGCCGACCGGATCCTCGCCCGGCCAGAAGTGCCGCGCGAGGCTCTCGCTGATCACCGCGACTTTCGGAGCGTCCTGCCGGTCGGCGTTGGACAGCCCGCGCCCGCGGAGGATCGGCACGCCGATCGTCTTGAAGTAGTCGGAGCTCGCGCGCTGGAAGTCCGCGACGGGAAGGTTCTCGGGCGCCGCGCCGGGGCGTCCCTCGATGCGGAAGCGGCCGTTCGCGGGGCCGCGGTCCGAGAGCGGGAAGTTTCCGGCCAGGGCGGCGGAGACGACGCCCGGCTCCGTCGAGAGCTTGTCGAGGAGCCGGGTCTGGAAGTCGCGCTTCTGCGCGTCCTCCGGGTATCGGGAGAAGTTCAGGTCGACGCGCGACGTGAGGACCCTCTCGGTCTTGAAGCCGAGGTCGATCTGCGCCAGCTTCCAGAGCGTGCGCAGCATGAGCCCCGCTCCGGCGAGGAGGACGAACGAGATCGCGACCTGCGCCACGACGAGCAGCCCGCGCAGCTTGACGCGCGCCGGGCCGCCGGGCGCGCTCGTGTCCCTCCCCTCCTGCAGCGCGGAGACCAGGCTGCGCCGCGACGACAGGGCCGGGACGAGCCCGAGCGCGAGGCCGACGAGCAGCGACACGCCGAGCGTGAACAGGAGGACCGGCCCCTCGATCGCGATCTCCGAGGCGCGCGGCGTCAGCCGTGCGGCGAACATCACGAGCAGCTGGCGGCATCCGACGGCGAGGACCAGGCCGAGCACTCCGCCGGTCAGCGCGACGAGCAGGCTCTCCGTGAGGAGCTGTCGCGCCAGCCGCCGGCGGCTCGCGCCCAGCGCGGAGCGCAGCGCCAGCTCCTTTTCGCGGCGCACCAGCCGCGCGAGCGACAGGTTGGCGACGCTGGCGCAGGCGAGGAGGAGAACGAGGCCGACCATCCCCGACAGGAGCAGGAACGTGGGACGGGCCTGCGCCGTCAGCTCGTCGCGGAGCGGGATCGGCGCGACCGCCACGTGGATGGACGCCGGGTAGTTGCCGGGGTGATCGTGCTCCAGGCGCTTCACCAGTCCGTTGAGCTGGGCCTGCGCCCCGCCGAGGGTGCCTCCGGGCTTGAGCCGCGCGAACGCCCTCAGCATCCCGGCGTCGCGATTGTTCTCCGTGTCGGGGTCCGCGCGGAACGGACACGCGGACACGGGCATGTAGACGTCGTTGTCCTCGGGGTAGCCGGGGATCGGCGGGAGCACCCCGATCACCGTGTGCGGGCGGTCGTTCATGCGGAACACGCGCCCGACGACGGAGGGGTCGCCGCCGAAGCTGCGCAGCCAGTAGCTGTTCGAGAGGACGAGCACCGCCTCGGCGCCGTGCTGGTCCTCCCCCGTGCGGAACGTCCGTCCGAGGATCGGGCGGACGCCGAGCAGGTCGAAGAAGTTCGCGGAGACGACGCCGGTCTGGACGCGCTCGGGCTCGGGACGCCCGAGGAGCACGAACCACATGGAGTGGTACTCCGAGACCGCGTCGAACGCGTCGCCCGAGCCGCGCAGGTCGTTCATCTCGGGAGGCGAGAAGCGCCCGTCGGTGATTCCCGCCCCCGGCGCGTCGACGCGGAGACGCACGAGACGCTCGCCCCCGCCGTACGGGAGGGACTGGAGCAGCACCCCGTACACGACGGAGAAGATCGCGGTGTTCGCCCCGATGCCGAGCGCGAGGGTCAGGACCGCGGCCGCCGCGTAGCCGGGGTTCTTGCGCAGGGAGCGGCCGGCGTAGCGAACGTCCTGGAGGAACGACTCGAGCCAGACCGCCCGTCCCGCGTCGCGGCACTCCTCCTTGGTCTTCTCGACGCCTCCGAAGCGGCGGAGGGCCTGGGTCCGCGCCTCGTCCGGCCGCAGCCCGCGCCGGACGTTCTCCTCCGTCTCGCGCTCGACGTGGAAGCGGAGCTCCTCGTCGAGGTCGCTCTCCATCCGCTTGCCCTCGAACGGGCTCTTCATCGTCGAGACGATCCGCTTCAGCATGGCGTCCTCCTGGTCTCTGCGTCCTCTGCGTCTACGTGGCGGCGAGCACGCGTCCGACGGCGGCGGCGAAGCGCTCCCAGCTCTCGGTCTCCTCGGCGAGCTGGCGGCGACCCGCGCGCGTCAGGCTGTAGAAGCGCGCGCGGCGGTTGTTCTCGGAGCTGCCCCACTCGGCGGCGATCCAGCCCTTCTCCTCGAGGCGGTGGAGCGCCGGGTAGAGGGAACCCTGGTTCACCGCCAGCACGTCCTCCGAGACCTGCTGGATGCGCTGGGCGATTCCCCAGCCGTGCATCGCGGCGGGCGCGAGGGTCTTCAGGATCAGGACGTCGAGCGTCCCCTGCAGGAGATCGGTGCGTTCCGTCGGCATGTGCCTCCCCTCGGACATCTACAGGAGAGCATACGGCCGTTCCTGTCGAAGGTTTAGGGGAGATAGGCTGATGGGAGAAATCGAAAACGGGGAATCGAGAGTCGAGAGTTCGATTCGGAGGAAGCACTGTGACGAAACGACTTAGCGCCCTCCTCGGAGTTGCGGTCCTCGGCGGCAGCACCGCCATCCTCGCCCAGCAGGCCTCACCGACGCCGACCATGGCGGGAGACTCGCCCAAGAACCGCCTCGTCGTCGTCCGCGCGGCCCGACTGCTCGACGTCAAGGCGGGACGCTACGTCGATCGTCCGGTGATCAGCATCCAGGGAGACCGCATCGTGGATGTCGGCACGCAGGTGCCGCAGAGCGCCGCCCGCGTCATCGACCTCGGCGACCGGACCCTCGTTCCCGGCCTGATCGACACGCACACGCACGTCCTCCTGCAGGGCGACCCGACGGCGGTCGAGTACGACGAGCAGATCCTCAAGGAGTACCCCGCCCACCGCGTGGCGCGCGCCGTGCGGGCGATGAGGATCGCCCTCGAGCACGGGTTCACGACGATGCGCGATCTCGAGACGGAGGGCGCGAGCTACGACGACGTCGCGCTGCGCGACGCGGTCAACGAGGGCGTGATCCCGGGGCCGCGGATGAAGGTCGTCGGACCGGCTCTCTCGACGACCGGCTCCTACCCGATCCAGCATTACCGGCCCGACTGGAAGTTCCCTTCGGGCGTGATGGTGTGCGACGGCGCGGACGGCTGCCGCAAGGCGGTCCGCGAGCAGCTCTCCTACGGAACCGACTGGGTCAAGGTGTACGCGAACACCGGCGGGCTGCGCGTGACCGGCGACGGCTACATCGACTCCCCTCCCAACTGGACGAAGGAGGAGCTCGACGCGGTCGTCTCCGAGGCGCACGCCCACGGCGTGAAGGTCGCGGCCCATGCGCGCTCCGACAGCGGCGTGAAGATCGCGCTCGCCGCCGGCGTCGACTCGATCGAGCACGGCGACTCGATCCGGCCCGATGCCGCGGCCGAGATGGCGCGGCGCGGTATCTATCTCG
>Ga0207683_10002705_pt1 | contig 15490 bp, 15 predicted proteins | sample KBSM73metaG_FD_184333 | JGI IMG/M metagenome (GOLD analysis project Ga0207683, IMG submission 184333) | Miscanthus rhizosphere microbial communities from Kellogg Biological Station, Michigan, USA - KBS M7-3 metaG (SPAdes) (version 2) | ecosystem: Host-associated > Plants > Roots > Rhizosphere >... | reverse complement strand
AGGGCACGCCCGTCGAGCTCTTGGGCGGGCTGATCAAGCACCGCTTCTACCCGGAGCTCTGGCAGGCGCGCAACCGGCTGACCGAGCTGGCGAACGAGGAGGATTGAGCCCGGTCGGCGTTTCCCTCCTGAGCCGAACCGTGTGACAATCGCGAGGTGAGCGGCACGTCGCGTAGGAGTCTTGCGCCGGTACACGGCAAACGAATGACCGGCGATCGCGTCTCAGTCCGTACGGGAGTGTTGGAGGGACACGTCCCCGTTCACACCGGGAGTCACCAATAGGAGGGCAAGAATGAGGAAGTACGTCGTTGCCGCGCTCGCCGCGGCCGGAGTTGCCGCACTCGCTACGGCAGCCTTCGGATCCACCCAGTCGCCGAGCCGGGCAAATGCCTCGGCTTCGGCGGCGACCGCGTCGGTCGCCTGCGGCAAGACGCGGACGATCGGCCTCGCAGCCCCGATCACCGGCCCAGCGGCCGCGATCGGCAACCAGCAGGTTCGCTGGGCGAAGTACTACGTCAAGCAGTGGAACGCTCAGAAGGCCAACAAGAACAAGCAGATCAAGGTCATCTCGGGCGATACCCAGCTCGGAGTCGACACGGCGTTCGCCGTGAAGGTCGCCAAGTCGTTCGCCTCGAACTCGAAGGTGCTCGGCGTCGTCGGCCCGGCGGGCAGCCAGGAAGTCGTCGCCTCGACGTCGTCGTACAAGGGCGGCGGCCTGGCATTCGTCTCGGGCTCCGCGACCCGCACGACGCTCACGGACGGGCATACGGACGGCAACCGCCGCGGCTTCTTCTTCCGCGTCGTGCCGAACGACTCCGTCCAGGCGCCGACGGTGGCGAACTACATCACCGGCAAGCTGAAGGCCAAGCGCGTCTACATCATCGACGACCAGGAGACGTACTCGCAGGGCCTGGCGAACGGTGTGGAGTCACGGCTGAAGGCGAAGGGCGTCTCGACGACGCGGGACTCGATCTCGCAGACGGCGTCCGACTTCTCCTCGCAGATCGCGAAGATCCCGGGGAACACACAGATCATCTACATCCCGTGGCAGCTCGCTCCGCAGGCCCAGGCCTTCGGGCAGCAGCTGAAGGCCGCCGGCAAGGGCAGCATCAAGCTGTTCGGCTCTGACGGCCTCTTCGCCCCGGGCACCTGGAAGATCGCGGGCTCGTACGACTCGTTCTTCCCGGTCGACACCAACGCCGGTGCAGTGAAGGCGTACGTGAAGGCCCACCACGGCGACGGCGAGTACTTCGGTGCTCCGTCCTACGTGGCGGCTCAGGTGGTCGTCGGTGCCGTGACCAAGGCGTGCGCGGACGGCAAGGCTTCGCGCGCCGAGGTGCGGAAGGACATCGCCAAGTCGAAGCTGAAGAGCTCGATCCTCGGTCTGCCGGTCTCGTTCACCGCGGGCGGCGACCTGAAGGGCGGCGGCTTCGGCGTCTACCAGATCCAGAGCAACGGCTCGTTCAAGCGCATCGGCTAGCACGGGGCGCATCTGAACAAGGGAACGGACGTGTGGCCCACCTCGGTGGGCCACACGTCACTCTGAGAGAGTTAGAAACGGCGTGAACCCGGCTCTTTCGCAGCAACTCCGCAACCTGGCCGGCCTCGGCGTGGGCCTGGTCGCGTTCATGCTCTACGCCGTCTACTTCTCGCCGACCCAGGGCTGGGTCTTCTTCTTTCAGCTGACCGTGAACGGGATCATCCTCGGCAGCATCTACGCGCTGATCGCGCTCGGCTACTCGATGGTCTACGGGATCCTGAAGCTGCTGAACTTCGCCCACGGCGACGTGTACATGATCGGCGCATTCATCGGCTTCGGCGTGCTGACGCTGCTCGGCGGCCCGCTCAACCCGGAGATTCCGGTCGCGCTGCTCGTGCTCTGCATGTTCGTCGTGGCGATGCTCGGCTCCGGCTTCCTCGGCCTCGCGATCGAGCGCTTCGCGTACCGGCCGCTGCGCGACGCGCCGCGGATCGCGCCGCTGATCTCGGCGCTCGGCGTCGCCTTCTTCCTCGAGAACTCGGCGCTGCTGCTGTTCGGCTCGCAGTTCCGCAACTACGACGGTTACGACCTGATCAGTTACAACGGCATTCACGTCGGCGGCGCCAACGGCGTCTTCATCCAGTACCTCGGCGTGATCGTGATCGTCGGCGCCGTGCTCCTCATGCTCGCCCTGCTCGCCCTCGTCCGGTGGACGCGGCTCGGGAAGGCGATGCGCGCCGTCTCGTTCGACCGCGAGGGAGCCGCGATGATGGGGATCGACCCCGACCGCGTGATCGCGGCCACCTTCTTCATCGGGTCCGCGCTGGCTGGAGCGGCCGGCGTGATGTTCGGCCTCCTCTTCAGCCAGATCTACCACCTGATGGGCTTCCTCGCCGGGCTCAAGGGCTTCACAGCCGCCGTCGTCGGCGGGATCGGCAGCATCCCGGGGGCGATGCTCGGAGGTCTGCTCGTAGGCCTGATCGAGTCCTGGGCGAAGGGCTACCTGAACGGCAACGTCTCCGACCTCGTCGTCTTCGGGATCCTGATCGGCGTCATGCTCGTGCGGCCGAGCGGGCTCCTCGGCACGCCGGCGCTGCAGAAGGTGTAGGTCGAGGTGCCCGAGAACACACCCCCCACCCCGGAGCCCGCTCCCGCCGGCATTCAGATCGGCGTCGACCAGTGGGTCGAGCAGGCCGACGAGCGGCGCCAACGGCGCGGCGTCGGCGGGCGGATCGCGCACCTGTGGGAGCTGCTGCCGCCCGCCGGCAAGCTCGCGTTCCTGACGCCGGCGATCATCGTGCCGTTCCTCCCGTTCATGAACGAGGGGAACCTCTTCAACTACGGCGTCTTCATCCTGATCTACGCCCTGCTCGCGCTCGGGCTGAACGTCGTCGTCGGGTTTGCCGGCCTGCTCGACCTCGGCTACGTCGCGTTCTTCGGCTTCGGCGCGTACATCTACTCCTTCCTCTCCGGCACGCACAACGAGAAGAGCCACATCTACACGCACCACTGGTCGGCCCAGTACTCGATCCTGCTAGCCGTCGTCATCTGCGCGCTGCTGGGGCTCTTCCTGGGCTCCTCGTCGCGGCGACTGCTCGGCGACTACCTGGCGATCGTGACGCTGTTCTTCGGCCAGGCGTTCGTCATCTTCACGAACACCACCGACCCGTACGGGCTGACGAACGGGTCGAACGGGCTCGCCAACGTCGACCCGCTCAACTTCCGTGCGTTCGGCCACACGCTCACGATCAACTCGGTCAAGGGCTACTACTGGTTCCTGCTGGGCTGCGTCGTCGTCGTGCTGATCGTCCTCTGGTGCATCGCGGAGTCGCGCACCGGCCGTGCGTGGAAGGCCTCGCGCGAGGACCCGCTGGCCGCCGAGATGATGGGGATGCCCGTCAACCGGTTGAAGATCATGGCCTTCAGCCTCGGCGCGGCGATCGCCGGCCTGGCCGGGAGCGTCTTCGCCGCCGCGCAGACCGGCGCGTTCCCGCAGAACTTCAGCACCCAGGTCCTGATCTTGATCTACGCCGTCGTCATCCTCGGCGGCACGGGCAGCCTCACCGGCATGATCGTCGGCGCAATCGCGATCATCGCGACGAACCAGGTGCTCGACTCGACGTCGCCGCCGAACAACGCCCGGGTCATCTTCTACGTGGCGCTCGTTCTCGGGGTCGTGCTCACTCTGCGGCCGTCGTGGAAGAAGATCGCCGTCGCACTGGTCGGGACGGCCGTGTTCGGCCTCGCGCTCCACGCGATCGTCGACGCGGTGTGGTCCCGCGGGACGAGCGGTCAGGTGACCTCGGGCGGCTTCCTCACCGGCGTCATCCGCCACTTCGTGCTGCTGCCGACCAACCCCGGCCGCCTCGCCGTCTACGGCTACCTGCTGATGATCGTGCTGATCATCGTGGTCGTGCAGCTGAAGGGCTGGTGGCGCGTGATCGCGTTCGTCCCCACCCTCTACCTGACCGCGTTCGTCTGGGAGAACATCCTGGTCGAGAACCCCGCGGTGACCCGCTACGTCCTCTTCGGCGCGCTGCTGATCGCCGTGATGACGATCAGGCCGCAGGGACTGTTCGGGACGGCGAAGGTGGAGATCGTCTGATGGCGCGCCTGCTCGAGCTGCAGGGCGTCTCGAAGGCGTTCGGCGGGCTCCAGGTGATCTCGGAGCTCGACCTCCACGTCGACGAGCACGAGATCGTCAGCGTGATCGGCCCGAACGGAGCCGGCAAGACCACGCTCTTCAACCTGGTCACCGGGGTCTACGAACCGGACGGAGGCGACATCCTCTTCGAGGGCGAGTCGATCGTCGGGCTCGCACCCAACAAGATCACGCGCAGGGGCATCGCGCGCACGTTCCAGACGCTGCGGCTGTTCCTCAACATGACGGTGAAGGAGAACGTGATGGCGGCCGCCTACGGCCACACGCACGCGGGCGTCGTCCGCTCCGTGCTGCGCACGCCCGGGATGCGGCGCGAGGAGCGCGAGATCGCCGCGCTCGCGGAGGAGAAGCTCGGGTTCTTCGGCAGGCGCCTGATGGGCTACCGCTGGGACCAGCCCGCGTACTCGCTCTCCTACGCGAACCGCAGGCGCCTCGAGATTGCGCGCGCGATGGCGACCAACGCCCGGCTGCTGCTGCTCGACGAGCCGGCCGCGGGGATGAACCCCGTCGAGACGCACGAGATCACCGAGCTGATCGGGAAGCTCCGCGACGAGCTCGGCTACACGATCTTCGTGATCGAGCACGACATGCACCTCGTCGAGGGCATCTCCGACCGCGTCGTCGCGCTCGACCACGGGATCAAGATCGCCGAGGGATCGTTCGACGAGGTGGCGACGGACGCGCGCGTGGTCGAGGCCTACCTCGGCCTGCGGGCCGAGGAGGAGGCCGTCTGATGGCGGCCGAGGCGAAGCCGCTGCTCGAGTTCGAGGGCGTCCACACCTACTACGGCCAGATCCACATCCTCGACGATGTGAACCTGCGCGTCGCCGCGGGCGAGCTCGTGTGCCTGCTCGGCGGGAACGCCTCCGGGAAGTCGACGACGCTGAAGACGACGCTCGGCATCGTCAAGCCCCGGGCCGGACGCGTGCTCTTCGACGGCGAGGACGTGACGGGCGAGAAGACGAGCTACCGGATCGGCCGCGGGATGGCGATCGTGCCCGAAAATCGCCGGCTATTTGCGCCGATGACGGTGCGCGAGAACCTCGAGATGGGTGCGTACCTCCACGGCGGCGGGACGACGGAGGATTTCGACCGCGTCTACTCGCTCTTCCCCCTGCTCCACACGCGTCGCCGCCAGCTTGCGGGAACGCTCTCGGGCGGCGAGCAGCAGATGGTCGCGATGGGCCGGGCGCTGATGTCGCGCCCGAAGCTGCTGCTGATGGACGAGCCCTCGATGGGGCTGGCGCCGATCCTCGTCGAGCGCAACTTCGAGATCATCCAGCAGGTGCACGAGTCCGGGGTCGCGGTCCTGGTGGTCGAGCAGAACGCGAACGTCTCGCTGTCGATCGCCGACCGCGGTTACGTCCTTCAGACGGGGCGCATCGTCCTCTCCGGCGCGGCCTCGGAACTGCTCGCGCACGAGGACCTGCGAAAGGCCTACCTTGGCCGTTGACGTCGCGACCCTGCCCGCGCGGGTCCGGCACCGGTTCCCGGTCTTCGAGCAGCGCGTCTACATCAACAGCTGCTCGCAGGGCGCGCTCTCGGACTCGGTGCGCGATGCGTACGCGCGCTACCTGGACGACTGGGACGAGCACGGTGCGCCCTGGGAGTACTGGGTCGGCCGGCTCGAGGCGGTTCGCGGCGCCGTCGCCTCGCTCGTGAACGCGGACGAGGACGAGATCGCGGTCACCACGTCCGTCTCCGCAGGCGTCAGCGCGCTCGCCAGCGGGCTGCGCTTCGACGAGGGCCGGGACACGGTCGTCGTCAGCAACTTCGAGTTTCCGACCATCGGCCAGATCTGGCACGCCCAGGAGCGGCGGGGCGTCCGGGTCGTGCACGTCCCGGCAGAGGCCGACGGGACGATCCCGCTCGAGCGCTTCGCCGAGGCGATCGACGAGCGCACGGCGCTCGTCGCCACGACGCACGTGTGCTTCCGCAACGGTGGCCGGCTCGACGTGGAGGGCATCGCCCGCCTTGCGCACGAGCGCGGCGCCCTGGTGCTCGTCGACGCCTACCAGACCGTCGGCTCGCTGCCGATCGACGTCCGCGCGCTCGGTTGCGACTTCCTTGCCGCGGGCGTGCTCAAGTACCTGCTCGGCTCGGCCGGGCTCGGCTTCCTCTACTGCCGGCGGGAGCTCGTCGAGCAGATCCAGCCGACCGCGACCGGTTGGTTCGCCGACCGCGACATCTTCGAGATGGACATCCACGACTACTCCCCCGCGCCGACCGCGCGGCGGTTCGAGGCCGGCACGCCGCCGGTCCCGTCGACCTACGCCGCGATCGCCGGCATCGAGCTGATGCAGGAGATCGGCGTCGCCGAGACGGAGGCCCACGTGCGCGAGCTGAACGGGCTGCTCCGCGACGGGCTCGAGGAGCTCGGCGCCACCGTCGTCACGCCCCGCGAGCCGGAGCGAAGCGGCGCGCTCCTCTGTGTGCGCTCCACCGACGTGAACGCGCTGGTCGCGGCGCTCGAGGAGGAAGGCATCGTCACCTCCTGCCGCGACGACAACCTGCGCATCTCGGCGCACTGCTACAACACCGCGGACGACGTCCAGGCCGTGCTCGACGCCCTGACCGCGAACCGGCAGCTCCTGGGCTAGAAGATCTTCGACGGCAGCCCCGAGAGCGGAGTCCCGCCGTCGGGGCCGACGAGCCACGTCTCCTGCATGTAGAGGCAGTCGTGTCCGTTCTCGGCGATCGCGTGCGGGTGCATCGAGAAGACCATGTTCTCCTGCAGCTCCGTCTCGACCCCCTCGCCGATCTTCGGGAACTCGATCATCGTCATCCCGATCGAGTGGCCGGTCACGTGGCCGAGCGTGTAGCCGCGGTCGGTGAAGCCCTTCGACACCGCCCTGTGCGCGTCGTGCGCCGTGTTGCCGGGCCGCAGCGCGCCCTTCGCCGCCTCGAAGTACTCGTCGTAGGCCTCGTTCATGCGCTGCACCTCGTCGTTCGGCGTGCCGAGCGCGCGCGAGACCTCGACCCAGTGGCCGCCCGGCCCCGCGATCTCGAGGGACGGGATGCAGAACTCGCCGAGCGTCGTCTCGGCCCGGGCGATCGCGAACTCGGCGCCGACGAGCACCATGTTCATCGTCAGCCGGCCGCAGCCCTCCGCGACGAAGAGCTCCTCGGCCGGCGCCAGCACCGCGGCGGCGCTGCGCCCTGGCTCGTACGCCTGGCGGAAGGCGTGGAACCCCTCGGTGTTGATGCGAACGCTGTCGCGGACCGATTCAAGCTCCTCGTCGCTCTTGACTGCGCGCGCGTGGTCGAAGGCGACGTCCCAGTTGACGAGCTCGCAGGCGCCCTCGAGCGCGGCGAAGTCGCGCGGCGCCATCACGTAGTCGAGCCCATAGACGCCGACGCGCTGCCCGCGCAGCCGGTCGGCCAGCCAGTCCCCCGGCCGCTCGGCGAACACCTGCTCGTCGATCCGACTCGTGCCGTGCTCGCCGACGTAGCGGGCCTCGCTCGGGAAGACGATCGCCGGCTCGCCCTCGCGCGGCAGCAGCACGTAGGCGTAGCGATGGACGATCTGGAAGCCCGAGAGGTAGGTGACCGCGCCCTCGAAGCCGCTGTACTCGCTGCCGCACACGAGCGCCGTGTCGAGCCCGTCGCGCTCGAGCGCCGCGCGCGCGTTCGCGTAGCGCCGCTCGACCTCGCCGGCGCTCACGCCCACGACTTCTCCAGCCCCTTCACCAGCGCGAGTATCCCTTCGTTGAGCGGCGTCGGCACGCCGTACTCGCGGCCGAAACGGACGATGCCGCCGTTCAGGTAGTCGATCTCGGTCGCGCGCCGCGCCTCGACGTCCTGCAGCATGCTCGCCTTGTGGTCGTATGCGACGTCGGGGCGAGCGGCGTGGTCGATCAGCTCCTCCGGGTCGGCGTCGAGCACGATCCCCTGAGCATCTGCGACCGCCTTGCCCTCGTCGACGAGGCCGGAGACGAGCGTCCGCAGGGCTGGGTCCTCGCAGACGCGCCCGTGCGTGAGCCCGGTCAGCGCGCCGACCGGGTTCGTGGCCGCGTTGAAGATCACCTTGCGCCACTGCGGCCCGCGCGCGTCGGCGACGGCCTCGGTCGGCAGCCCGGCGCGCGTGCACGCCTCGGCGAGCCGCTCGATCTCGTGCTGTGGAGCGGGACTCGGCTCGAACGGCCCCAGCGTCGTGTCGCCCTTCACGTCCCACTGCACGTGGCCCGGCTCGAGCACGCGGCCGGCGGGGAAGGTCGTCCCCCGGATCACGCTCGCGACGTGACCGGCGATCGCCTCCTCGTTGCCGATCCCGTTCTGCACCGACGCGACCGAGCCCCCGGCGAACGCGTGCGCGGTCGCGGCGATCGCGCCCACCGTGTGCATGGCCTTCGTCGCGACGATCCCGAAATCGCACTGCGGCAGCGAGGCGGGGTCTGCTGTTGCGCGCACGTGCCCGACGACCTCTCCCGCGCCCGAGAGCCGCAGCCCGTTCGCATTGATCGCGTCGACGTGCTCCTGCGCAAGGTCGTACGCCCACACCTCGACGTCGTCGAGCTGCGCCAGGTTCGCCGCGAACAGCGAGCCGACTGCGCCGCAGCCCACGACGCAGACCCTCACGAGCGTCTCCAAGCGCGCGGCAGCCGGAGCTCACGGCCACCCGTGATGCCGGAGGGGCGGAGAATCAGCACGAGCGCCATGATCGCTGCCAGGACTGCCAGGTGCGCACCGCTCGGAAGGTCGAGCTTGAACCCGAGCACGTGGACGCCCTGCTCGGCCTGGCTCAGGAACGAGTCGAGCCCGCTCACCGCCAGGGCGCCGACGACCGCTCCCCAGAGGCTCGTCAGCCCGCCGATGACGAGCATGGCCAGGGTCAGGAACGTCAGCTCGAGGTACACCTGCTCGGTGGTGATCGACCCGAGCTGGTGTACGAGCAGCGCGCCCGCGAATCCCGCCAGCGCTCCCGAGAGCGTGAAGGCCCACAGCCGCTGGAGGTGGACGCCGATCCCGACTCCCGACGCGGCCTGCGGATCCTCGCGGGTCGCCCGCAGCTTCCGCCCGAGCCGGCTGCGCTGGTAGCCGAACGCTATGGCGATCACCACGATCGCGCCGAGCGTCCCCTGCAGCGGCCCCGTCGACTCGGGCACGAGCGACAACGTCGTCGCTCCGGGCCCGATCTTCGTCCACTGCTGCAGGACGTTGTGCGTGATCTCGAGCACCGCGAACGTCGCGATCCCGGCCGCGAGGCCGCTCAACCGCATCAGGGGCAGGCCGACGACGAAGGCGAACAGCCCGCCGAGCCCGGCCGCGAGCAGTAGCGACGGCACGTTGCCGATCGAGTGGTCGCGCAGGAGCGGGAAGAGCGTGGTCAGGACGCCCTTCTTCGACTCGAGCGGCACCGTCATCACTCCGGCGGCGAAGGCGCCGACGGCGACGAACGCGATCTGGCCGAACGAGAGCACGCCGGAGTTCCCCACGAAGACGTAGATCGCGACCACGATCGCAACCGATACGAGCGCGTTGAGGAAATAGACCTCGTTGGCGGCGGAGACGGTCGTCGACAGAAGCCCGACGGCGACGACGAGCAGCACCGGGCCGCCGAGCTGCACGAGCGGGTCGAGCCGCCTCGTCATACGCGTTCGCCTGCCGCGTGGCGGCCCCAGTTGAACAGGCCGGCCGGCCGCAGCAGCAGCACGATGATCACGAGCGTGAACACCGCTGACGGCAGGTAGACGGTCTTGTCCGTCGGGAGCAGCCCGTTGAGCACGCCCGAGACGAAGCCGATCGTGAACCCGCCGAGCGTCGCGGTCCACAGGCGGTCGATCCCGCCGACAACAACCCCCACGAGCACCACGATCGTGTCTCGAAGGGCGAAGTCGGGCGTCACGAACGGCAGGGTCACGGTCATCATCAGGGCCACCGTCGCGGCGAGCAGGCCCGAGAGCACGACCGCGAACGCGATCACACGGTTTGCCCGGACGCCGAGCAGGCGCGCAGTGCGGAAGTCCTGCGCCGCCGCACGCGTGTGCAGTCCGATGGTCGTCTTCGCGAGCAGCAGCGCGAGCAGGACGAGGGCGCCTACCGCGATCGCGATCGAGACGAGCGTGATCTTGCGCACGTCGCCGCCGAAGATCTTGACGGGCTCGTTCAGGAACGTCAGCGCGGCCGTGACCTGGCCAAGGGTGCCGTCGCGGATGTCCACGATCAGGGCAACCGACTGGAGCAAGAAGGCAATCGCGAACGTGGTGACGAGCATCACCGCCGGCGACTGCCCGCGCAGCGGCCTGAAGACGACCAGGTCCATCGTCAGCGAGAGCGCGACGACGACTGCGAAGCACGTCGCGATGCTCGCCCAGGTCGGCCAGCTCGACGTGTAGGCAAGCGTGTAGGCGCCCGCCATGATCAGCTGGCCGTAGGCGAAGTTGACCAGGCGGAGGACGCCGAAGACGAGACCGATGCCGACGGCCATCAGCGCATAGATCGCTCCCAGCCCGATCGCGTCGGAGAAGGTCTGGAAGTCGAGGGCGGCGAGGATCACGAGGAGAGGTAGGCGGAGACGATCTTGTCGGGGTGATGCGCGTCGGCAGGAGAGAGCGTCAGGCGCAGCTCGCCGCCGACGAGCACGTGTGTGCGGTCGGCGAGCGCGACCGTGTGCAGCGCGCGCTGCTCGACGAGCAGGATCGTGACCCCTTGCTCGCGGATCCCGCGGAGGGCCTCGAAGACGCTGTCCACTGCGAGGGGCGCGAGGCCGAGCGACGGCTCGTCGAGCAGGAGGACCTCGGGCTCGGCGACGAGCGCACGCCCGATCGCGAGCTGCTGCTGCTGCCCACCCGAGAGGAAGCCGGCCTGCCGGCGACGGTACTCCTTCAGCATCGGGAAGAGGTCGTAGGCAAGGATGAGCCCGCCGCTGCGCCGCCCCCGTCCTGCGGCTTGCCCGAGCTTCAGGTTCTCCTCAACCGTGAACTCGGAGAAGATGCGGCGGCCCTCGGGCACGAGCGCCACCCCCGCGTGGGCGATCGCCTCGGGCGAGCGCTTGCGAATCGAACGGCCCTGGAGCCGGATCTCGCCCGCGTGCGCGGGGACAGCGCCCATGATCGCGTGCAGCGTCGTCGACTTGCCGGCGCCGTTAGGGCCGATCAGCCCGACGATCTCGCCCTCGTCCAGGCGGAGTGTCAGGCCGCGCACGGCGGGGACGCTTCCATAGCGCACCTCGAGACCGTCGAGCTCGAGCGCGGGGTCAGCCATCGTCCGTCAAGACGGCGGTCTCGCCCAGGTAGGCCGCCGCGACGTCGAGGTTGCCGCGAATCTCCTGCGGCGTTCCGGCGGCGAGCGTCCGGCCCTGGTCGAGCACATGGATCCGGTCGCACACGCCCATCACGAGCGCCATGTTGTGGTCGATCAGCAGCACCCCGGTGCGGTGGTCGTCCCGCAGTGAGCGCACGACCTCCGCGAACTCGGGCACCTCGGCCTCGGGCAGACCCGCCGCCGGCTCGTCCATCAGGACGAAGGCCGGATCCGTCGCGAGCACGCGAGCCACTCCGAGCCGCCGCTCGTCGCCGTGGGCCAGTGAAGCGGCGTCCGACTCGCCGAGCGAGGTCAGCCCGAGCAGCTCCATGAGCCGGTCCGCGCGCCGCCGGGCCTCGCGCGGCCCCGCGCCCACGCCGAGCGCGGCCACCTCGACGTTCTCGCGCACGGAGAGCGTGCCGAACGAGCGGCTGTGCTGGAAGGTCCGCGCAAGCCCGGCCCGCGCGCGGCGATGGGAGCTCCAGCTCGTGACCTCCCGGCCCTCGAGCTCGACCGTGCCCTCGTCGGGGCGGTCGAAGCCGGTGATGATGTTCACCAGCGTCGACTTGCCCGCGCCGTTGGGGCCGACGAGCCCTACGACCTCGTCGCGGCGCAGTTCGAGCGTCACCTCGCGCAGCGCCTGCACGCCGGCGAACGCGCGCGACACCGAGGAGGCCCGGAGCGTTCCTCCGGGCCTCCTCTTTACTTCCGCGGTTGGCGCCGTGGCTGGCACGCCGCCCGCGCTAGAGCTTCGGGACGACTTTCGCCTTGACGGTCCCGACGAGCTTGGCCTTGTTGTTCTGGATCTTGATCACGCGGTACGTCCGCCCGAACACGGTGTGGAGCTTCGGTGAGAAGCTGATCTTCCCGCCGAGCACGGACACGTCCTTGAACTTCACGAGCTGGGCCGCAACCGCGGCGCCGTTCGTCGAGCCGTGCGCCCGCTTGATCGCGAGCGCGAGGCCGTCGATCGTGTCCGCTCCACCGAGGAAGCCGCCCGTCCCAGGAGCCGCGCCGGCCTTCTTCATCTGGGAGATCAGCCCGCGGACGTCCTTGCTCGGGTCGTCGCCGAAGATCGACGCGTACGTGACGAAGTAGTAGTTCGTCACCTCCGGGCTCTTCGTCACCCAGTAGGTGCCGTCACCGGCCCACGAGTTCAGGATCGGCGTGTTGTTGTGGAGCGAGCGGAACCCGGAGACGAACGCCGGTAGCTCACCGAACGCCGTCGAGGTGACGTAGACCGCCGCCTTGTGGGTGTTCAGCTGCGCGACGGCCGCGTTGACGTTGTTCTGGCCCGTCGCGTAGCTCTCGCGGTCGACGATCTTGCCGCCGAGCTGCCGGAAGCGCTTGTCGAACGCCGTGACGACGTTCTTGAAGTAGACGAGGAGCGTGTTCGTGGCGAGGCCGGCGGTCTTCCAGCCGCGGCTCCAGGCGTACTGCGCCATCGCAGAGCCCTCGTCCTGGGCGACGTTGCCGAAGCTGAAGGCGAGCTTGCCCTGCTGCCCGAACCGCTTCGGGCCCATCTGGTCGGTGCCGATGCACGTCGAGATCGCAAGCTTCCCGCGCTTGATCGCCTCCTGCACGACGGGCGTCGCGAAGTCGACGTCGCACGTCGTGAAGAGGATCTGTGCTCCCTGGCCGAGCAGGTTAAGCGCGCACGACTTCGCCCGGGCACCGTTGTTGTTCTGCGTGTCGCAGGTCTTGATCACGAACTTGCGGCCGAGCACGCCGCCCTTCGCGTTGACCTGCTTGATGCGGATCTTCGCGGCCGCGAGCGCCGGATCGTCGAAGGGGGCCATCTGGCCCGCCTGGTCGTAGGCCCATCCGATGACGATCGGCTTCGCCGTCGAAGCCGCACGCCCGCCGGTCGTCGCCGCGAGTGCCGCGACGGCAACGGTTGCCGCAACGAGCGCCACGAGGACGCTCACCCTTGTCGCACGTCTCACTGAACCCTCCTCTGCTAGCGAAGCCCGTTAGACCAGCTATTCAAGCGTTACGCAGATACGGGGTCAATCGGGTTCCATGACGCCTCGCGTGCGCGCACGAGCCGGTAGAGCGCCAGGTGCAGCGGCACCGGAACCCCCACCCGCTCCGCCTCGCGCACGAGCGCGCCGGTGATGTGCTCGATCTCCGTGGGCCGGTGCGCCTCGACGTCCTCGAGCATCGAGGGGTAGTGGCGGCTCCCGCGCTGGGTCGCGTGGACGTTCATTTCCCACGGGTCCTCGTGGAGCTCGACGCCCGCCGCCGCGGCGACCGCCTTTCCCTCCTCGACGAGCCCGAAGACGAGGTGGCCGAGGTCTCCCGGGTGCTCACGAGCCGCAAAGTGCCAGTCGTGCGGAAGCCCCGTGAGCGCCGCGACCGCGTTGACGGTCGCGTTGAAGATCAGCTTCGACCACTGCGCCGGCCGCAGGTCGCGAAAGGCTCGGGCCTTGAGACCAGACTCGACGATCAGCGCCGCGACCTCCTCGACGAGCTCGTACGGCGTCTCGCCGAAGGGCCCGAGCCACGTCTCCGTGTCGAGGATGTACTCGACGTGCGTGTCGTCGTGCCGCGTCCCGCTCATGAATGTCACGGCCGAGATCACCGGCCACGCCGGAAACGAGCTCTCGGCACCCAGCCCGTTCTGCACCGTCATCACGGCGGCGCCGGGCCAGTGGCCCTCCAGTCGCGTGGCGACCGCCGCCAGCTCCGTCGACTTCGTCGCGACGAGTGCGAGCTCGGGCTCGGGCAGCTCGGCGGGATCCGTGGCCGCCTGGACGGTCGCCGTGAAGTCGCTGCGGCCGGAGACCGTGAGGCCGCGCTCGTTCAGGGCACGGGCGTGCTCCTCTCGCCGGCAGAGCACCGAGACGTCGCAGACGCGCGCGAGGTGCCCCGCAAAGAGGCTGCCGATCACGCCGGCGCCGACTATGCAGACGCGGTCGACAGCGTCCTCCGCAACGCGTCGACACCACGCCGCGCGAGCGCCCGCGGGTCCTCCTGCCACAGCGACCCGGCCAGCTCCGCGTCCGAGAAGATCTCCAGGTCGTAGAAGCCGTCCCAGCGAAGCGCGTCGAGGATCGGCCCGAACTCGACGGCGCCTTCGCCCGGAAGGACGCGGTCGTTCGTGTTCCGAGTCGGCTCACGCCAGTCCGCCAGGTGCACGCCGCGGATCCGGTCGCGGTGCAGCTCGACCTCCTCGAGCGGCTCGCGCCACAGGTGCCAGGAGTCGTAGATCAGCCCGACGTCGGCCCCTGCCTCGTCCACGAGCGCTGCGGCCTCGCCGAGCGAGCCCGCGATCGACCAGAGATCCATGAACTCCCGCTGGATCGGCTCGAGCGCGACGCGGATGCCCTGGGCACGGCCTTCGTCCGCGATCGCACGAATACCTTCGATGACCGTGGCGCGGTCGTCGCCGGGGCCGGTCAGGAAGAGCACGCACTCCGGCTCGAACGGTGCGAGCCGGCGGATCCCACTTCGGATCGCCTCCACCCGTTCCGCCGGGTCCTCGGGGCCTTCCATCAACGGGAGTGGCAGGATCGACGGCACCGCGGGAATCGCGGCGGCGGCACCGAGGCCGCTGGCGCGGAACCGCTCGAGCGAGTCGTTCGCAAGCTTCATCTCCCAGATCCCGACGCCGTCCGCACCTGCGGCGCGGTACGCGTCGAGGTCGTCGGCGAACGTCTGGGTGACGGTCGTAATCTGCGAGATCGAGAGCCTCATCGCCAACGGCGCCTCCGCAGCAGCTGCTTGGCCACCATCGTCCCCGAACCCGCCCCGAGGCCGGGGCCCGGGTGCGTGCTCGCGCCGATCTGCCACAGGCCCTTGACGGGCGTCGAGTGGCCGGGCCGGGACGGCAACGGACGCCAGAGCAGGTTCTGGTCGAGGGCCAGTGCGCCCGAGTACGGGTCGCCCTGGTGCAGGTTGACGTTCGCCGCCTGGAGGTCGGCAGGCGAGAGCACGACCCGCTTGCGCACCGCCGACTCGAGGTTCGGGATGTGGCGTGCGATGCGCGCCTGGATGCGGTCGGCGTAGCGCTCACGCAGCTCCTCGGTCCACGTGCCGTCGCCGGCGTCGAGCTCCCCTGCCGCGTCGCCCCTCACGTGCCAGGGCAGCTCCTGCAGCTGGATC